>Ga0307517_10012240_pt1 | contig 11799 bp, 7 predicted proteins | sample 23_EM_MG_FD_194515 | JGI IMG/M metagenome (GOLD analysis project Ga0307517, IMG submission 194515) | Populus trichocarpa ectomycorrhiza microbial communities from riparian zone in the Pacific Northwest, United States - 23_EM | ecosystem: Host-associated > Plants > Roots > Unclassified | place... | reverse complement strand
ATGTGACGATCCGTCGGCACAGCATGCGTCACGCCGACCTCGCGGATCTGGTGCGGTTCGGGATGCTCGACACGACGCTGGAGAAGTTCCTTCGGGCCTGCGTCCGTGCCGAGAAGAACGTGATGATCGTCGGCGGCCAGGCGGCGGGCAAGACGACGCTGCTGCGGGCGCTGCTGAAGGAGATCGACCCCAACGAGCGGTTCGCGACGTTGGAGACGGAGTTCGAGCTGTTCGCGCACGAGAACGGCTTCCACCGGCAGGTCGTGCCGATGGAGGCCCGCGAGTCCAACGGCGAGCGGGTCGACGGCCACCGGGCGGGCGAGATCTCGCTGATGGATCTGATGTACCGGGCGCTGCGCATGAGCTTGGCGCGGATCGTGGTCGGTGAGGTCCGCGGCCCGGAGATCGTGGCGATGCTGCAGGCCATGACCAACGGCCAGGGCGGCAACCTGTGCACCCTGCACGCCATCCACCCCAGCGTCGTGTTCGACCGGATCGCCGAGCTGTACCTGCTGGCCCAGGCCAACATGTCCGAGCAGTTGGCATACCGGCAGGCCGCCAACGGTCTGCACTTCATCGTGTTCGTCAGCTCCGTGGACGAGACGAGGATCGGCGGTCACCGGCACCGGTTCCTGTCCCATGTGGTGGAGGTGACGGGCATCGGCGAAGGCGGCCGCCCGGACACCAACACGATCTTCGGGCCGCGCCCGGAGTGGGACGAACCGCGTGCTGTGCCCTTGATGCACCCGCGGTGCATCAACGATCTGCGCCGCGTCGGCTTCGACTCCGACCTGCTCAACGCCCCACGCGGCACGTGGCCAGGGATGCTGCCGTTGATGGTCCAGGAGGCGTCGGTATGACCGGTCTGCTGCTGTGGGTGGTGACCGGCCTCGCCCTGTCCGGCGGCCTGGTCGGGCTGGTGGCCGGCATCGTCGGGACCACGGCGCCCAAGGGGCCGTCGCTGACCGCGCGGCTGCGGGCGCGCACCGGGCAGGCTGATCAGGACGCGCGGGCGAGGCGCCGTAACCGCCTGGTCGGCGGTGCGGTCGCCGGGGCGTTGGTGTGGCTGGTCACCGGGGTGTTCGTGGCCGGTGTGCTGGTGATGCTGGCGATCGTGGGCGTGCCGTGGCTGCTGGCCCCGACCAAGGGCGCCGCGGTACGGATCGGGAAGCTGGAAGCGCTCGGGGACTGGACCCAGAGGTTGTCCAATGTGCTGCGGCTGGGGCGTGGGCTGGACGAGGCGCTGAAGCTGTCCCGCAAGGGTGCGCCGGAGCCGATCGCCGGTGAGGTCGGCGACCTGGTGGACCGGCTGCAGGTCGGCTGGCGCGCCGATGAGGCGCTGCGGCAGTTCGGCAACGCCCTGGACGACGTCACCGCCGACAAGGTCGTGGCCGCGCTAATCCTGTCCGCCTCAGACCGGGGCCCCGGTCTTGCCCAGGCGCTGGAGGACCTCGCCGACTCCGTGCACGAGGAGGTCGCCAAGCGGCGGGCGATCGAGTCCGACCGGGCCAAACCGCGCACCACGGTGCGGTGGATGACCATCATCACCCTGGCGGTGGTGGCCGTCGGGTTCCTCATCCCCGGCTACACCGCCCCCTACGGCACCCTGCTCGGACAGCTGGTCCTGGCCTTGCTGGCGGCCGGTTTCGTCGGGGTCCTGGCGTGGATGCGGCAGCTCGCCGACCACAAGCCGATCCCCCGCTTCCTGGTCGCCGACCCCCGCAGCCGGGTCACGGTGCCGGACCTGCGGCTCATCACCTCTGAGGAGGCTGTGTGATTTCCGTCGGTGCGGTCATCGCCGGGTGTGCGGTCGGTGCCGGGGTGGCTCTGCTGGTGCGGGAACTGGCCCGGCCGGCACCCGCGTTGGGTCCGGCGCTGCAGCGCCTGAACCACCCCGCGCCGCCGGTCCCGCAGAACGTGAGCACCGACCGGGACGAGCGGTGGGGGGCCTGGCTGGTCGAGCACCTCGGCTCCGTGCCGGGCGTGCGGATCCCGTACAAGAACCTCGCGCTGGTCGGGCAGTCGCCGGGCCGGTTCCTGCTGACCAAGGTCGCGCTCGCCGGGTCGGGGCTACTGCTGCCGCCACTGTCGACGATCCCGTTCCTGCTGCTCGGCCTCCCGTTCTACCTGCCCGCCGTGGTCGGTGTGCTGTTCGGCGCGGTGCTGTGGCTCACCCCCGACCTGGCGCTGCGGGACCAGGCCAAGCGAGCTCGGGAGGAGTTCGCCCACGCCATGGCCGCCTACCTCGACCTGGTCGCCCTCAAGCGAGCCGGCAACACCAGCGCCGAACAGGCCATGGAGCAGGCCGCGCAGGTCGGCCAGGGCTGGGCGTTCGTCCGGATCCAGGAGGCCCTGGCCCGCTCACGGGTGGACAAGGTGCCGCACTGGGAGTCCCTGGGACGCTTGACCGCCGAACTCGACCTGCCCGTCCTGGACGACCTCGCCGCGATCATGCGCCAGTCCTCCGACGACGGCGCCGCGGTGTACGCCACCCTGCGCTCGCGGGCGAAGAACTTGCGCACCGAACTGCTGGCCGATCAGGCCACCACCGCCAACGCCGACTCCGAGAAAATGACCGCCCCCGGCGCCTTCCTGGCCGTGCTGGTCATGTTCCTCATCGCCTTCCCCGCGGTCATCCGCATCCTCGCCTCCTGACCCTGACAACCCGACACCTGACCTATGACCGAGAACATCGAAGGATCGAAGGAGCACAACATGCACAAGCTCGCCGTCCGGCTGAACGCCGTAACCCAGTGGGTGAGAGGCCGCCTCGAAGAAGGCCGCGCCCGCGGTGCCGACCGGGGAGACATCTCGATCACCACCGTCATCATCTGGGTCGCCGCCGTCGCCGGCGCCCTGGTCATCGCCGGGACCATCGCCGTCGTGATCGCCAAGTACGACGGCAAGCTCGCCGGCATCTGAGAGCAGGCAGCATGAGGGGGAATCCAGCAATGACCCGCGCAAGGCGGTGGGCGGCCGCGATACGAGCCCGGGCCCAGGGCGACCGGGGGGACACCAGCATCCAGATGGCGATCGTCTTCCCCGCCATCATCCTGCTCACCATCGCCGTGGTGCAGGCCTCCATGTGGTACTACGCCCGCAGCATCGCTCTGACCGCAGCCCGCGAAGGAGTCTCGGCCGGACGGGCCTACCAGGCCGACACCGGCGACGGCACGGCCCGGGCCCGGCAGGTCCTGGACCGCATCGCGGGCGACAGCCTGCGCAACACGGCGGTCAGCGCGTCGGGGAGCACCGCGACCCAGATGCAGGTCACCGTGTCCGGCACCGCCCCCTCCATGATCCCCGGGATTTCCGGGCTGCGGGTCTCGCAGTCCGCGTCCGGTGCCCGGGAACGCTGGACGAATCCGTGAGGCCGGCGCCGGCGATGCAGCGGCTGCGGGCCGCCCGGGCGTGTGGCGACCGGGGCGGCTCGGCAATCGAGGCCGCCATCGTGACCCCGCTGCTGGTCGCGTTCGTGTGCATGGCGATCGCCGCCGGCCGCATCGTGATGTCCGGCAGCAAAATCGACGCGGCCGCCGAGGACGCCGCCCGGGCCGCGTCCATCGAACGCACCTACGCAGCCGCGAAGTCGGCGGCGACGGACGCGGCCGCGAACTCCCTGGACGATCAGGGCATCACCTGCGCCAGCAAAAGCGTGTCCATCGACGCCAGCGGACTGAGTGCGCCGGTCGGCCAGGTCGGCTACGTCACGGTCACCATCAAATGCGTCGTCAACCTGTCCGATCTTCTGCTGCCGGGCGCCCCGGGTTCCAAGACGCTGACCAGCCGCCCCTTCACCAGCGTGGTCGACGCCTACCGCTCCAGGGAGGGCTAGTGACGATCTCCTGGCAGCGAAGTCGCGCCGCGCGACGGGACGACGACCGGGGCGGGATCGCAGTGTTCACCGCGATCGTGACGATGGTCCTACTCGGCATCATCGGCCTGGTCGTCGACGGCGGCGGGAAGCTCCAAGCCACCGAACGCGCCGATGCTGTGGCGATGGAGGCCGCCCGCGCCGCCGGGCAGGCCATCGTCGCCGGCGACGCCATCACCGGCACCGCGATCCGCGTCGACCCGCAGGCCGCCGAAGCCGCCGCGCAGGCCTACCTCCACAAGGCCGGGGCCACCGGCCGAGTCAGCATCTCCGACGACCGCACCCAACTGACGGTCACCGTCTCCGACACGTACGACACGAAATTCATGTCCGTGGTGGGAATCGGCTCCATGAGCGTGACCGGCCAGAGCACCGCGACGCTCCTGCACGGCGTGACCATCCCCGACTAACCCCGCACCACCCAGCACGAGAAGGGCCCGAACCATGCCCCAGCCCTCCCCCACCGGCAGCGTGCCGCGCCGCCGCCCGGCCCCCGCCCGCCGTAAGGGCGCCGTGTGGGCTGCCGCGCTGCGGGCCCTGGTCAGCGTCGTGGTCCTGGCCGCTCTGCTGGGCGGGCTGCCGGTGCTGCTGTGGTTCGGCACCGTCATCGTGGCCCCCGCCGGTATCCAAGCGCTGGGCAGCCTGCTGACCACGCAGGACTCCGGGGAGGTCTTCCTGCTGGCGCTGGCCGTGGTCGGCTGGATCGGCTGGGGCCTGTTCGCCGCCGCCGTCCTGGTGGAGATCCCCGCGCAGCTGCGCGGCCACACCGCGCCGCAACTGCGGCTGCTGATCGGCCAGAAGACCGCCGCGGCCCTGGTCGGCGCGATCCTGCTCGCTTTGCCCACCGGCACCGCCCTCGCCTCCTCCGCCGCGCCCGCCCAAGCCGCCCCCATGGTCACCGCCACCGCCCTCCCCGCCACCGACACCAGCGGCGGGCAGGGCCAGGCGGTAGCGGCATCGGTCCACGGGTCGGACGGGACCCTCGCCTACACGGTGCGCAGCACCCGGCCGGCCGAAAGCCTGTGGTCGATCGCGCAGGCCCGGCTCGGAGACGGCAACCGGTGGGAAGAGATCGCCGACCTCAACAACAGCCGCACCATGGGCGACGGCCAGGTCTTCCACGCCGACGCCCCGATCCAACCCGGCTGGACCCTACGCCTGCCCGGCGACGCCACATCCACCGACACCAGCGCGGCCAACAGCACCGGCAGCACGCCGACGGGCACGCACGCCGACGGCGGTCACAGCGGTAGGGCCATCGAGGGCGACGATGCCGACTACACCGTGCGGCCCGGCGACACGCTGTCGCAGATCGCCGAGGACGAGCTCGGCAACGCCTCCAAGTACCCGGAGATTTTCCAGCTCAACGAGGGCGAGGCCCAGCCCGGCGGCCGCCACTTCACCAACCCGGACCTGATCTACCCCGGACAGAACCTTGACCTCCCCAGCACGCACGCCACCACCGGCGGAGGCTCGGGCGACCGCGGTGACACCCCAAGAACGTCCGGCGCCGACAACGGTGCGTCCACTACCCAGCACGAGGAAGGGGAGCAGGAGCAGACGGCCTCCCCCACCACGCCGGAAGCCACAGCATCCCCATCCACGGCCGGGCCATCCGCATCGGCCAGCACCGACGCGAGCTCCTCCGACGGCGCCGGTGGCGCACAGCCAAGCCCGTCCGAGTCTGCGCCAGCACAGACGGCGCCTTCCACCGCCGCCTCAGGCCCGACCAGCTCCGGCGAGCCCACGTCTTGGCCCCAGACCCCAGCGCCAACTGCAACTTCGTCCGCCCTGACCAGTGCTGACGACGGCTCCGACGACGCCATGCAGCCCGCGGTGCTCGCCGCCGGGATCGGGGCGCTGCTGGCCGCCTGTCTGGCCGGGGCACTGGGTGTGAAGAGGATCTTGGCGCAGCGCCGGCGCCGGGCGGGCGAGACGATCGCGATCGACGCGGACCCGACTCTGGTGGAGCAGGTCCTCAACGCCACCAGCGAGCCGGCCGGGGTCGCGCTGCTGGACACCGTGCTGCGCACGCTGGCCCACCACGCCGACACGGCCGGGCGGGACGTGCCGGTCGTCCGGGGAGCGCGGGTGACCGACCGGAGCGTGCAACTGGTCCTCGACGACCCGGCGACCGAGCTGCTGCCGCCGTTCGCGGCCGGCCGCACGCCAGGCACTTGGGTGGTGGATCCGGCCTGCCCGCTGCTGCCCGAGGACGCGGCCCGACAGGTGCCCGCCCCGTACCCAGGCCTGGTCACGCTCGGCGCCACCGAGGACGGCGACCTGCTGCTCGCCAACCTGCTGCACGGCGGCGCCCTGTTGCTCGACGGCAACCCGAACGACGTCCTCGCGGTCGCCCGCGCCATGGCGCTGGAGGCGGGGACCAGCGGCTGGACCGATCACACCGAGATCGTCACCGTCGGCCTGGGGGCGCGGCTGGCCACGCTGCTGCCGCAGGGCCGGGTGCGGACCATGCCGCATCTGCCGTCCGTCGTCGCCGACCTGGGGGCCCTGCTGGTCGAGGTCCACCAGCAGCAGGGCGGCGGCCCTGAGGTGCCGGAGCCGCTGCCGTGGATCCTGATCTGCGCCGGCGACGTCGACGCGCAGCAAGCCTGGCAGCTCGCCGACGCCGTCTCCGCCGCCCGCGGCCTGCCCGTCGCCGTGGTCCTCCCCGCCGGCGACGCCACCCGGCAGGCGTTCCCCGACGCCGAACAGATCCCCGTCGCGCCCGACACCCAGGTCACCCTCGCGCAGTTGGGCGCCGGTCCGGTGCAGTTGCAGCGCCTCACCGATGAGCAGTACCGGCAGTACGTCCACGCCCTCGACGTCGCCGACCAGCCCGCCCAACCCGCCACCGGGGCCTGGCAACTCGCCGAAGACCACGGCCACGCCGCCACGACGCCCCGGCCCGGCCCCCACCCGCTGCTCCTACACCACGGCGAGAACAACGAGGCCACCGATCCCGGCAGCCCCTTCCCCGCCCTGCTCGCCACCAGCACACCGATCCGGCTGTTCAAAGCCACAGCCGACGTCTCGGACGGCGCGGGTGAAGTGCCGGCGCCGAGCGCGGCCGCCGCAGGGCCGGACCCCGAGCCCACCCCGGGCGGCTCCGGTGAGGAGGTGCCCCTCGCTGAGCAGGCCCCGGGCGGTGAAGCCGTCGGCGAGGGCGACCCTGACGCGCCGCAGATCGACGTCCTGGGGCCGATCCGGGTCACCGGGATCACCGGTTCCGGCCACGGCCCCAAGGTCCGCGCCCTCGCAGCGCTGATCTATTTGCGGCCCGGCCGCAGCGCGGAGTCGCTGTGCACGGCGATGGACCCGGTCTCCCCCTGGTCGACCCGCACCCTGCAGTCCCGCCTGTCGGAGATCCGGAGCCGGTTCGGTGCCGCCGCCGACGGCGAGGCTTACCTGCCCCGACCCCAGCACGGCGGGTACGCCTTCCACGCCGGGGTGCACTCGGACTGGGCCACCTTCCAGCATCTGGCCACCCGGGGGCTGGCCGCCGGCCCCGAGGCCGGGATCCCGGATCTGGAGAACGCGCTCGGCCTGGTGCGCGGTCGGCCGTTCGAGGGCGGTGATTTCCCGTGGGCGGACTCCGTCCAGCACGAGATGCTCTCCCGCATCGTCGACGTCGCCCACACCCTGGCCGCCTGGCACACCGACGGCGACAGCCCGGACCTGGACGCCGCCCGGCACGCGGCACTGCGCGGCCTGGACATCGATGAGACCGCCGAGGTCCTCTACCGGGACTGGATGACGATCGAATGGGCTGCCGAGAACACCGCGGGCATACGCAAGGCCGTGGCCAGGGTGCAGCAGGTCGCCCGCTCGTACGACATGTCACTGGACACGATCACCGAGCAGACCATCGACCTGGTGACATCCCCCGACCGAACCGAACCCGCCCACGCCGGCCGAGCCTGACCAGACGACAGGTGCCGGGCCGCGACGGGGGATGCGCGGCCCGGCACCCAGATCCGCAGCGTAGCGCTCGCAGCTATGGATGCATCGTTCTTCCAGGGCAGTGCCCACTAGGGTCAGCCCGGGGTGTACTGGTCAGCGCTGCGGCCCCGCCCGGTAGACGTGCCAGAACAGCAGTATGTGTGTTTGAACCATGACGACGCCATCGTCAGCTCCTTCCCGGGCCCGCGCGGTGCGGCCACAACAGCCTGAGGTCGCGGGTAACGCGCTCGGCCGTATCAAGTGCGAACCAGAAGATGAAACGCTCCCTTGGCACACTCGATCGATTTACGGAAGAAATGCCCAGACACAGGCGGCCAGAAATGGGATCATGAGAATATCAGACCACCCATAGCGAATCTTTCGGGTCCCCTGAGCGTCCGATTCACACACCGCCTCACCCTTGGCTTGCAGGACGGCACGTCTCAGTTCGCGGCGCGCTTCGTTCGCTCTCTTCCCATCAAAAATCGAACGAGTCATTGCCCACGGTACGACCGTTCCGATTCCCTCGACCTCAAAGGCACCCCCTTTCCCTTCCCTGCCGAGCAAGCGGACCTTATCAAGACTCGAGGAATAGAGGACGAAAGGGTTGCAAACCACGATCTTCCCATCGCCCCATTCCACAAATGGGCTCAGGCCGACACGAATGATCACCCATATGACACCACACGGTAGGGCGAGGGCCAAGACCGCGCCCCAGGCGCTCTCCGGAACTCCCGAGTCGAAGAATAGAAAATATACGGCGACTGCGAGCATAAAAAATGCCATCGCGACGGATGCTGAGAAGACAATTCGATTTCTGTAGTACACAAGAGGCCCTTCAGTGAGGCGGCGCGAGAGTTACGAGACGCCTCGACCGGCTGGACGGAATCCCTCACCGGAATTAAATAGACAATCTCGCCTTGCTGTCATGAATATATGAGCCGCGCGGGCGCATCTTCCAACTCATTCCGCGCGCGCGTCCCTGTCCAGACGTTACTAGCGTAGCTCGATGCCGTACGCCTGTAGGAGAACCTCATCGCATGACGGGCGCGTCCTGCGGCATGTCTCCCTGCTCTGGCGAATCCGCGGCTTGACTTCCACCACGATCCGGCGGCGAAGCGCCCAGCACCGACTCCGACTGCGGTCCAGGCTGCCGACTTGGCCTGCGATCTCCAATACCTCTTCGTACGCCACCTGCCGCCTCGGCCGTCAGCCACTGCCGTTGCCGCAAATACGGCGACGCTTGCAATGGCGCAGGCTCCTGCGGAGGCGATGATGCATGCAGCGGTTGCACCGTATCCGGCGTAGGTGCGCCAGTTCCTGCGCACGTTGTGCCATACGCCGCCCCAGCTCCAACGGCCGTCAAGATCGAAGGCATTGACGGGGTCGCCGTTGCAGTATTCGTAGGCGTTCGCTGATCCGCCGGGGACAGGGTCGGTGGAGAGGAAGCGTCCGGTGGTGGGGTCGTAGAGGCGGACGCCCATGAGGGTGGCGCCGGTGACCGTTTCGCTGGAGCGCTGTTTGCTGCCGAGCCAGCCGTAACGGGTGGTGGGGGTGCTGTCTTCGGGGTTGCCGTATTCGTCGTAGGACTGGGCGGTCGGGGAGACGGATGTGTCGAGCGGGAGCTGGACGGTGACGTCGCCGTGGATGTCGGTCAGCTGGAGGACGATGTTGCCGGTGGCGCTGGTGGTGGCGTCGAGGTCTCCGCTGGTGCCTTGGACGTTTCGGGTGAGGGTGCTGCTGGTCTCCTGGGTCCAGTCGGGGCGGTCGCCGTCACCGCCGTAGTGGTTGGTCTTGGATCCGGTCTGGGTCCAGGTGCCGCTGGCATTGGATTCGGTGGTCCAGACGGCAAGGCGGCCGCCTGCGTCCAGGGTCCAGGTCTGCCGGTTGGTGCCGGAAGTCTGTTGGCGGACGAGGTCATTGGTGTAGTAGCCGATGGTGGCGCCGATGGCCTGGGTGGTGGTGCGGCCGAAGGCGTCGTAGACCGTGCCGGAGGTGGTGAGCCGGTCGGCGGTGTCGTAGGTGTAGGAGGTGGTGGTGGCGCCGGTGCTGGTGCAGGCGGAGCCGACGTCGCTGGTGGAGACCGCGAGGGCGGTGCGGTTGGTGTTGTTGTCGAAGGTGTAGCTCCTGCGGGTGCAGGAGTTGTCGGCGGCGGTGTCGTCGGCCTGGGTCAGGCGGCCGGCCGCGTCGTAGGTGTAGCTGCGCGAGCGGGTCTGGCCGTTGGTGTCGGTGTCCGCGACGGTCTGGCCTGCCACGGTGTGGTCGGCGGTGTCGGAGGCGACGACGGCGTTGTCGCTGTTTCTGGTGTAGACCCGGGAGGACTCGGTGCCGGTCTCGTCCTGGCTGGTGGTGAGGGTGTAGCCGCCGGGCAGGGCCTGGGTGGCCAGGTCACCGTCGCTGTCGTAGGTGGCGGAGAAGGTCCCGGCGACGGAGTCGGTACGGGAGGTCTCCAGACCGCGCGGGTCGATGGTGGCGTCGTAGGTGTAGGTGGTGGTGGATGGGGCCGAGTCGGTGGTCTTCACCGGACGGTCCAGCATGTCGTACTCGGTGGTAGCGGTATTGCCGCCGCCGTCGCTGTAGGAGATCTCCCGTCCGAGCTGGTCGTAGGTGTGGCTGACGGTGCCCGCGCTGGTGGCGACCGTGGCGACGCGGCCGGTGCTGGAGTCGTATGTGGTGCTGGTGTCCGGGACCGCTGTGCCGGTGCCTCCGGTGATGGAGGTCGTGAGGACGCGCCCAGCTGTGTCGTAGGTGTTGGTGGTGGTGCGGGTCACGGAGTTGGCGGTCTCGGTGACGATGGCCTGGTTGCCCCACCAGTCGTACTGGATGGTCTTGGTGGGCAGCTGGGTGGGGTTGGTGCCGCCGCCGGTGATGGCACCGGCCGGGCCGGTGGAGCAGACCTGGTCGGCCCATGCGAGGCTGCCGTTGCAGGTGCCGGTACCGGTGGCGGAGTAGTAGGTGGTCACCGTGGTGTCGGCGTCGGTGCCGCTCGACTTGGGCTGGGTGGTCTTGATGACCCGGCCCTGCGAGTCGTAGGACGTCGTCGTGGTGATCGCGAGGCCGCTGGGGTCGGTGACCTGCGTGGTGGGCAGGCCCTTGACCCAGTCGTAGGCGGTGGTGCTGGTGCGCACGTCCGCGTCGGAGGGGTAGTTCTGGGCCCATGCCCCGGTCTTGGTCGTGGTGACCTGGTTGGCGACGGTGGCGGTGCCGTCGGTGGGGCGGCCTTCGTCGTAGGTGTTGACGGTGTGGGAGCGCACCGGCCAGATCGTTCCGGCGGGCTGGTCGGTGCCGCCCGATCCGGCCTTGAGGGTCGAGGTCAGGGTCGCCAGGTGCAGCGGACCCTTCTCGTCCAGCTCCTGCAGGCCGTCGGTGGAGTAGGTGGAGATGGTGGACAGCTTCTGGGCGCGGACAGGGGCGATGTCGCCTGAGATCTGCAGCAGGCTGAGCTCGTCGTAGCTGTCGCCGCTGGTGGCGGAAGTCAGTGCGAGTTCCCGGTTGCCGGCGGTGAGCTGCATGACGGTGTTGCCGAACTGGTCGTAGCCGGTGGTGGTGATGTGTCCGCCCGGGGAGGCGGTGTTGACCTCCCGTCCGGAGGCGTCGGTGTAGGTGATGGTGGCCCGGGTGTAGGCGGTGGCGGGCAGGTCCGAGCCGGTGTGGGAGGCCGGGACGGCGTCCGGCGGGAAGATCGCGGTGGCGTCGGCGGGGACGTCGAGCTGGCCCCAGTCGTCCACATCCGTGGGGCTCATCTGGTTGGGGGCGTTGGTGCCGGACAGCGGCACGTTGTAGACGACGGACGTGGTGGCGGTGTTGCCGTCCAGGGTGCTCGCGCTGCCCTGGGCCAGGGTCGGCCGGGAGGCGGTCAGCAGCATGCCGGTGCCCGCGGTGTCGTAGGCGAGGGTCCACGCGAGCTGGGACTGGGACTGGTACCAGGTGATGCGGCCGGCGCTGTCGTAGGAGTACTGCGTTTGCGTGGCCTGCGACAGGTT
>Ga0307517_10012239_pt1 | contig 11800 bp, 7 predicted proteins | sample 23_EM_MG_FD_194515 | JGI IMG/M metagenome (GOLD analysis project Ga0307517, IMG submission 194515) | Populus trichocarpa ectomycorrhiza microbial communities from riparian zone in the Pacific Northwest, United States - 23_EM | ecosystem: Host-associated > Plants > Roots > Unclassified | place... | reverse complement strand
TCATCCTGGGTCAGTTGGATGTCCAGACGGAGGGTTCGTGGTTGGGGAAACCAAACGGGAACGGTGGAGTCAGTGTGAGAGTTCTTCGAGCTTGCCAGACGCCCCGTGGTGAACGTGGGACACAACCAGTCAAACACCATCGCCTAACGCCCAAGCATTGGAGGACGGAATGCCCCGCCCTGAATCGATGAGCTGGTGCTACCCTAACCGCTCGAGGGGTTCGCGCATTACGACGCTGCCGCGAAGTGGACATAGAGCTGCCTTGTACAAGGGGCGGTTCTCAGGATCGCGTCCAGACGGCGATCCTCGCAGGGGCGAATCTGTTCCTGCAGAAGAATATGTTCCCGCTTCAGGTTCAAACACCCTTCCTCGCCCATCGCACGGGCTGATCGGATTCCGTAGTCTCTTCTCAAGACAGCACACAAAACAAACTCGGGGTCTTCAACACCGTCAACCCCCACACTGCCGCTCAACGAAACCACGATCGACCCAGATTCGGAGTTAGCTCATGCGTTACAGTCGTTGCTGGAGCAAGAGGCGTTGTTGGAGACATTTGTGCAGGAGGCAACGGCAAAGAGGATGTTTGAGGATGCACAAACATTGAGGGAGAACTTGACGGAGATTAGGGGAGAGATTGATAGGATTTTTGTGAACGCTGAGAGGGAACAGTCCCGTGGGAAGGAGAAGGGAAGGACCTTTACTTTGCGCATCCCTCGTCCCTCCTTGACCTTGATTAGTGTTGCGGTCGTGGTTAACAGGATACACTGTTATTGCACGCGATTGGATTGGGGTACGACGGTCATCTATTTGCATGAGGTGGAACTCGGATCCAAGTGAGGTCATATCGATACATATGGGAACTCTACTACTCGCGACACAGGGTTATATATGGTCATCGTACAAGGGAGCAAACCCGAGGACATGATATAAACTCGGAACGGTAAGTTGGGGGGGGGGGGGTACTGGATGGTCCACACACAACTATGTGGATGGAAGAGGGAGCCCACACACGGGGGTAGGGTGACATCCTGTACACGCATGCTAAATCAGCGGAAATGGAGGGACAAAGTCTCTGCGTGACATACAGTTCAGGGCCCTCATAGTTTATGTATCCGCCTCCAGCAACACTTCCTTAAATTCCTTATACTGTTGCTTCATCCTCGGGATGTCCCCTTCGGCGTAAGAAGGATAACGATGGTGGATGCATTCCCACCCCCCGTCAAACTGCGATAGGATATAATTCAATCGCTGGATTAGTTCTGCCCGGTGTCTTGCCGCCCCAACCCCGCTAAATTCCTCCCTGATCACGTCGAGCATCGCCGTACAAACCTGTTCGGAAAAGGAACCCCATTCCGACCAGATAACGAACAGGTATGACGTTGTGAGCTCGGCATCCCCGAGCTTCCGGACCTTTAGGATCGTATCCGCAGTAGTTTCCCGTGAGGTCCCCCGATACCCGGTGTAAAGAAGGGGTCGCTTCTTCAGCCAGTCCCAAGCAAGCGGAGGTATATGTGGTTGCAGTCCGCTGTAGTCGCCCGCCATTTGTAGAAGCGCATCGACCACAGTCCGACAGACATCGTCTGTATATGGGACCGCAGCGGCTGTCGTTATCCAGAGTCGCATCATGGCGTCTACACTGCTTGCGTGCCACATGAACTCGCGTCTGTCCCGGAACGCGTCCAGAGTTGCGTACTTCAGGAAAATTGGAAACACTGGTTACCAAAATTGAGCATCCATTTTAGAAATCCAGTGCGAAATTGGCAGGAAGGCCGGTCAGAATCTGGGGTACAGAAGAATGTGTTTGGCGGCTGACCTTGGTCAGCTTCTTCCCGCTGGGCCATATATGACAGGAACGCAATCATGGTCTCGCGCTCAGACACAGGAATCCGCACTGGTTCATTGGAAGCAATGCTGTCGTATTTCTGAATTATCAAGCTGAGAATTTGTTCAAGCTGCGCACTGGTGCAGGGTTAGCGGGAAAACGGTGGACTTTGGGGCGTAAACACACTTTTCGTCTTGGGTCACAGCGTTGGTATCCGACACATTGTAGCCCAAGTCGGTAGCGATGATTGTCAGGCAATCGACAACGACCGAGGTGGGGGGAAGCGGGTCCTGAGACAGAAAACGGAGTGCGAAGCGGACCAGAACGCGGAGTATTTCGGGTTTCCCGCCCTCTCTCCTGTGGTACTCGACCTGGGCCACCTGGGCCATAGCGCGTGCGAATGGTACGAGTTCGTCAGTTGACGGACAATAATGCTCCCAGGTGAGACCCGCCCACGTCGGGAGCAGAAGAACGGAGGGCTTCAGGACCTTGAGAAATGGAAAGCAATCCAAGTTGGCATTGGGGGGAAACACCTCCTTGCACCGTGGGAGCACATTCCCAGTTGCGGTGGGTGTCGGTTCCGCATTCGAGGGGCGAAAGAGGGCGCGGAGAAGATATGCGGCTGATAACGCTGCAAGCTGCTCTGAACCGCGGATGACCGTTGCCACACGACGACTATCGACAACGACGCAGTTGCTGAATATATTGAAACAGTCCACGACGACTGCGGGGTCGAGGCCGGGGGGCGGAAGGATGGTTCCGAGATAGTCGAGAGTTGACATGTTGATTGTCTTGTCCAATGACGTCCGGAGCATCCAAGAAATGCAGCGAAAGTCCGATTTGGTTGCTTGGTCATCAGGTGCCCGGACTAGGGCGGAGGTCGTGCGGAACAACCAACCACGAACCCTTCCAGCGAAGTCGACGCAAGACCGGAATGTCGCTCGTCCGAGAAGAAAGGCATCGATGGCAGTTGCGATGAGTAATCCAAGGGGGAACCCGAGGATCGCGATGGCGGCTCGGACCGCGTCCCGGTGTATGTCAATCCACAATTTGACAGATCTACTACGGAGGTGTGAACCTTCGAATAGAACGTAAGTCGAACGAGACAGGCCAATGACACGACGAACGGTGCCACGAGTGAAGTTTGTCCAAGGCATCTGATACGGACAGCTCTCGAAGGTTGTCCCCGCAACGACGATGAAAATGTAGAACATAAGATTGAACAAAGTCGCACCAATGGCGACGGACGCGACAGTGGTGTTGATCCCCCACGTGTATAGGGAGAAGGCGTAACCCAGCAGCACCAGCGCAGCCTGCGACATCAACGGCAACGACCCCATCACATGGTCGAAATACCACGCAATGATCCCGTCCAGCTTCCGTTGCCGATCCTGGCTGCGTTCGATGGTAGACCCTCGCATCCCGACAGAGACGTATCGGCCCAGCCATTGCTTTCCAAGCATTGCCAGGGATGCGGAGAAGAGAGAGACGCCAAGGCTGGCATACAGAATGCATTGGACTTGGATAGCCGCTCGTGGAGGGCCCGTCCACTGTGGTAGAGTAGGAGTGTCACCGCCAAAGGTTGTGTTGTCGATCTTGTAGATTAGGACACGGAGGAGAGCGGCGGTCTCGTCGTTCGGGTCCGGCCGGAGGTCGGGCTGGACCTGGGCGATGAATGCCGAGGTCACGGCCGAGAACAGACCAGTCTGTCACGAGCATAAGTATCATGTCTCTGTTGCGTCCCTCCAGACGCACGAATATCAGGGTTGTGTTCAGATCTACGTCGTGCTTCTTCGTGAATTCTTCGTCGTATTCTTTGGCCTCCTTGCGGTAGTGTTGGTAGAATTCAGCACGAAGATCCTCCTGGTTCCGCCGTGCCTCGTTTCCCGGGCTGTAGGAGACATCTTAGAATGGATCAGGAGAGGTGATGGTGGATAGTACCCATTCATGGCTGGCTGCCCGCCCAACCCTACATATCTGTTCTCCCTTCCCGCTGTAGGACCACGACTGGGCACAGGCGTCAAAGATACAGAATACTGCTGATGCGAGGAACAGTACTTCGGTGCAACGTTCTCACCGGTGGTGTTCAAGTCGTGGGAGCCTCGGCGGTCCCTGGATCCAAGACCGGAGTGGTTAGTAAGGAAACCGGTGGGTACGTGATAAAAAATACTGTGTTCTCGCGGTCAAACCGTCCTCGACAAAATTCCCGACTTGACTGCTCCCATCTTTCTTACTACTTCTCACCAACAGCGATTAAGTGAGGCGACGTTGGGTGGCTGAGAGGACATACCCTTCCGTTACAATCTCTTCTAGACCTGACATACCGCAGATACCGACGCAGATGGATAAGCGGGCACAGGGAGGAGGTGGGAGATGTGGGAGGGGCTCAGAAGAAGTACATGCGTTCTCCAGCCGGAGTCCTTGTTGACAGTCAATGCTTCAGCCAACGAGGTTAACACATTTCAATGCCACACGAGAAGCGTTCCGGAAGCATTTCGGGGTCGTGCGGAATGAATCGATGGAAAGGTCTCTCATCCAGCGTGACATTGAAGTTCATTGGAAGAGAGTTTCGAGCCTGGTCGGATGATCGATTCCACCTTGGGAAAGAAAGGAAACCGAGTTGGGATGATTCTCGAACCACGCGACAACGATTACGTCTGTGCCCAGTAGAAGGGGTTCCCGAAGAGATAAGGTGGCTCCGGGTCATCGCACGTTTGGTAGCGCCCCAGGTCACAGTACACCCTGTATTCCGTCGTTTGGGTGGGGAAACTCCCGCCGAACGACGAGTTGGGTACTCATCCTGGGTCGGTTGGGTGACCACACGGGGGGTCCGTGGTTGGAGAAACCAAATGGGAACGGTGGAGTCAGTACGAGAGAGTTCCTCGAGCTTGATGGAATGAATTCAAGACCGCCCCGTGGTGAACGTGGGACACAACCCAATATCTTCCGCTGTTCAAGACTGTTCCTTCTCAATGATCTATTTCTTAAACTCCACAATAAAATACCCAACTCATAGAGATAGGTAACGAAAGTAGCAGCAGCTAAACTGTGAGGATGACCGAACCAGGCGCCCCTACTGTGGATCAAATCAACCCACCGCACTTCTATAGCTTGGCCATCTTTTCAGACTGGGGGTCTCCATGCGCATACAGGGCGTCCAGCTCTTACTTATACCCCTTACAACCATCCCTCCTGAGAAAATCAGGGTCAGCAACAAAGGTCGTCGTGCCAAGCGGCCGACGAGGTTTGGTCTTACCTGCGGACTTTCACCGTGGGGGTCAGACGCTCATTTTCCGCCGGGAATAGTCCGTCATGATGGAGGTTTGGTACGAATGGGTAGCGGGGGCAACAAAGTCGGACTGAAGGCGGCCCAGTCAGGGAGCAAGCGACGAGACTGTGCATGCCGTAGATAAGGTGGGCGATGATCATCTCGACGATCTCGAGAGGGATCTTGGCAGCGAGGGACGAGCATGTAGTACTATGAGCCCTCAGTGAAGTATCTGTGGAGGACCGTTGCTTGATCTTTGCTCGACTTCGGTACCAGACTCGCTTGGCGAGTAGCTCGATCACTGCTGTGGGACACGATCGTCAAGAAAGGTGGCACCGAGCAGTGAGGACCAGAGCTACCTGACAGTGAGGAAGTGGGGGTCTTCGTTGGCGACACAATGGGATAGGCACAATAGGATGTATTGGGTATGTGGGTCTGTTTGTGCCACCACCACCTCAGCTGAAAGAGATTCCACGCGCTTCGAATCGCTTCCACCATAGTGCTCGATCTGTGGAGGTTTGTAGAGACACCTCCACTGTAGTGTTCGATCTGCGGGAGTGGATGGAAGCACTTCTGGTGCAATGTTGCGTCCATGCAAGCCTTATATGAACCCTACTACTCGCGGTACAAGGTTCTAAATGGTCATCGTACAAAGGGGCAAGGCCTAAGGATATGATATAAACTCAAAACAATCGAAAGGAGCACTGGGTGGTCTACACACAGCTACGGGCATGGGGGAGGAAGCGCACACATAAAGGTAGAGTGACATCCTGTGCACACACGCTAGATCAGTGGACAGAGGGGGGCAAAGGCTCCGCGTAACGTACCACTCAGGACCTTGTATCCGCCTCCATCAACACCCCCCTTAATTGCTCGTACTGCTGCTTCATCATTGGCATGTATGCTCCATTGTATTGAAGACTATGTTGACGGATAAATTCCAACCCCCGGTCCAACTGCGACAGGACATGATTCAATCGCTGGATTAGGTCTTCCCGGTATCTTGCCGCCCCAGCCCCACCGAGCCTCCCCCTGATCATGTCGAGCATCGCCGTGCAATCCGAGGGGTAGAAGTGATTCCATTCCGACCAGACAACGAACAAGTATGACGCTATGAGCTCGACGTCCTCTAGTTGCTGGACCTTCAGAACCACGTTTTTGGTAGTTCCCACTCTGAGCCCCCGACATCCAGGGTGAAGCAGAGGTCGATTCTTTAGCCAGTCCCAAGCAGGCGGAGGTATATGTGGTCGCAGGTCCTTGTCGCCTGCCATTTGTAAAAGCGTGTCAACCACAATCTGGCAGACGTCGTCCGTATATGGGACCGCAGCGGCCGTCGTTATCCATAGTCGCATCACGGTTTTGGTGTTGATTGCATTCCGCATGAGCTGGGGTTTGTCCCGGAACGTGTATAGAGTTTCGAGCTTCAGGGAAATTGGGAACACTGATTCCAAAAAGTGAGCATCCAATTTGGAGGTACAGTGGGATCGACGGGAGGGCCGGTTAGAATCCCGGGTACGGAGGAATATGTTTGCCGGCTTACCTTGGTCAACTTCCTCCCGTCGAGTCATATATGACAGGAACGCAATCATTGTCTCGCGCTCAGACACGGGAACCCGCAGATCCCTGGAAGCAATGCTTTCATATTCGCGAATTATCAAGCTGAAAAATCTTTCAAGTCGCGCACTGGTGCGGGGTTAGTGGGGAAACGGTAGTCTCTGGGGTGTAAACACACTTTTCGTCCGGTGTGACAGTGTTGGTATCCGGCATATTGCAACCCAAGTCAGTAGCGACGATTGTCAGGCAATCGACAACGACCGAGGTGGGAGGAAGCGGGTCCTGAGACAGAAAACGGAGTGCGAAGCGAACCAAAACACAGAATATTTCGGGTCTCCTGCCCTCTCTCCTGTGGTGCTCGGCCTGGGCCACCTGGGCCATAGCACGTGCGAATGGTACGAGTTCGTCAGTTGATGGGTGATAGCGCATCCAGGTGAAATATGCCCGTCCCCGAATGTGTCCGATGGAGGGCTCCAAGACACGGATAAACGGAAGGCAATCCAAGTTGGCATGGGGGGGAAACGCCTCCTTGCACCGTGGAAGCACATCTCCAGTGGCGGTGGGTGTCGGTTCCGCACTCGAGGGGCGAAAGAGGGCACGGAGAAGATATGCGGCTGACATCGCTGCGAGCCGCTCCGAACCGCGGCTGACTGTTGCCGCATGATGACTATCGACAACAACGCAGTTGCTGAATATATTGAAACAGCCCACAGCGGTTGCGGAGTCGAGGTAAGGGGGTGGAAGGATTATTCCGAGATAGTCGAGAGTTGACAGGTTGACAGTCTTGTCTAACGACGTCCGGAGCATCCAAGAGACGCAGCGCAAGTCCGATTCGGTTGCTTGTTCATTGAGCGCCCGGATTAGGGTGGGGGTATGGGACAACCAACCATGAACCACGCGAGCGAAGCGGACAAAAGATAGGAATGTTGCTCGCCCAAGACGAAAGACGTCGATGATAAATAAGATAAGCGATGTAAGGAGGCACAAGCCGGCCATGTGGATGACTGCCACGTTTCCCTGGAGCAGGTAGAGCTCGTGCCACGACAGTAAAAGTATTTGGCGAAGGAGTGAATTTTCGACGAACAGAGCGTAAGCCGAACGATAAAGGTCAACGACATAACGAACGATGCCATGAATGAGGCTTGTCCCAGACATCTGATACGGGCAACTCTCGAAGATTGACCCCGCAATGACGATGAAAAGGTAGAGCAGAAGACCGAACGAAGTCACGCCAATGACAACGGACGCGACGGTGGTGTTGATCTCCCACAAGTATCGGGAGAGGGCGCAACCCAGTAGCAACAGCGCAACCTGCAACATCGACGGCAACGATTCCATCACATGGTCGAAATACCACGCAACGATCCCGTCCAGCTTCCGTTGCCGGTTCTGGCTGCGTTCGATGGCAGACCCTCGCATGCCGACAGAAGCGTATCGGTTCAACCATTGCTTTCCGAGCATCGCCAGGAATGCACAGAGGAGAGCGGTGGCGAGACTGGCATACAGGAGGCATTGAACTCTGACAGCCGTTCGCGGAGGGCCCGTCCACTGTGGAAGAGGGGGGGCGACACCGCCAAAAGTAGTGTTATCGGTCGTGTAGATTAGGAAACGGAGGAGAGCGGTGGTCTCGTCGTTCGGGTCCTGCTTGAGGTCGTGCTGGACCTGGATAATGAATGCCGAGGTCACGGACGAGAACAGACCAGCCTGTCCTGAGCGTCAGTATGATATCCCTGTTATATCCCTCCAGACGCACGAATATCAGGGTTGTGTTTAGATCTACGTCGTGTTTATTTATGAATTCTTCATCGTATTCTTTGGCCTCCTTGCGGTAGTGTTCGTAGAAATCAGCACGAAGATCCTCCTGGTTCCGTCGTGTGTAGTTTCCCGGGCTATGGGAGGCATTTTAGAATGGATCAGGAGAGAGGTGAAAGTGGATGCTACCCGTCCACAACTGGTTGTCCACCCAGCCCTACATTCCCGCTCTCCCGTTCCACCGCAGGGCCGCGACTGGGGAGATGCGTCAGAGATACAGAGCATCGCCGGTGTGAGAAACAACAGTACTTTGATCCGGTGTCCTCATCGGCATATTCCAAGTCGTGGAAACCTTGGCGATCCCTGGATTGAAGATCGGAGTCATCAGTGAAGAAACCGGCCAGTGCGTGATACGGCGTACGGTGTTCCAGCAGTTAGACCTTCCTCGGTGATATCTCCGACTCCACTGCTCCCGTCTTTCTTACTGCTGCTCGTCACAGCCAATGAGTGGGGCAACGTCCGGCGGTCGAGGGAGGACTTACCCCTCCAACACAACTTCGTCCATACTATCTGACATACCGCGAATATCGAGGGAGATAGATGAGTAAGCACGAGCGGTGATACGGAGGAGAAGCGGCAAGTGTACACCGGGAGCCGGCCACCCACGAAGACCGCGCCCGGTCAACGCTTCAGGCGGGGGCGTCAGCACCTTCCAACATCACCACAAATTAGTTCCCTTTCGGCATACTAAATGGTCTCTCATCCAGCGTGATATTTAAGAGAGAATTTCGAGTGTCGGTATCGATTCCACCTTCCAGGGTATGGAGGAAGAAAAACGTCGACTTGAGATCGCAGATTCTCAAACCATGCAACATCCGCATGTACGCACAGTGCAACGGGTTCTCTGGAGAGACAACAAGACGTGAGAGACAGAGTTCTTGGAGCTCGACGCAAGGAGGGAGAACATTTTGTAGGAAACATGGGATAGAACCCAGCACCTTTCATGGCTGTTCCTTCTCGTTGACCTATTGCTTGGATTCTAGCCAGAATTTGCGATAAAATTCCAATCCAAAGGCATAAGTAACGAAAGCAACAACAGCTGAAATCTGAGGATGGCCTGAACGAAGGTGCCCCTACTACGGATCAAGTCAGCCCACGGCTCGTCTATAACTTGGCCGTCTTCTCGGACTGGGGATCTCCAAGCGCATACAAAGCGTCCAGCTCTTGCTTATACATCTTGTAAGCATCCCTCCTGAGAAAACCAGCATCAGCAACGAAGGTCATCGTGCCAAGCAGCCAACAAGGTTTTGTCTTACCTGCGGACTTTCATCGTCGGGGTCAAACACCCATTTTCCACAGAGAACAGCTCATTCGTCACGAATATCCTCTTCACGAACTCGTACCCCTTCAGGCCATACTTGACTCCATCATTGGTCAAAACATCCAAGATCGCCTTCACGATCTTTTCGTCCTTGACCGCCTGATCCAGCATCGCAAGATCGGTCTCTCCCACCGGCTTATTCCAGACTCTACTCGCGATCTTGGCGAGTTGAATGGGATCTGGAATGACGATGGCCAGGAGGTATGATTGCAATGAATCCCCGTGAACCATGATTTGCTGTACGACAGAACAAGCGGCATAGACGTTCTCGACCTTCTCCAAGGCGACGTACTCGCCTTGAGAAAGTTTCATAATGTTCTGAAACACCGATCGATGAGACCAAAGGCAACCGGGGAGGCGGTGAGTATTTACCTTGACTCGGTCAATGATCCTGAGCCTTCCGGACTAGAATTATGCGGCATAGGGTCGAATAACGAAAAGGAACGACGGGACTGATGCGTACCTCATCCATCAAACCGACATCACCGGTGTGGACCCAACCTTCCTCGTCGATTGTCTCCTTGGTGGCCTGTTCGTCTGGGAATATCACATCAGGTTAACACCTGTGGAGGTGGATACGAGCGTGGGACTTACTCTTGTAATAACCCGAGAAACAGTTGGCACCCCTGACGCAGATCTCTCCGCGTGGATGCGGCTTATCCTCAGAAGTGTATCCCATACTCGACACGTCCACCAACTTGATTTCGTTGACTGGCTGCATAAATCCCACGGACCCTCCATCAGTTGGGTCCTTGGGCGCACACCTCGTGCAGGTACCACAATTCTCGGTCATCCCGTACCCTAGCAATGACGCTGTTAAACTTCTTGAATGGCCTAATGAAGGGTAACTGACCTTGTATGACAGTGCAGGAGAGAACAACGCGCAGGAAGTCCAAAACTTGTGCGTTCAACGGGGCCGACCCCGATGTGACGAGCGCAAGGTTCCCGCCGAAAGTCGCCCGAACCTATACCAGAGTCAGCGCGTTCATCAGAAATGTCTCGCTGTGAATGACGTTAAATCACCTTGTTGAACACAAGTCTGTCCCAAAGTGGATGCGTGTATTCTCCGGTGGCCTTGAGCCTCTCCATCTTGGCAGCAACCGCTCGCCTGAACAGTGCGCCTTTCAGCCCAGGCGCTTCCAAGTTTGCAGCAATGGCTTGGTAGATCCTGTTCAGAAGCCTCGGCACCGAGGGAAAGAAGTTTGGCTTGAGGACCTGCATGTCCTCTACGATCCTCAACGGAGAGCCGGTAGAGTAACCTATCCTTCCACCGGCAAGTATGACGCACATCTCCATCGTCCGCTATGTACTTTGGTCAGGTGGGGTGCGAGAAGCGTTCAGTGAGTAGGCGTACCCCATAGATGTGAGGAAGAGGAAGAAAGGAGAGGAGGACGGGGTCAACGAATGGAGTGACATCCATGCCGCACACGTTAGAGTACGTGGCAGAAGCAAGAGCACCTTGGGTCAAGATGGCACCCTTTGGATTGCCCGTGGTCCCCTAGAACACACAAATTCTCGGTTTGCGAACTTGCGAACGTCAATAGGAGGACGTACAGATGTGTAACAGATTGTCGCGATTGTTTCTGGTATAACCGCTGGTGGTTCAATGTGAGACTTGGCGCCGGTGTCTTCCACTGGATTCATAAGGTGAGTCTCGACCACAAATCAGCTCAGAAAGGCACCTGCGTTCTGCAAGGGTGACGACCCGAATTTCTCGCTGCTTAGACCAAGTGTCGAGAAGTTCCCTCGAAGCGGGCGAGATTTCACCGATTGCCACGATGATCTTGAGGGTAGGGAGCTTAGGGGAAAGGCCGAGTAGAACTGAAACATTGTGAGCCTGCACAAAGACAATGGACAATTCCGCATGGTTAACGCTAGGGACAGGGCGGTCAGTGCCGTTGGTGTGTTTCAAGGGTGTATGAACGCATACATATATTCTGCGCAGGCGCGTGTTTCGATCAGTCAGTCCAAGTGCCACAAACGCGTCATCGGTGTCGCGTACCAATAGAATCAGGTCCAAAGT
>Ga0307517_10012237_pt1 | contig 11804 bp, 6 predicted proteins | sample 23_EM_MG_FD_194515 | JGI IMG/M metagenome (GOLD analysis project Ga0307517, IMG submission 194515) | Populus trichocarpa ectomycorrhiza microbial communities from riparian zone in the Pacific Northwest, United States - 23_EM | ecosystem: Host-associated > Plants > Roots > Unclassified | place... | reverse complement strand
TAATAGAAATCAGAGATTCTATCAAAAGAGACAAATCTTTAATCTTTTTATAGGTCAAATTGGTGCTTTGGCTAATTGATCGCTTGAAAGCATGATGATTATTTTGGGTTATATGAGTGGATGATAATGTTGTTTGATCTGTCCAATCCTTTCAGTATTCATGAGGTTCATGTATCATATATTGAGACTATTAGGCATATTTATTGTAGTTTATTTTGATAATATCTTAGTTTATAGTCTGACTCTTAAATCTCATTTAAAGCATTTACGAGCTATTTTTGACGCTATGAGGAATGAGCGGTTATATGAGAACCACAAGAAGTGTAAGTTTTTTATTAGTATTGTTACTTTTCTAGGTTTTACTGTGTATATTGATGGTGTTTAGACTAATCAATCTAAGTTTTCTACAATCATGGAGTCAACGATTCCAAGGAGAGTGGTGTTTAAGGTTGATGTCTAGTCTAGGCAACACTCACTAGTGGCAGTTTCAGTGGGCGAGTATAACAAGCTAAAGGAAAAAATACAAGCTCTTGTGAGGTGTTACAGAAGGTAAATGACAATGCTTATAGGCTTCATCTTCCTAACCATCTGAAGACTTTTAATGTCTTTAATGTTCAACATTTGACACCCTATTTAAAAAAAGAGCAGAATTTAAGGAAGAGTTCTTTCTAACTCAAGGAGAATGATGTAGCTGGACTTGTAGAAACTGAAGGTTCTAACGATTCAAGTAGGGATCTAACACGAACAGACTATGTGGATAGCTTAACAAATGCTATTATGAACCAGCACAGATCTAGGTTCAAGAGGAAGTATGGTTTTGCCAGACTAGACTAACACCTTAAAACTGTGATAATGAGAGATTTGACCATTGGATCTAAATTAGATATATAAGTTGTTGTTTTGGCTAATTTTATTATTTTTTTTAGTTTTTTTAATTTATTAATTTATTATGAATTTTGTTTTAATTCCCCTTGTTTTTCAAATTTAAGCTATTTTTTAGTAGATGTAGAGTTTTCTAACATATTTAAAGATCTTGTAAATCTTTAAGGAGGCAAACTTCATTATATTTATTTTCAAAGAATAACTGCAAATATAGGGTTCATAAAACAAATCTTAACCTTTAACAAATTATTTTCATGTTATGGCAATGATAGTCACAACCAATTCCTGCTTTGCCGATTCTACAATAATATTTGACTACTGTCTTGATATGAAAAAGACAGACAATGATGAACGAGAAAACATGTCTATTTATACTTTATGTTTTAAAAGTATAAAAATTCATTTTAAAATTGTTTCGAAAACATTTTTTTTTTTTATCTCTGTCTCTGTCTGTATCTCATCAACTAAACACGATTATATCTCTTACATATCTATTTCTTCTATCCTGAGCACTAATTAAAAGTAACCTGAAACATCATCATGCTAAGGCTATGTAACAAACAATTTTTCTTCTGTCCTGGAACACTATGTTAAGGCTGAGTGACAAACAATCAGGGGCAGAAAATAGAGAAAATAGGAAGTGCCTTGCTAAAAGCATGCGACATGCTCTCCCATCCATGGTTTTGAATATCTTGCCCTTAGGGCATATGAAGATGATGTGGATGCTCGTAAACTATACACAAATGAAGGCTACAGAGTTGTATCAAGTGATCCCCAATGGTTAACTTGGATTGGAAGAAAACGCCGGGTGCTTATGATTAAACAGTCCGATTTGCTTAATCAGCATTTCTAATTTTTTTATTTTTCAATCATATATGTGATCTGATCATTGACATACATCAAGCAATTGTAAAGGAAAATTCTGCAATGGCCTTCTGATTGCCTAGCAAGTCCATTGTCAATAGTTTGTTGCTAGACGGAAACTTCAATTTTAATTTTGTTGGGGCTTCTACTACTTTTATTCATTAAAAGATTAAAAAAAAAAACCCTACTTTTAAGCAACTCGACAACTAGCAGAAGACAAACCAGCTTTCATAACAAATGAGACAGAAAATATCAAAATTTGAACTTCATAGCAGATACAACTGAGAGTAAGAAACATACACCATCTATATTCATGAAGCTTGGACAACAATCTAAAATATCCAATTACCATTTGAAGAAGTCGATTCCCTGATATTTCAACGATAAACAAGAGACTCCTTCCATGAATAACATATCAGCAAGACAGCTTCTGTGGAATAAAACAAAAACCTACCTCACTAATTCTCCTCTAAGTTAATGGAGTCCCCAAACTTTCCATACAAAATCTTCTTTAACTTAGCCATCTGTGCAACCACGAACTCTTTCTCTTCATCAAGTTTTTCCATGTTCTTACTAGTCACCTCTTTCATCTGCTCTATCCTGGTCTCAACCTCATCCCTTGGAACATGAGCAAAGACTTCTCCAATTTGGAACCGAACCACCTCCTCGTCAGTAAGAATTAACTCGTTGCTTGCATCCTCTAGATTATCATTGGTTTCCTGAAGAAAAGGAGCTATTGCATAAGTAAAAAAAACTCAGCATGGTAGAGAACAGGATTAAAAACAAAATTAAACATCCCTATATGCATTTATAGAATGGGTGGGGCATATTAGGTCCAAGAGCTAGGTTACACAACAAGATGCATCCTTTCCTCCCTTTAATCCCTCCCATCCCAGTTTGGATGGGATTCAATTTCAGGTCTTCAAAGACAAAGTCAAGTGAATTTACCGTCTAGGCTACTGAAATCCACAAGGCCAATATGAATAACTTGCTGCCATTTGCAAAAGATGGCTATTATGCTGTGCTGTTGCACTACTACTGGCAATGTGACAAACTGTCCACATAAAATTATGGTAATCCTTGCACTTTGTTTATGTATAATTAAGTCAAGGAGGCAGGTTAGGACAAAAATGTCTGTGAAGGGAACACTATGCACAAAGCATCTCGGACTGGATGGACCTGGGTGGTAAAGTATTTGAACAACCAAAACGGAAATTTGAAAAAGAGTTTGTGGAGTTCATTGAGTCTTAAATATGATAACAGCATGTTATGTTTAACTCTGATGGAGGAAACTAGGGGCAAATAAGAAAGAGAAATGTAGGGGAGAGGAGCAAGAATTTCGTGAAAGAAATCAGTAACAAAGGTGGAAGAAGTAAAAGTAAGATCTTAACATAGAAAATGCATTCTTAATTTGGATATTGAATTTTATTAAGTGAATTTACCATCTAGGCTAGCTGGAACCCACAAAGCCAATATGAATAACTTGCTGCCATATGCAAAAAATTGGGATTGAAATCTTTTGCAGTCAGAATAATAAAATAAAAAATTATTTCATGTCTCCTTCCTTTCCATTCTCAATTCTAAATCAAACTAGGAAACAGAGAGTGAAATTAGAACTTCACTTTGGAGTTTCACTAACTTAGTTTTGGCATGGGAGACCAAGAGTGTGCCTGCACTATCTTACTTTTCTATGAACATGGTCCATTGACATGCCCAACAACTTGCCCGTGACCAAAATATTTGGACCCTATGACGAACCGATCTACTCAAGCTTTGCTCCAGATCAGCAAGATGATGTAATTCCTCAAAATCTTTCACAGGCTTAGTCTTAACTTCAGTTCCCATTGAAAGCATAGGAAAAAACAAACCCAGTACCTTAATGCAATCTTCACTCAAATTAACATATTCAAGATCATCCATTTCAAGATAAATGAGGCAACCTCAACAATCTTTAACATTCAACATAAGCTCAATTAGCTCACTTTAGCTTGCAACCAATGGACTTTTTTTACCCTACATTTGCATAAGCCCTCCTACTGTACCAAACCAACATACCCTTAAACGTACAAACACTAAGACAGAAAATTGAACTTCCAGTTCATATTCAAATCAATCACATTTAGCCTTTTAAACGCAAACACCAGTTGCTGCACACTCTGATCAACAAGTGCAACAATCTTTTTATTTTCTCTTTTTTATCTACCAATAATACTCAGTAAAAATATTAACCTCTTGTTCAAAACATAAAAAACTAACCCAAAAAAGATGATAGAACAAACCCATCAAATAAAACACAAAATCAAAGCTGCCCTTGTTACAAATTCAGAAAACCCATCTCCATATAAATGCAAAACGTTAATAAGAGTGAAATCAAAGGCATATAAATACACAAAAAGATGGTACCTTGGCAATCTTAATTTCGTCTTCAAGCTCGTGCAATCTGTTGTTTAATCTGCCAAAATTGTTGATGTTCTGCTGATCCTCCCAAGTCACCTCCTTGTCAGATCCACCACCCTTTCACCATTCACCTCATTGTTATTTACTTAATTATTAAACCATAAAAAGATAACAACAACAATAATAATGGAGTTGTTTGTAGGAGGGTTTTCCATTGATTACCTGCTGCATGTTTTGATTTTGAGAAAGCTTCCAAGTAGACTGACAGACAGACAGACCGACCGACCAAGGTTTGATGCGCTCACTTCAATCTCTCAGCAACTGCAAACAACACGCTGAAGAGTTTCCAGCATTAAAGATTGTCTATCATTAATGGTTCTTGAGTAGATTATAATTAGTCTCTTTATGTTTACAAAAGTTACAATCTAGTACTTTTAGTTTTGCAAATAACGAGTTAGTCCCTTGACCACAGTCTTACATTCAATTCTTCTTTAAATGTCTGAATTACCCTTGTTAAATGGGATTTTGTCTTGGTTTTTAGTTGGGGAGATTGGATAATTTCCAAAGGAAATAGAGGACACTTTAGGGAAAAATAATTAACTTATCGTTGAAAGATAGTGAAAGGATTAGGTTGCAGATGAATATAAAATTATAGGAATTTAAGATTAGGGTTTTAAATTAAAGGAATTTACTAATTATTTTGCTAAAAAAGGACATTGTATGATAGTTTACTTTTAATTCATCGGCTTGTTTTGAGTTCATTTTTTCTTTTCTCTTGAAATTCTTTAGTTGGTTTTTGTATACTGAAATTAAGTCCTTTTCGCATGAAGATTTACATACATTATTCATCCTCTACTATTTGACGAAATCCATAATTAAATTTGGTAGAGAATCACTCTGCTTTTGATTAAGATGATGCTACTTGGTACGAACAAGAGATTTAACGACAGGAGTTGCAAGTCCGAAATTCATTAAAGATTTTTCCTGTGATTGAGGATCTTCAATCCAGAGGTCTGAACCAGTCCACGATCTAATAATCTTGTAACTCCAGCATATGGAGCTAGATTAAGCTTCGATTTTATATGGCCGGCTTCAATATGAAGAGTGAAATAAGAAATCATCATTTCATGTCTGTTCAAGAGATTGTGCCGCCATGAGCAAGCCTGCATTTAGCAGACAGTGTTCAGGAGTTAATATGACATTGGCCAGTTCGGAAAGAGGAAACGTTTTACAAGTCTCCTAACAGCTTCAGCAACTTCTCACTCTCACAAACATGCATTCTCCTCTCAATTTGAAGCTTTCAACAGCAAATTAGTAACTTGGTAAATTCAAATAGCGATATGATCATTAGAAACTTGAATTCTGGATAAATAGGAAACAGTGTTGACAGAGAATACAAACGTAAGTGATGTGGCTCTCTATTATAATAAATGAAATATAAATATATTCATACATGTAATCACATGCATGAAACAAAGCAGCATGCATGTGATGATTTGATTTAAAGATCACAGAAAGGTTACAGATGTTGAAAATCCAACAACATAAATATTTCATAACTGAAGATGTAAATAATCATCGAGATGAAAGGCAGGTTAAAGGTATATTTTAAGACTCTTGGACTTTCCGACAATATGACAATACCATCACGAAGTCCTTAGCTGACGAACCCACAGAGGCTGGTACTTTTTTTGATGTCGAACCGGTTCGAAACCACAAGTCTACTAAGTTCTGTAATGGCAAAGTTGGCCCGACGGGCTGACCCCGGCAAAGTATTTCCACCTACAAAATTAAAAAGAAGAAGAAGAAAGAAGCAGCAGCAGCAGCAGCTAGTGTTCATTCCATTATAAGCACACAAATTAAAAGTTCTGATGCCATTTCTAAAAATCATGACTTGAAGTATTAGGAATGTTCACGAACAATTTTATCAAATATGCAACAACAATTTTAGGAAACAATGAACTGTCAAGAAAAAGTGGGGACCACATATCCAAGCTTCCTAGCAAAGCCCCATACATAGTTCAGATTTTTTTTCCCCACAAGAACATCAAGCAACTATGCCAGTATTTATTAAAAGTTATGTAGATTTCATTTTTATTCAACAAGCAGAGGAAGTGCTTTCATAGTGTCACGAGAAAACAGAAGTGATACAAGAAAATATGAAATATGAAAGCATTGACTAAGTTGATATAGAATGCACTACAACACTCCATCTTGTTAGCCGGAAATTATCTAAAAATTTAAAACTACTTGTTTTGCATCTGGCTAAGAACATCTATGCTCAAAGAAAAATATAATGCTGTATGACATCCATAGCCCTGGATACTTGATATCATTGTTTATCACTCATCGGTATATGTATCTCCCTTCATTCCAGTACAACTACATGTTACTCAAAAGATAGAGTTGAATGTACATTGATTGAAGATAAAGTACATTTTCTCATATGATTTAAGATTCTCTAGCAGATCTTGGTATGACAATATGAAGCCTTATTGACACTTGACAAAAGGTGCTGTCATTTTGATTCTTGAAGTTTTAGGAATTATTCAAATCATTCCAACTAAACTTCCTAGGGTTAAATGAGTTGGTATCCTCAGGCACAAAAGAAGTAAGGAAACATGCCCCCCTCGGGATCTTTCCATAAAAAAATTAATTTCAAGTTACAACCAACAGTAGTTACAAGCTCGATATCTGTTCCTGACCTTTTACAAGCAATAATAAAGAGCCAGCAAACGACAATAGAGCTGACAAATGAAAATCACAGCAATTTAACGAGTAAACCAACAAGGAAATTATATTTTGAGGAAGGCAAGAGAGATGAACACACCTCAGTCTCACTATCGAGATCAAGTTTCTTTACAAGGTACTTCTGAATGAAAGACACAGGCATTTTGCCATCCCTGTGATGAGAAAATCAAGAACAATAAAGCAAGGGGTAAATGAGGATGAGTTCCAAGTTAATTGATGGCTTCATCATAAAAGACCATGATTTGAGCAAACTCATAGGTATAACCATCAAGTGAATACACCAAAACTAAGTCGATCAATGAGAGCAACAATTTGATTTTCAATTACTAAAAGCAAAGTAAGACCAAACAGATTCTAGAGTACAAAACAATAAAATCCGCACATTTACTGAAATAACCAACACATGAAAAGCCTAACATTTCTCTATTATAGCAGATGGATATAATATGTAAAACGTTTATCCACATTTTGGGGAACAAATGCTTGGACCATAATATTATATCATCTTATGTAAAAACCGTAATCTTTGTTTCTGTTTGACATCTTCTTACAAAAAACAAAGACCCATTTTCTTAACCTGTCAAAAGAGATTATGAGAAAGCATGGTGGCCCACTTCAAATTTACCCTTTCAAAAACTGAAGTAGTTTTCAAATACACAAATGCAGAGAAAAATAATATATACATATTCAGAAGAAAAAAACAAAATGGAACATAGTTTTGAGGGTAATAAGACTAAAGAAACTCACTTAATCCTCAAGTAGCATGTGGATATCTGCGGCAAGGAAGCATCTTCTTTCCTGGAGACAATTTCCACAACATTAGCAACAAATATTGAAGTAAAGTAGACAAAGTAATATAAAATAGAGACAGCCTGGGAAGCATCTTACTGGTCTTCAGAGGCAACCAATGAGAACCATATTGGACCATTTCTTCTATTGCTCTTAGCTCCTGCAGCATCTATCATTGCTTGAGCTGAGGCACTCAACCCCTCAGACAGAGCTGCCCTTTTTCGTGCTGCAGTTAACCTTCTCCGCTTCACTGATATGGGAAGTGAATTTTTCCCATTCTTGTCATCTTGGATTCCTATTCCCTGTCCATGCTCCTTATTTTTTGTTTTAGACATATATACTTCATTGTGATGACCACCGGGTGATTCTGCTCGGGATTTTGTTTCATACAGATGAGGTTCACAATCAGGATCATCAAGCATGCCAGATTTGACTAAAGACAGCCCTTGTGAATGCGATTTGGAGGACTTGGTTCTGTTCGCAGCTTCAACAAGACAATTCAAGGGGGTCCATAGATCAGCCTTCCCTTCAATTATTTCAACATCATCATCCTCGTCATCATCATTATGTCTTTGCTCAGTAGAAGGATCAGCCACAGAGGAATCCTGCATGAATTTACCAAGGAAAAAAACACCATTAATATAGTAAAAATGTTTTTGGCTGCAACTAGCTTACACAACATCAAGGTGGAATTTCAACTCATCCAAGCACAAGAATGAAACTAATGTCTCCTTTACCAGCCTTCTCTTTTGAATACTTTTGACAGGAGACCCTGGTGAGCTTGGGCTCATCGGATTATCTTCAGCAGAATCTTCTTTCTTGGATTCCTCAACAGTAAAATTGCATCCTCGTAATGCAGCGGCCTTTCTGGCACCAGCTTTGGATCTCCTTCCTGTCAAGCCATTTTGAATTGGCACTTTGGGAGTGCTGACCACCAATGATGATAATGATCTCTCCTTTCTTTTTGCTGGCAATGCAATCGAAGGCATAATTTCAGGGGCATTAACTTTTCTTCTCTTAAAAGGAAATACTTTGGCCCTTATATCTTGCAAATTATGGTCTGGCCTGCATACAAACATGAAAATCCCAATGCATGTTATTTTTCTATAAACATGAGAAAACTTCATTCCATGTGTTCTGATCTAAATGTTTTCTTGGAAGTTTGTCAAAATGCATGTCATGGGCATGAACAGTTATTTAACTAAAATATCATCTTGAATTTTGCAAATTCAGGATTTCTTGGATTAAGAAGTCTTGCTTCACTTTTAAGGAAGAGTGACCAAAACAAATCAATTTATGTTGGTTAAGGTAAACAGTATTACAGTTAGTGAACATAAAATCACGGGAATGGATTTGCAGAGAATTAGTCTATGTTTCCAAAAACAATACCCCAATCCATATCAAACTCAATTGAGAAGCAATTCATTAGAATAGAAGTATAGTGATTTGTGGCACTTTGAAAAGAGAACAAGTTCTTGTAAGTATGCAAGTATGATTGTGTGCATGTTTATGGGTGTATGGCTTCACAGAAAGGCTAACCTGAGTTTCTCGACTGGCAGACAACCCAGATCAATGTTGCATACAGGACAACAATCTACCTCTTCATCTGAGAGCTTTTCATATATGCACTTCCTGCAGACTGGTTTGGAATTCATAACCAACTCATCAGAAACAGATCATTGAACAATCAAAGATTTCTAGATGGAAAAGGAATTAGAGGGTATTGCTTGTTCAAGACCAAAGGATTTGATCTAGCACCTTAGATCAAACAATCAACAAGAAAAAGAATCAGAAGGACGTGACCGTACTAAAAACAAATAACAAAAATAGTTCAAGATAAAATGTGCCTCATATGATTAAACAGAGCAAATTGCCATAGTTCAGCAATTTCGTGGAATTTTTGCCACTCCTTTGCAACCAGCATGCATAATACATGCCCGGCAAAGGACTTTGACAGCTTTTAATATTTTGTTTTCTTTAAAGAAAATTGAATAGTCATGAAGTTGGAGGTATGTTTACATGAGTCATTGACAGAGGATAGTGAGTGGCAATACGGATTGATTATTACACACTGGTCACAAGGTACAACAAAAACTACAAATTACTTCAACAATGCAAGTTTTAGTTTAATTTTCTTATCAGTAACAGAGATCAAAAAGAAGAAAAGCAAAGCTTTCCATGTGGTGCAAAGCATGCATTGCACAACTGTACCACCTGAAGCCTAAACGACCAAACTTCCAGAGAGTATTTGGAGATTCTACCCGACGCAAGATTCAAGTACGCATATCGTCGTTACTCAATTGACTATGTTTATTTAATCATAATACTATACCGGTAGTGTACAAAGCTGAAACTGAAATCACCAAGAAAACACTATTCAACACTACGTGACAAAGGTCATACAGAACATGCATGAACCAAAACCAGAAATGAAACCAAAAATACACGAGTAACAGAGAATTTGAAAACTACAATAATCCACCATATAACAAAAATGAACACTATTAGAATTGCACTCCATATCGATTAATACAAATCAAGACAAACCCCATCACGAATTCAACGACATTGAATCATCAAATTGCAACATCCATACAAGCCATGATACGCAAGCTAAACAAGAAATTGAAAAACAAGAACAAGCCCAGATCAAGAAACAAAAAGCCAAAAACAACCCAAATTTTATCATCCAATTCCACAACAATCACAACAACCCCAGATCAAAAAAATTGAAGACGACAAATTACACAAGAGAGGGGCAAAAAAAGAGAGAAAAACTCACAGGAATGGAGACACAAAGAAATCGTAGTAGCTTCTTTTAAGAGCTTGTTACAAAGAGGACATGTCATGCATGCCTCGAGCACCTGTCTCTGGACTTTGACAGTCTGTCCCGCCATATCCACAGTACATTCAGAGGAGGGCTGAGAAAAACATAATAATTGAGAAAGATCTAATATTAAAAAGAGAAAAAGGAAGAAGAAGAAGAAGTAGTAACAACGTGTGGGTTAAGAGTTTGTTGGAAATTTAGGACACAAAAGGGGGGTGGGGATATGGAGTTGGAGCTTTTTTTTCTTTCTTCGACGAAATCACATGAAAGGAAAGGCAAGGCCGAAGCGAAGAGTGTGTGTGTGTATGTGTGTTTCGTTCTTTTTCTTCATCATATGTTTGTTTGTTTGTGCGTGTAAATGCGGAACACGCTTCGTTCGTGTTTAACGTTCGGCGAGTTTGGATTTATTTTTTAACTGACCGTATTATTAGGTTATTATATTGGAATGAGAGATAAACAACTAATAAATTATTCACCTGCAGTACAGAAAAAAATTAAATTATTCGAGTATTTATCTGATATAATTTGGTTGACTTTAATAATTAAAAAATAACTTATATAACTTGTGAAAAAGAATTTTAATTAAAAAAAAATTAAAATAATATTTTTTTTAATATTAAAATAACAACATATTAGATTGATCTTAGACAACATGAGTTAACGTGTTAAATTCATGACTCAGGTTATGAGACTATGATAACAATATAGAAAGTAAATCAAAATAAATTATTAAGCTTAATTCTCAATCAACCCAATATTAAAGGATGAAATTGAAAAAAAATCAATTGAAAAAAACCTAAAAAACCGACTCAGGTTAACATGCTAAACTTACAACCCGGGTCATAAAACCGAGATAACCTCATAAAAAGCAAATCAAAATAAATTACAAATTTCAATCTCTAACCAGCCCGATATTGAAGGATGAGATTAAAAAAATATATAAAAAATAACCTGAGTCAATCCACCAAACTCATGACCCGGGTCATTAGACTGAAATAACCTTATAGAAGAAAATAAAAAAATGACCTAACTTAAATTGAGTTAATCTATCAAATCTGCGACTTTGATCTTGAAACTGAGATAATCTCATAGAGAGAAAGTTAAAACAAATTATAAAACTCAATTCTTAATCGTCTCTATCGGACCTAATGTTAAACGATGAAATTTATAAAAATATTAATTTAAAAAATAACATAAAAATAAGTTGAGTTAACCCGAGTTAACCGTTAAGCACTATTACTGAGTCATGAGACCAGAATAGCTTAATGAAAAACAAACAAAAATAAATCATGAA
>Ga0307517_10012236_pt1 | contig 11804 bp, 10 predicted proteins | sample 23_EM_MG_FD_194515 | JGI IMG/M metagenome (GOLD analysis project Ga0307517, IMG submission 194515) | Populus trichocarpa ectomycorrhiza microbial communities from riparian zone in the Pacific Northwest, United States - 23_EM | ecosystem: Host-associated > Plants > Roots > Unclassified | place... | reverse complement strand
CTTTGAAAATAATCCTTAATTCCTATAATTCAATGGAAATGTCAATTTTTTCTTCCTTTTTTGATTTGAAGATAATGTGACATTAATATTAATGAGGAGAGAGAGAGAGAGAGAGCATATTGAGATTGCTTTATAGGTGCGTGCGGCTTCGGTTTTGGACAATGGAACTTTCTAGTTTCAAGACAAGCACCCATAAATTCTCTCTCTCAAACTTTTCTCATTTGTTTTATTTTTTCCTTTATTTTACAGTTTTCCTTAAATAAAATAAAAAATTATTTCTTTTTAAGAATCGATCCTCCATTCTCTTGCGGGTAGTGACTAATAAACTAATCATCATTATTTTTTATTAAAAAAAAATGGGTAAGCCTTAAGGCACTTAGCCACTTGGAGACAAACGCCATCATTTAATTTTGAATTTTTTTTATTTAAAATTATTTTTTTATATCATTTGAGTATATTAATATTAAAAATATTTTTTAAAAAAATTATTTTAATATATATCTAAATAAAAAACACTTAAAAAATACACTTCATTAAAATTAAAATGGTCGTCGCATAAAAATTATAAAGCAATCGAAGTGCCACTTTTAAGTGGGACCGTCATCATAACACGTGGCACCACACGCGTCGCTAAAATCTCTTCCCGTACGTTTCTCCTTCTTAAAAATCTTTTCGTCATAATAAATAAATGCACCTATCTGACGCTCAGCTGTAGCTCTTAATTAGCAGAAAACTCACATACAGGAAAAGAAAATCACTTCACAGGTAAAAAAAAAAACGTTTACATGATCATCATCGCTAGAAGAACCTTCAATATTTCTTTGCTGCTTTGATCCTGTCTTTTATTTATGTCCTTCTTGAATTATTCAATTCTTCTTTCTTTTTTCTTTTTTTCTTTTAGAATCTGTTGGTAATGAATTAAAGATTTTTTTTTAAATGATCTTTGATTTTATGTCTTGTTAATGATTCTTAATCGTTGTTTGTTTTTCTCTGTTATCACGATTTTAACGAGGTTTTTGACTCATGGGTTTTGGTTATTTTTCTTTGTATTTTGTCGTTTACTAAAATTTTGCTTCTTTTATCTCCTAATCTTTTCAACTATCGATGACAGAAACAAGAAAGAAAGAGACTTTCCCACGTGAAATGGCAGGTGAAGGAAAGGCGAGGAGTGAAGACTTGAACTTGTGTTTCGAGAAGCTGATGATGCTTGCTTTTGGTGGTGGAAAGACTGGGAGTAGTGAAGGAGGTGTGAAAATGGAAGGTGCGGTGATCACCGAGTGGAAAGATATTCCCGTGGAGCTGTTGTTAAGGATTGTTTCTCTTGTTGATGATAGGACTGTGATTATGGCTTCCGGGGTTTGTAGTGGATGGAGGGATGCTATTTGCATGGGACTCACCCATCTCTGTCTCTCTTGGTATAACCTGTTTTCTCTGTCTATGATAATCAATATGTTGTTCCAGCTGTTTCTAATTCTTTTGGGTTTTTCGTTTTGTTTATGTTGTGTTAATTGTGTGTCAAATTGTTGTTATCTTTTAATCAGGGCCAGGATAATCATGCTATTTCAGTTATTAGAGTGTTTCATACCTCACTAGAGTTTGTATTTGGCCTCTGTATTAGAGCAATTTGTCCTGGGTTGTCCTCTGCTCTGCTCCGAGGCCATGATCAAAACATTGCTGATTAGTTACATGCAGTCTTTGTGAACTTGTAATCCTAATTTAATGTTGGTGGCACTTCAATAATCAGTTGAATAAATGAAGAGATATGCGAAGATAGTTTATCTATTTTCTTGTTTGCGTGGGGCATGCTAAAGTTTAAGTTGAGGTTGATCTGCATCAAGATTTTAGATTTGTTCTATTGAATCCCTAAGATGTTTCTAATCAAGATTCGATACCTTTTGAAATCTAACTTCTTAGAAATTGTTTCTGCATGTTGTCTGGTGTTATTTTGTTGTCTAATCTGTTCTGAATTCATTCTCCTTCATCTTTGGTGCTGATAACATCTTGAATTAACTCTTTCCTTCAGGTGCAAAAACAACATGAACAACTTGGTTCTCTCTCTTGCTCCTAAATTTACAAAACTCCAAACTCTTGTGCTGCGCCAGGATAAACCACAACTTGAGGATCATGCTGTTGAGACTATTGCTAGTTACTGCCATGATTTGCAGGACTTGGATCTCAGCAAAAGCTTTAAGCTCAGTGATCTCTCTCTGTATGCATTAGCTCACGGTTGTCCTAATCTTACTAAACTCAACATCAGTGGGTGTACGGCATTCAGTGATGATGGTCTTGAGTATCTTACGGAGTTTTGCCAAAAATTAAAGTTCTTGAATCTCTGTGGATGCGTCAAAGGTGCAACTGACCGTGCCTTGCAGGTTCATGCTAGTTACTAACTCTTTTTTTTTCTTTTTTTCCATATGCCTCTTAAGAAGTTACGCTGCTAACGAGTTTGATAAACAATCTGCAGGGTATTGGACGCAACTGCAGTCAGTTGCAGACTTTGAATCTGGGATGGTGCGAGAACGTGGGTGATGTTGGAGTAATGAGTTTAGCGTATGGATGTCCTGATCTCAGAACCCTCGACTTGTGTGGGTGTGTCTGTATAACAGGTATTTTCAAATTTGGGGATGAGTTTTTAGCATTTCACAAGATTGGCTGTAAGGTGCAAATGTCGCTGAGCTATCATGTTGGCAGCGAACCTTAAGAAACAATCCAATCCTGAGAATTCTCTGTGGAGTGGCCTGATCTATTACGTTTGCAAGCCTAAGACTTGTACTGGACAGTTTCCTTTTCTCATTAAAAGTATGAAATTGAGAAAGATGATTCATGTAGTGTTGACAATACCAAACTAAATCTGGGACCTGTTAATTTGATGCTAAGAGTATATTGCCTTTGAGAAGCAGATACTGTTATATTCATTCTTAGCTTGTTTTGGAATTTTGATTATGAGGACTCATGAAGTATTTATAATATTTTTGCAGATGATAGCGTGATTGCTTTGGCAAACAGGTGCCCCCATCTGAGATCCCTCGGTCTGTACTACTGCCGAAACATCACGGATAGAGCAATGTATTCCCTTGTCCACAATCGAGTGAAGAACAAGCTTTCAATGTGGGAATCAATGAAAGGCAGGTGTGATGAGGAAGGATTGAGTCGTCTAAATATCAGTCAGTGCACGGCACTCACACCTCCTGCTGTTCAGGCTCTATGTGACTCGTTTCCTGCACTTCACACCTGCTCAGGGAGGCATTCCCTCGTCATGAGTGGCTGTTTGAACTTGACATCTGTGCATTGTGTTTGTGCTGTCCAGGCACATCGCTCTGCAAGTTCTTTTCCTCATCCAGCACATTGAGCCGTACATGCAGCTCGGAATTTCAAAGGAGCTCTGCATGTCAGCCTGTTGGAGGTAGAACTATGTCCCCGTAAATACGTTGTTGTGTTTAGAGTTTCACCATTTCAATGCAAATGGGCAGCCCATTTGTTGTTGCAAAATATGGTCTGTAAAACAATGGACTTTTATCAGCCCTTGGTTCCTGAAGTGAGCAAGCATTTTGGCTTTTGAAGCCAAGTTTATTGTTCAAATCTGTGTTCGTTGGTTACGGTTTAATCTGACAATTATGAACTTGCCTTCATGTGATGGCCGTCAAAACCTTTGGCTATATTCTTAAAATGCTTTATATAGTCTACTGAATGGTATACCTTGTGAAATATTTCATGAGAATTCCAGGGTTATCTCCATTTCATCAATGTGCGTTCGACAATCTGTCCATTACTTGATTGGAAGCAGAAAATATAGGGTGATGAGGGTACCACTCAATCAAAATTTATAATGGCGTTCCGATAATAGTTGTCCAGAGAAAAACCTTCTAAAAATCACATATAAAAAGAAATCCCTGTACGTGTCCTTCTATTTGCATCCGAAGCCTGTCATGTAAGTCGTTCGGAATCCATTTGGCGTTTAGGTTTTTTCTTGCTGGTAGTGTTGTGACCCGCGAAAAGTAACATTTGTGAGCCTTGGGAAACTTGAAACGATCTGTTTCAGTTTCAACCCCAATTAAGAGCCTTCCAACCTCATAATTTACTTCAGCTTTTTGAACACCCTACTAAAGGACTGGTCATGATTAAGCCATCGAGTTCCTGTAGGTATTGCCTCATTTTACCCTCAAAATGACAGGGAAATATCAATCGAGAATGCTTTTGCCCCACCCCCCACTCAACTTTTTTTTGTTACTGTTGTTTACTTTTCTCGAGGACAATTTGAGCCCACTGAGCTAATCTTTCCTGTTTCTGACGGGCTGCTAGCGTGAGGAATGTAAAGCACATAACCACGCGTCTTGCAGCTTTGTTGGAGGCATCATTGGAGAAGATGTTTTGCACTAGGAACAAACGCTCTCTCACTGCAATTCTAAAGATTCCTCTCCCTATTCTTGTCACAAAAGAGATAAGAAACCCCAAAGATCATCTCCTAGTTATTATTAGATAACAACCTCTCTGATTGAGAATCTGAAGGATGGTGAGATCTGTATGTGGATTGCATTGATTTGCTCTCTTTAAATAAATACATAACACACAAAATAAATATAGCTTGTCCCAATCTATTCCTTGAAAGCAAAACTTCCCCAGTCAACAAGACCCCTTTGGGTTCATCGATGGTTAAAAGGAGGAAAACAGTGCGTTACAATCTCAGTGTCAATCTGCCAACCTTTGTACAGCAGCCTTAAGCATCATTTGCTTTTGTACACAATCTCTTCATCATCCACATCGAATGCTGGATTACACAGGCATCTGAAGAGTCTACCGATACCCTGCCAATGTAGAGATCAAAATCATGACATTTCCCTCCTGGGATCAATTTATATTAAAATCCACTATCATGCTTAAGCCTGTTTTTATATATATCTGCAGCAATTTTCGACTGAAGATTGAAAGAACATATTTTACAACTCGCCTGTCCTAGGTACTTGGAGCAGTGATAGAGTCTTTCTTTGTGTCTTAATTATGTCAGTTTTGCATATATCGCATCGGGGGCTTTAATCTAGAGCTTAAAAGAAAAAAGAAAATGCAGTCGAAACATGAATACAACTGAAGTATTTTTAGCTCCAAGTGGTATTGTAACATGCCTGTGTAAGTAGAGGAGTTCGATAGGATAATGCCCTTGGTGAATCTTCTTCACTACTGCTATCAGAACTGCTTCCATCATCATCATTTTCGGCAGCATTTTTTCCCTTTGATGTTGCACCATTTTGTGCTTGCTTTTCCTGCTGAAATTTTTTTATAAAGCAACATCAAGTGCAAAATTATCAACCTAGATAGCAATTCTTTAGTATCATGATAAAATTACATTCCAGTAATGAGTTCTCTTTTTCCCTGGTTACTTAATCTTTAGCTCAAATTATCAACCAGGATAGCATAACTTTTTTCCAGCTCTCTAATTCACAAACACAAGATTTTGCCTCTATCTTAGTATTGACACAAAAGAGTGGAGCCAGCATCAAGAATCCATATAACCTTACAAACACACAATTCTCATATTTATAAGAAAATATTCTGTTGTAATAATTGGAAATACCTCTCAAGAATTTTCATGGAAATTACAAAGACAAGATTGAGTACCTGAAAGATCTTCCCAAGAATCTTCAATGCCAAAGCACGAGCTCTAAGTTCTTCCTTTCTAACATCATTTTCTTTTAGGAGCTGCAAACAGATTAAAATCTTGAGAGGAATCTTATGGAAGACGATTTTCTTTTCCAAGAAATCGGAAAGAAAGGCAGGTACCAGGCATTAAATTTACTTTAATGATTCAACCCTATTTTTCTCCAGAAAAACCTTAAAACTGTTTGAAATAAAATACATTTCCAATATTCCATTGTGGAAACAGAGTTTTCCTTTGAGTATTCTGTGATATTACTGTGTTGTCATGGCTTCCTTTGTCTCCTTATACAAACAAGAGTAAATGGAGAGACTCACCGTTTGGCACACATGTATCACGGTAATCTCAATGTCCACTACATTGAGTTTCCATAACGAGTTCATCAAAGTGTCTTTATTTGAGAGTAGGTGAGATTCGACATCATTTCCAGGGTCACTTCTATCCATTTTAAATTGGCGGCGCATATCTTCTTGGAGTTGCAGTAACTGAAAAGCGCCTGAATTTGTTTCCCATTTATAGTTAGGTGCCCGTGCTTGTACACAGAGAGACAACGAACAGTAGTCCCAGAGGAAATGATTGGGATTGGGGTGCTAATGTATCATACCTTTTGCTGCTGTAATCTGTGACTTCCAGAAATGTCCTTTGTTGCGAGCCCACTCTGCCAAGAACGGCACCCCAAGATATATTGCTTTCTTTCCGAGCTCTTGCGCTGCTTGTCTTGAGTATATGTGGCCAATAGTATGTAATATATCCACTCCAAAAGCTGTGTCTTTCAGTCAAACGAAATATTGAGATATGCCGTGGAGTTTTCTAATCACAGAAGACAATGAAATTGCAGATGCATCAAGAAAAAAGCAAGGATGGGGAAAGTTCAGCTCAGTTTACCTGCATCAGAAAGCCTTTTGGCTTCTGATTCTGCATGCCTTAAGAATCCAATCCTGTCACCTTGAGCATATTGATTAAGAAAATCTTTCAGAAACCTTGCTAGCTTCTCTTCTCTTTCTTTTTGGACAGCCTGCAACGAATAATCACAAGCCGAAAATACAAAGTACCAGGTTATACAAAATAATCAACACATGACAGCTTGAAAAAAAAAAGAAAAATAGAAAAGAAAAATCAATATATAGATATGTAGAACCAGACATGATATAACTAGCTACACATTTCATATATACTTCTAGCATGTGTCACATTGACAGGGGACAATTTCTAAGCCAGGTCTACTCTTGTAGAACTTCAAAGCTGAAACATTGCTTTGTATGAATGATGATATTGCCTGGAACCTGCTCTTGCATCGTTTTGAGTTCAAATGTACTTTAAACGACCGCCTAAGTACTAATTCCATACCTTCAATTTCTCGTGTACTTTATCAGGATTGTCACTTTCACCAGCTAATTCAGAAGAAGCCATTGATGTCACAGACAGGTGTCCTACATAGTCCTCAAATAGTTCACTCCCAAACAGAAGAGCGAATACGGCTGTGGGGTCAAGCATGGTTTCCCTGAGAAATAAGATATCAAATCATTTGGAGAAGAAAACACCATCCTGGGAGACGAAGACTTACAGCTATATCCAAACGGCAATTTACAAATTAATGATTTATTGAATTTATCATGCAAGTAAAAATAGATATTTGCATGCTCCATTTGACAATCAACCAGCATTCACTATTCAGGAATTAAGTTATTCTCCTGAAAAGATATTCACCCAAAATTGAATCAATGCTACAATGAGCAATCTACAGTCTTGACCAGAAAACTGTCTCCGTCGATCATTCTGCATTTTTAAGGCCAAAACATCTACAAACCTTGGTAGTAGGGATCCTTGCAATCTCCAAGAAGACAGGACTAAAGCAAATTGATAATAATACCTTGAAATGCAGTACTTTCCATTTCGATCATATGCATCTCTTTGCACTGGATCACTCAAAACTTGATAGGCTTCACCTAACACCTGCCAAAGTTAGAATTGTTTAGAATAAAAACCCCATTTATTTTGCAGTCAAGGATTTGTGACTATACTGGCTATGTGAAACTGTGCTCTGTCACAATAGACACTCCACATTTACTAGTTTTCCACGAAAAACATACTACTTTGGATCATCTGGATGTTCCTTCCACTTCCCTAATTATTTTTAAGAAGCCAAACACACATTTGAAAACGATTAAGAAAAAGAGGTGGCCTATGTCTATTCTGAAGGGATAAATAATCATCATGAGGATCTAGACTTGCCTGAAACCTTTCTGCAGCCAGTGGATCATCTTGATTTTTGTCTGGATGAACTTGCCTGGCCTGTAAAACATGACATCTCTCTTATAGTTAGCTTTTCAGTCACTCGTTTTTAATAAGAAAAGACAAATCAAATGGTAAAAAAAATTGTATCCAAAGAAGCTCAGTATCTCTTGAGTTTCTAAAGGGCATCAGGTTCTATTCATAAGAAAATCAAAATCTTCATTTACTTTTTAAATTCAATTGAGATTCTGATTCCCTCTTTTACCAGTCTTAAGCAATAGCAACATGGATATGCTTGTCAACTCAAATTCACCATAGGATTACCAAAACTAGAATATTAAAATTCTGGTATTCCAAGCATCATTAACATCCAAGCACAACTTCTTCAGCATTAAAATACCAACACCATCTAATCTAAGTCAAACCTTAAGATAATAAGCTTTGCGAATCTCTTCCTCTGAAGCAGATGGGCTGACACCAAGAACATCATAGTACTCAGTTTCCTTCACCATCCCTGATTTAGTCTGAAGAGTAATTAAGAGAACTGCACCTTCTTCTCCAAAGAGTTGGAGAGTCGCAAATGTTTTGGAATGTGAAAAGATGAAACGGAAAGAGATTGGAATTTAGGAAAAGCGAGTGAGTGAGAAAGAGGTGGCCATATTTTGGAGAGCCCCACTAGCTTCCGTTGCCTTTCCAGTTCCTCACAGCAATAAACAAATACCTGAAACTGCTTTTTCGCGGGAGCAAAACAGTATTTTAACTGTCACTGAGGTGGCGCTTATGATTTTCTTTCTTTTCAAGCCATCAGGTTTGAGCCTTGAGGTCAGAGAGCTGTAGGTGGGCTTGGGCTAGTCCATTGGTGGTCCCTGTTTTCTGTTGTGGGGTTTACTGTTAGGTTTAGTTTCGGTCCAAGTAGTTTTTGGTGGGCTCAATGATCTAGCCCGAAAAAGAAATGGACCTACCCAAAAGAGAGGGTTTATTGAATGGACGGTCGTGATTCTGCATGATCTTACCCTACTCTTTTTTTGTATCATTGTTAAATACAATGAATCATAAAGGAAAGATACATTAAAAAAAAAAAAATTAGTAATTATAAAGGAAGATTGCTTTCGGGTATTGTGCATTATGATCATGAGAAGGAACGTGGTATGTGTGTATTGGCTCCACAACACAAAAGAAAAGCAGTCAAAACTACATGTCATGCAAGTATATAACAAAAGCAGCCAGTCGTCGTTTGCTTACCACCAGTGTCGTTTGAGAATCTATTTTCACTGGGATAGGGCAGGCAACCCTTTACGGTTTCGGATGTTTGAAAGTATTATTATTTTTTAAAATATTTTTTATTTTTTTTAAATAACAACACATCAAAACAATTTACAAACATTAAAAAATAATTTTAAGTAAAAAAACATTCAAAACGCTACTAAGACCTGACAAGAAGTTTGTGTCTGAGTACGGTACGGTTTGAATAAAAAGGGAAAAAATAGAGGTCCTACCGGGAGTCGAACCCAGGTCGCTGGATTCAAAGTCCAGAGTGCTAACCACTACACCATAGAACCAATGTATCGGTAGGATGACTAGTTACATATTATATTGTAAACTTAAACTGTTCTCTATAAGAGAGACTAAACATATATTCGTCTCTTCTTTAGTCAGTCGTTAGCCAACACACCTTTTTTTTTTAATTATTAATTTAGAGTTTTCAGCCGGTGGTGGCAAAGGCAGTAGAGCTGGTGAATTTTGTGTTTTGCCGATGTTAATGTAAATGCTTTCCTGTACAAGAAACCTGAAGCGTCTCACATAATTCAATAGGTCACTACTCACAAACTACAACTTCATATACCGGCTGCATTAAAATAGGATGAAGTTTAATGAAGAATCCGGCAGGTATCTGAAGCACCGGCACTGCTTTTCTAGGGATTTTTTTGATATGCTACCAGCCATTTTATTGATAATCCATTGATCCTTGCCCCAATGAATCAAGGTAAGCATCAATGATTACTATAATGATGATACCATAACGAATAATGCAAAAGGTTCGAGAACAGAGCTTTAAATAAATAGCCTGTTAGGATCGTTGATGAAAAAACTCAACTGCTGAACAGATGGAGAATCTAAAAGTGGCGTTTGGCCTGAGAACAATGTACTAACAAACTATTCTCCACATAAATAGCTTACAAACATTTGATGAGGTAAAAATTAGTTTTTGCACACCCCTTTTGAGTTTTTTTTTTTTTTTTTTTTTTTTTTTTTTTTTTTTTTTTTTTGTGATGGCCCTCTTGCGTAGAATCACAAGGCAATCCGAATTATAACTTCTGAGTTCCTACATCTTTTTTTCTTAAAGATGACCGTGCCTCGAGATGCGATCAAATCTGACAAAGCTTTTACTTCCTAGGTTTGCCCCTTTTTCCATTTTTTCCAAACTTTTTACCCTTTGAACCTTTGCTCTTCATATAAGAAACTCTGTCTGCCTTCTTCTGCCTCTCCTTCCGAACTTGTTCAAGATCTTTAATTTCTGAACGCACATTAGCATTAGGCAGAGAGTGCTGCTTTTTGCTCCCTCTGAAGTTCCTGTTATTCCCTCGTAATTGGCGGTTTCCTGCGACAAAATAAACAAATAAGCATCTATTGCTATGTTTTATACAGCAAATCACAGACCAAAGAAGTTATACATGCAGTGAACTAAAATCTACCATCCAGAAACTGGAAAAAGCTAGCAGTCCAAAAAACCAAATGCATTGATATTCTCCAGGAAACAGGTAAAGAAACTCTTCAACAGTTTTAAACTCGTACATGAATATTAATTTACTAAAACAAAACATGAAAATCCAAAAAAAACTGAGAAGAACAAAGTAGAGCAATGAAGAGCAGCATCCAATCCCAAGAGGCATACCTGAGAAGCTTGTGGATTCCTCAGCATTCCCATCGTTATTTGTTCCTCTAAGAGATATTTTCCTGTGTGACCCTTCTTTCCACTTCTTGTATATCCCAGTCTTGGTTGCTTTTACTTTAGCACCACTTTCTGTCTTTATCTGCACACCAACCCCAACAAAACAGGAATAACTAGTCTAATAATATAAATGGTGGACCAAAAATTGAGCCACAAAAGACTTGAGACAAGATAAGAGCCGCAGCTACAGTCATTAAATTACTATTTTTTTTTTCACAATTCAAGAAAAGCTCGTTTTCAAAGTGATCTAATAAGACAGTTTATTCTATCTCCATGAAAATTAACCAGATTCAGTATGCATTTCCCCTGCATGTCATGCATTCAGCATTCCTAATAGAAGCATAGAAATTCCATTTAGGAGTTAAAATACAAAAAAAGTTCAGAAGAGTACCTTTCCACTGGCTGTAACACGATCACCATTGTTTAGTTTGATGTACTTTTTATTCCTCTGCCAACATATAGAAATGTAAATTTTATGCCAAATGCTGATAGAAGAAAATTGCAAGACATCATTATCATTCAAATGTTTCAAGAACCTTATCCCAGTGGTATACGGTTTTCTGTTTCTGTAACCCCCCACTATCATCTGCAACAAGATCCAACACAGCATTTTCCAACCTAACAACAAAATTGGCATTGACTAGTAAGAAAAAGAACACCCTACCATAGAAAAACATACACCACTGACTCATGCTTCAAAATAATGTTGGTCAACATATATCAAAAAATACCTATTTGATCCAAAGCCATCATTTCCTCTCATTGAGAGGCCTGCCTCTGTATGCTGACATCAATACAGAATACGCAAGCACAATATTTAGTCAATATTTTCAACATCAAAGGAAAATTTACAGTGCAGAGAAGGGAAAAAAAATACAGTAGCTAAAAAGCAATTGGCAACTCAATATCAAGATAAAGTGCATCAGATGAAAAGTAAAGGAACAAATTATTGGTAGAGGACATAAAAGATAGCAT
>Ga0307517_10012234_pt1 | contig 11806 bp, 5 predicted proteins | sample 23_EM_MG_FD_194515 | JGI IMG/M metagenome (GOLD analysis project Ga0307517, IMG submission 194515) | Populus trichocarpa ectomycorrhiza microbial communities from riparian zone in the Pacific Northwest, United States - 23_EM | ecosystem: Host-associated > Plants > Roots > Unclassified | place... | reverse complement strand
ATTAGTTTGTTGGATAATCTCGAGGTAAACCAATATTTTTGCAAATTTATTTACCTAACATAGTTAATTAATACATGTTGTCATTATAATTTTATAGAGGTTCGATAGAAGTCATGGATGATCGTTCATGGATGTATCGAGATTCACCCCAAGGATTGCGGAGGATGGATTATTGTAACGGGGTTCAGGGTTTTATTAATTTTGCAACATCTATTCCCATAAATTTTACTGGAGGCGGTATTAGGTGTCCATGCAGGAAGTGTCAAAATAAAAAGTATCTGCATCCAGATGTTGTAATGATGCATCTTCTACATAAAGGGTTTATGAAGAATTATTGGTGTTGGTATGCACACCGAGAAGTATTTGTTCGTAATAAGAGCATGAGAGAAAGGGTGGTTGGGTCAACTTCTAGTGCTAGCAACGTGAATGAAGTTGCAAATGACAACACTAATCCTTACAGGAATATGGTTATGGATGTAATGAGAATGAATCAAGGTAATGTCAGTCAATATCCAATCATAGAAGAAGAACCTAATGTAGATGCAGCTAGGTTTTTTGATTTGTTGAAAGATTCTGACGAACCATTATGGGATGGTTGCACGAACCACAATAAATTATCGGCCGTAGCACAGGTGTTCACCATCAAGTCAGATCACGGGTTGAGTGAGGCCGGGTATGATAAAATTATTGAATGGGCAAGAAGCATTTTACTTAAAGGGAATAGGCTAAAAGAGAACTTATATGCTGCGAAATCCATGATGAAACCCCTCGGTTTAAGATACTAGAAAATTAACATGCTTCTGCATATTATTCTACTTGGAAAATGCTGAGCTGACCGAGTGCATGACATGTGGGATTCCTGTTACAAACCCAGAACTGGCAGGGGAAAGACTCTAGTGGCATATAAAAAACTTATACTTCCCAATCACACCTAGACTGTAGAGGATATTCATGTCACCAAGGACTGCTGAGCACATGACATGGCACCAATCAAATGATGTGGTTGATGAGGTGATGATGCATCCTTCTGACGGTGAAGCGTGGAAACACTTTAATAGTGTGCATCCTCACTTTTCAGTTGAATCAAGGAATGTGCATCTTGGGTTGTGTACATATGGATTCTACCTATTTGGGTCATTTGCTGCTCCTTATTCTTGTTGGCTGGTCATACTCATGGTTTATAACTTGCCACTAGGAATGTGTATGAGGTCGGAGTTCATGTTTTTATCTACTGTCATACCCGGTCCGAGCAGCCCGGGCCGAAATATAGATGTTTGCCTTCGATCGTTGATTGATGAGTTGGTGCAGTTGTGGTCCTCCAGAGCTTTGACTTATGATATATCGAGGAAACAAAATTTTGTTATGAGGGTGGCTTTGATGTGGACTATTAATGATTTTCCAGCTTATGAAATGCTTTCTGGTTGGAGCACACATGAAAAACTAGCATGTCCATACTGCATGGAAAACAACAAAGCATTCACGCTAACAAACGGAGGTAAAACTTCTTTTTTTCCTGTCACCGTCGTTTCTTGCCACCGAATCACAGGTACAGAAAGAACAGAAAATATTTCTTTGTTGGTGGAGTTGAAAAAGATGTTGCATCCCCGCGTCTTTATGGTGAAGAATTGCATGATGTTGTATCAGAGTATAGTGACATTGTGTTTGGTCTTCAATCAGGTAAGTAGAAGTTTCTTGATTTTGGTTTGACCCATAATTGGGTAAAACGAAGTATCTTTTGGGAGCTTTCTTATTGGAAGATCAATTTTATTTGTTTTCTTAATTGAAAATATTTGATTAATTCAATGCAGGTACTTGTTCAATCTCGAGAAAAAGGTTAAGAACAAGGCGCATGTTGAGGCTTCGATATGTGAGGCTTATATTGTTGAGGAGATCTCAACATTTATTTTGTACTATTTCGAACCTCATTTGAGAACGAGAATCAATCGCGTTCCACATCATGATGGTGGCGGTGAAGTGCCTTCTAGTGGGAACATGTCAATATTCTCCAATCCTGGACGACCCACACCTAAAATATCGTAAGAGGAAGATATTTATCGGAAATAGAGTTCAGACAAGCACACAATTATGTTCTATTTAACTGTGATGAGTTGAGACCTTTTATTCAGTAAGTATATATATGTGTAGTACTAATTAAACTTTGTTAATAATATACTATTTATATATTGTAATATCATAAACTCAGTATCACTTGCAGGTAACATCGATAATATTTGCTGTCCAATAACTCACAGCCGACCGAATCCCAAATCTTTCAATTACAAGATGAAAAATTTGCCACGTGGTTCAAAACACATGTAAGTACTGTCACAAACTCATTATCACTTGCAAAATTACTGTATGCATGTCATTACGAGATTCTCATTTACTATTCATTGATGTACATTACATACAAGGTTTATCAAATGGGAAGGAGTGCTGCTAAGTCATTGTCTTCACTAAGCCTAGGCCCTGAAGAAAAGTTAAGTGCTACAACAAGTATTTTGTCAATGGATATGTGTTTCATACTGAAGAATACGAGCATGGAAGAAAGACATACAACAACGGTGTTTATGTTAAGGGATCGACTAGTAGTGAGTTAGAAGATGACTATTATGGTAGATTAGAAGAGATCATCGAACTGCAATATCATAGCGAGCAGAATAGAGTGTTTTTATTCAAATGCTATTGGTATGACACGACTGATAGAGGAATCAGAGTTGATCCGCACTGTGGTCTGGTCGAAATCAACTCAAAAGCTAGACTCCGCAACGTAAACGTTGTCTTCGTTTTCGCAAAGCAATGTCAACAAGTTTATTACACATACACCCCTTCCTTTAGAAAGGATTGATCAAGAGTTGATTGGTTATCCGTTTTAAAAACAAAACCTAGGGGTCGTGTCGAGGTTGTTCAGGATGAGAATGAAGACACAAGTGTGCGAGATGAAGTCTTTCAAGTTAGTGAGTTGGTTGAACCATATCGAGTTGCTCCTTTGATTGACTTGGAAGAAAATTCAAATTTTCATGTTTACGATGATAGTCTTGTTGATGTTGACGTAAAGGAGTTGAATGTTGTTTTGAGCTCTAGCGGACAAGCAAATGTCAATGAAGATGATGATGATGATATCCATATTGAAGATTGCGATAAAGGTGATGACTATTCGATTGACGATGAAGAAGAAGAAAATTCTGACTAACTATCATAATGAAGCCATATGTAAAACAAATTTTCATGTAATATATATTATGGATGATATATTTTGTAACACGAAATATTTATTTTATAAGTTTGTATTGTTTAAGCACTGTTGTTATTGTTTTGTGCGACGGACAGTTTATCATTTAAGTGTTTGTATGAAGGTAAATAGACAATACAAACATCATCTTTCTTGCACACTGCACTATCACCGACGGATTCCAGTTCGTCGGCATTTCACAGTAGCCATTTTATCACCGACAACTTTGCGAACGGACTCCAGTCTGTCGGTATTTCACAGTAGCGATTTTATCACCGACGACTTTGCGGACAGATTCAGTCCGTCGGTATTTCACAGTAGCCATTTTATCATCGACGACTGTGCGGAGGGATTCCAGTCCATTGGCATTTCATAGTTCCGTCACTGGAAATGGCACAACCATCACCGACGACTTTGCGGACGGATTCCAATCCGTCAGAATGTTGTCAGCAGGTCAAAATTACTGATAAAATCACTGATGGATGGTGTGAATTCCAAAGGGCGGGGCATTAAATGCATCTCTGACCGCGTGTATTTGCCGACGGAATGACTGATGACCTGCGAAAAATATAGAGAGTAATTAAAAGTTATGGTGCAAAATTCAAAAGTTACCGACATATTTTCAACACATCACCGACGGAATAATTTAAAATAATATTTTTTTAATGTCCGTCGGGAATTCCATCGGTAAAACTACGCTATAAATCTCAGCGACCGCCCCTTCAGTTAATTTTTTCATCTGCTCCATTATTCCCCTTTCATTTTTGATTTTTTTTCCTCTCATTTCCTTCAAGATTTTTGTTTGTTTTGCTTGTAATCCCTACTTGAATCTTCAGCAAATTAAAAGGTATGTGTTTCCTCTACTTCATTTTACTTCAAGAATTTTTTTTTTCTTTGTTTTAGCTATTGTTATTTTTGTTATATTTTTTGTTTTGGTGTATTTTTATAATGTAGATAAAGTCTTGAAATAAACACATTATTAAGGTAAGCATATTTAATTCCTAAAGTCTATAGTTTTTTTTTTAATTTATTGAATATATTTTATTGTTTGTATTTCCATAATAATTGAATAATTTGTTGAATTGTAATTGTTATTGTTGAATTTACCTTGTAATTAGTAATTGAATATGTTGGAATAAATTTAATTATTTTCTCTCAATTTTACTATATTATTGCATGATTTGTATTTAATTATTTCCATTAATTTTAATTGTTAGTCTAGAGTTTTTTTTTAATTTTTTTAATATATTATATTGTTTGTATTGCCATAATAATTGAATAATTTGTTGAATTTTAATTGTTATTGTTGAATTTACCTTGTAATTAGTAATTGAATATGTTGGAATAAATTAAATTATTTTCTCTCAATTTTATTATTGCATGATTTGTGTTTAATTATTTCCATTAATTTAAATTATTAGTCTAGAGTTTTTTTTGAATTTTTTGAATATATTTTATTGTTTGTATTTCCATAATAATTGAATAGTTTGTAGAATTTTAATTGTTATTGTTGAATTTACCTTGTAATTAGTATATATGTTATTTGTATAGATGTTATGTTATATACAAGATTAGTATAGATGGGATCAATTGATTGTGGCTATTGTCAATATTTGCAGGTTTGAAAAGTTTGGGTAGTCTTCTCCAGTATAGAGGAGGTGTTGCCGAATTTTTTTTAACATTTGAATTTAATTATATAATTATTCGTATAAAATTATGTAGATGCGAAGAACGAAATCTACAGCTCGTCGCTCACATATGGTCGCAGCTAGTTCTTCTAGCAGCGAGGATGACATATCCTTGGGTGCCTATCAAAAAGAGGCACCTGCGCCATTAACCGATGTTGCCTCTTCCAGCGCGATTTTATAGCGCAGAGGCGACGTGCCTTCGCAGCGGAATCAATTCACCCACAAGTACGAGGCACAGTGGAAGGACGACATTTCAATGTAAGTTTGTTAAGGTTTTAGTTTCCTTTTTTAATTATAACATAATTTATGAACAACTAATCAATATTTCATTAATTTAATTTATTTTCAGGTTCACAAATATTGAGGCCGCCCGAGTAATATCATCGATGTTTAAATCGTCGATGGAGATTCCATTATTTCATTGAAGTCAGGTATCCAGACATCCTGAATGGATACCTCAAATCAATGCATGGTTTGACAGATTTGAGGTTGATGTTAATTTCTAATTTCCAACTTATTTGTAATAAATTATTAATATAATTGTAAATAAATTATTATTTTTATTTAAAATTAATTATTTATACACATGACAAATTCGATTGGGACAATGCGAATAACACTGTTTTGAGGAGGGTGTGGGAAAATCACGCGGCAACTAGGTAACATAAAAAACAATACAGTATTTTTTTAGAAAAAAATTTATGTTTCAAAATCTAATTTCTCACTATGGAAGTAGGTTGCGTGATTTTTGGTATGAAGCACAAAAAAAGGCAAAAAAAACCCGCGAGAGATAAGGGTCTCTAAGGCTTGAACGACGTGGCGGTTTGGAGGGATTTCAAACCGATATACATCCCGACAGATATATGGCTGCAATATCTTGAGCACGTCACGTCTGAGCGGTTCACACAACGCTCTTAATCTGGTGTTGGCAATCGGAACCGGCCAATTCATGACTCGGTGACAACTCACACTGGCAGCTCCGTTCCGTTTGCTACACATGCGAAACGGAAGGTAAGATTAATTTAAATGAAATATATCGTTAAATAATTTGTTGTTACTTAATTAATTTTTTTCATTACAGGCTACGTCTCTTGGACGTGAGCAGAGCCCAATGGAGCTGTTTGTTGAGACGCACGTGCGGAGTCAAAACTGCTAAAAGGGGGTGCAACAGTTCGTTGACAACTGCGCTCAATACTTTGTGGTATGTTCATTCAACCATTTTATTTCATAAGTTATTATTTTTATTGAATTGAATATGATGATGATGCTTTCTTTTTTCATTTTCAGGAGACCTATAATAGCCGGTAGATGGAGAAATATGGGGACGATCCTTAGACCCATCCAGATTTGTGGATGAAGGTCGGATCGTCCGGTGGACCCGATAAAAATCGAGTGTACAGGCTCTCCAACACTACGGGCGAGAACTTGTGGCCGACCCGCAGTGTCTCAACCGTTAGGAGCTTTAAATTAGTATCGAGCACCCAATCTGAGGATATCATGTCCTTGAAACAACACACAACTACTCTCATCGAAAAATACGAGCAACTCTCAGTGAATTATGAACAACTCTGCCAAATGGTCATGAACATGTTCACAGAGTGGTGATACATGTCCGCCCTTTTTTTGGCTGTATAACAACTAGCCTCCTCCTCCTCCTCCTCCAGCTCCGCCATTGTGCTAATTTAATATTTTTTAAAAAACACATTCAATTTGTAATGAATATTATTTAACTTTTTTTTAATGTTTAATAAAATTTTATTTGCATAATTTTTTGTTCTTAATGTTTAATAAAATTTTATTTGCATAATTGGTTTTTTACTATTAATTTATATAATTTTATATTATTTATTCTATATCACTTTTTTTTAAAAAAATTTAAAAATATGCACCGAGGGATTTACTGACAGAATGTATCACCGATGAATTTACAGACAGATATAATCCGTCGGCATTTCACAGAAGCTTGCATACTCACCGACACAGTTACCAACGGATAACGTCCGTTGGCTTTCACAGATAGCTAAAAAATATTTACTATATATGCCACTATCATCGGCGGAATAAATCCGTCGGTAATGTTCCAGCGGGAAGTTTTTTTTTTTGCGCGCAATTTTCGTCTGTAAAACCATCGGTAATATATTTTTTTATCGACAACCTTAGCGACGGAATGCGGTATTACCGACGAACATTATACCGACGGACGTTTTCCATCGGCGATTTAGTCGGTAGAAGAATTACCGACGATCTCTGAATCTCATACCGACGGAATATGTTCGTTGATAAAACTGTGAAATCTTGTAGTGATTGTACAATCAAATAATGCGATGAAAAGTATAATTAGCGTTTGATATTGTGATAGCGGTTGCTTTTCAAAATTGTTATTTTGCTTGGAAATGTATCAAAATATTTTTTTAAAAAAATTTATTTTGACATCAACACATCAAAATAATCCAAAAAATAAAAAATAATTTTAAACAAAAACATTTTAAATTTTTGTCAAACATCATTTGGGCCGCGTTCCCAAACACTACCTTAATGCATAGTTATCAGACTCGACTCGGGGGTTGACCCGGTAAAGGAGCCGGGTCTTAGGTTACACGGGTCAACTCGAATCAATCCGGAAGAATTAAAAAAATTAAAATTTTAATATTTCATATGAAAAAATTAAGAAATAATCCATGTGAATATAGACTATATGTGTTATAAATAATGAAGTTTAAAAGATTATTTCAAAAGGTTTTTTATCCCACATTAAAAATATACTATGTTAGTATGCTATCTTTTTAAGTTGAAATATTTAAACCAAAAATATTTTTTATTCCATATTGAAAAACATAATTTTTTTCTTGTGAACTCTATATTAAAGGATTTCAAATCCCACATTGAAAAAATAATTTTTTTCTTGTGAACATAGAGTATATATATTAAAAGGCTTCAAATTTCACATTGAAAAAATAAAACATTCTTCTAGTATTTATATAGTGAACTTTGAAAAGGGTTAATGACCAACTAAAAAAATATATAAAAAGGGATCATTGACTATGAGAAAAAACACATTTTAAAAAAAAGGGTCTCAACCAGGTTTTGTCTGGTTGCACGAGTCACAAGTCAACCTAGCAGGTCAATCAGATTTGCTGGATTTTTGCTCATTCCAATCTTTTGCCTTACCCGAATCAATCTAACCACCGAGTCAACTTGCCAGGCCGATCCAGATTTAATAACTATGCCTTAATGTACTTGAGTTCAAGCTGTGACATAAGAAGGTCTAAGTTTGAATATTAACCTTAACAAATAGTCACATTCAAATATTCAAATATTAGAAATTAATGAAAGAAATTTTTTAAGTAGCATTTGAGTATTTTATCGAGATAAAAGAGATAAAAACAAAATGAACTTGCTTCTTTATTTTTTTTTAAATACAAAATTTTACTTTAAAATTATCTAAAAATATATATTTATTTTATATCTTTATCTCTTCAACCAAATATATTTTTATCTCTTTTATATTTATTCATTCTGTCTTGAAATACTAACCAAATACAACATTAATAAACTATTTCCCGGTAGATATCTTAATATTTTTAGGTATTAGCTAGTTTTTGCTCCCACAATGCCGAAATATCTTGTTTAAAATCTATTTTTATTTAATTTTATAATAATTAAAATAAATATTCATAAGAATTCAATGCTTTAAATTCTAAAGTAAAAAATATATTTTTAGTCTAATTTTTTTCTTCTTATTCCTGTATCGTTTTGATATAAACTTGTTTTTTTTATTATTAGAAGCATGATTTTTAAAATAAAAACTCACCTTGATCTAAAAAGCAAGCAAAATTACAATAAAAAACAAAAAAACCATGTCTTAACAAGATTGTAATTAATTTGATAAAATTATATAAAATTTTTATAATAAAAAATAATAAAATAAATATCTTATTCTTCTCCGTTTTTTTAATTATATTGATAATAATTATATTTTTTTTCATATTCAATATTCAATTATTTAGTTTAATGAAACTATGGACACTAATTAAAAGTTATTTATTTATTTATTTATTTTTTATTTCACGGGTAAAAGTTTTTTATTTAATAATATTATATTAAGTAAATATAAATAGAAGCAAACTTTTCACTGAGAAATAGAGTGAAACTGAAAGAGCAGGAAGCATCTGTGTCACTGCGATCTCCACTGGTAACCCTAAAACTCTATTACTTGCTAAAATATCGAGAGCTAATTTCTTCTTCATCATCTCTTCCTCTTAGTAATCTGAGAAATTAGTAGCTACAGCTTTTGATTTTACAAAGAGAAGAATTATCCCTGGTTAGGCGAGAAAGAGGGAGCAATAGCAGTTAGGGTTAGGGTTTGTTGTTTCTAGGAATATAAAACTTGATTAATTCAATACTCAATAGAGAATAAATTTCGCTTTCAAATTAAATTGTGATTATAAAGAACTCCATTTTCTGTTTGGTTGCAGTTATTATTACTGCGGCTAATTTATCATGTCTTGGTGCACTATTGAGTCTGACCCAGGTAATAAATTTGATTGCTTTCTACTTACTAATCTCATCATCATCATCATCATCATCATCATCTTGCTAGGGTTTTGTGATAGTATTTTGGGTTTATTTAAAATCTTTGCATCAAGTGGTTGCTTGAACCTTTGGATTAGTCTTTCGAAATACGTTAGAGGAGTTGCTTCTGTGTCAGTTTGAGGGTTTTCTCTATTCTGGTATATTTTTCATAGATTTCTGTTGCTCACGAACTAATAAAAAGAATTAAAATTGTATTAATTTTCTGTCTTCAGGTTTACATATTGCCTGTACAACAATTCTTGCTGCTTTTTTTCAATTTAGTTAGCTATATGGTTGCCAATTTTAGCTTGTGGATTGTTAATTGTCAAGGAAGGAGTAGTTTGCAGTTCCCACGCATGAATATACACTATATCTGTACTTTTGAAATGGAAACCTCGTTGCTAAGATTCTTGGTTTGTAATCCAGGTGTGTTCACTGAACTTATACAACAGATGCAAGTGAAAGGTGTACAGGTAACCTATTAAATTTCTTATGCCATTTTTTCATTGCTTTTCTTGTTATGTGAAGTTTGTCTCCGTGCTCGTGCCATCCAGTATTTTTAATTCTCTGGACATGCAAGTGCTATGCTCCATTTTTTTTCCATCTTTCAAAGTTTTAGATGTAATTCAGGGAAGCTATCTGTAGTTTTTACTCTACTTTTTAGTACTTGTATCTTCTTTGTCTCTCATTTTTAAGGCATTCAGTTAAAAAAAAGAATGGGAAAGGAAACAGGAAAAAATGGAATTGGAATCGGATGCTAATGCTTAGGGAATGGTTTTTCTTTTATTTTCTTTTCTTTGATTTGTTTTTTTTTTCTGTCTTGGTTAAAGTATGAGATATTATTGCAATATGAGATAACAGTGCAAATTTATTATCAATGCTAATAAAAAACCATATATTACCTTTTCATATGACCATCACTACCACCACTGCCATCTTTTGTAGCCACCACTGCCATCTATTGTAGCTACCACTGCCATAATAACCACTTTAGCTATCACTAAAACAACCACCCACCACTAAAGCACCATCATCATTTGGTTTTTTATTTCCCCATGGGGGTTCTCTTAAAAATACTTTTTTCTAAATTGTTTACCAAAATAAGGCACTTCCTGCACAATCATAGGATATCATGCTATGCAAGCGTCTCAATTATCCTGCTCTTCTAATCAGCATGCATCTATTGATTACTTAAAAAGGAAAGCATTTTGAAAGACAAGTTTCTGCTTTAATTCGACTAGAGGTAGCAATTCAAAGATAAGGGGATAGAGAATCTTTTCACGGGGTTCCTGATGTAGCTGATGAAGGATTAGTTGGAGCAGACAAGCAACATAAATTATTCCTTGTTTGCACATTCAATGATATTAGCAAGCTAATTTGTGTATGATTTTCTTTTAAAATTCTGCCATCAAGTAATCTTATTTTCTCTTGAGAATTATGCTATTATGGTTTTAAAAATCAATGATGGAACAACTTTTTTCATGTCCAGTGCTTAATCCATATTAGCTCTTATTTTTGTGCATATAGCTTTGAATTTTTCCTTTTGATATATGCTTATGTGGCATTAAATTAGTAACTTCATTAGTTTGGTGCTTACGCAGAAGATTGTGGGAAATGAGTTCAAGTACCTTGTTTAGGGAAATAAGTTTTTAAATGCACACCTATTAAAAAAAAGAAGCTCCGCTTTTATTACCATCACCATTACTACTAAGACTACTGCAACCATCATTATTAGCATCACAACCACCAGGACTCATCACCATCACCACCACAACCACAACCACAACCACCGCCTCAACCACACCCACGACTGCCAGGAAGCACCAGTAAAAGGTCTTGGTGCTTAGTCATAAGTTTACAGTTTCTGTGGAGCACTATAAAGTTCACTGCTTTTTTTTCCTTGGTATTGGCATTTCAAGGTTCCATCCTGTTTCCTAACCGTTATACCCAATCCAATCTTATGAATTTAATGTCATTCTGGTTTTGTGTTACCCATTTTGGTTACTTTTCATTCCTGATACCTATTTCGTTGAGTTAACTGAATGGCACAACAGATACATTCGTTGTTGCTAATTTAAATGATTAATTCTGGCTGTTACCAAGGTATCCTATTTTCGGTTACTGAATGGGACCTTCTTAAGGGAAAAGAAGTAGCCAAGAAACAGGAACCAAAAGTACTACATGTTTCTATTCTCAAGGCATAATTGCTCTACTTGCTGGTTAGAAATGCAGAGTCCATGAATTGTTCAACGGGTCCATCACATAACCTCCATTCATCCAGATATGATATCTTGATCTGTCTTTAACAGGTTGA
>Ga0307517_10012233_pt1 | contig 11806 bp, 15 predicted proteins | sample 23_EM_MG_FD_194515 | JGI IMG/M metagenome (GOLD analysis project Ga0307517, IMG submission 194515) | Populus trichocarpa ectomycorrhiza microbial communities from riparian zone in the Pacific Northwest, United States - 23_EM | ecosystem: Host-associated > Plants > Roots > Unclassified | place... | reverse complement strand
ACAGGATTGATCTGCGGACGTTTAATGAAATATATTAAATTATTCTATCCAATTATGTACAGTATTTATACGAGTTAAGGCTGGGCACTTAAGGTGGCAGTTCCCATATTGAGTGTCCGGCTTCAACACGGCCGCGGGAGTGCTACACAATCCGCTGGCGTTTAAGGGAATATTTCAAATATGGTGAATGGTTTTGCATGAATATGCGGCCAACTTGAAGCCGTACACTTAAGATGGCAGTGCCCATATTGCCTGTCTGGCTTCAACTCGACTGCCCAGTGTACTACACGATCCGCGCCCGTTTAAGGGAATATTTTAAATAGGTTGAATTGTTCTGCATGAATATGCGGCCATGTTGAAGCCGTACACTTAAGATGGCAGTTCCCATATTGGGTTTCCGGCTTCAACTCGGCGGCGGGAGTAATATACGATCTGCGGACGTTTAAGGGAATATTTTAAATAGCTTGACTTGAGTAGGCGGCCGAGTTGAAGCCGGTGACTTAAGGGAGATATTCCCTTAGAAAGGGTCCGGCTTCAACTCCGCCGCTTGAGTTATGCGGATGATTAATAATACCAATTTATTCTCTCCTGTGGCGAAGCCAACCAAAGTAGGGGGTCTCCATGGCAGCCGCGCCGGGTGTCTTGTGAACAGTAAGCGAATTATGGAAGTGACAGTCGGGCGCGGGCTAAGAAAGGCGCAACGTAGGATGTCAGCGGATGGGAGCGGACAGATCTAGGTCGCTAGAGGTCACAGGGGATCAGGGAGGGCCGCCGGACGCGCGCAGTTGGTAAGAGTAGGCAGGAGGCCTGTAGACGAGAAGATAAGGGGGCGGATACAACAAGAAGGCGCTGGGAGGGAGTCGGGTCGCAAGGAGCGCGTCGGACCCTTTGGAGGGAAAGTGGGCCGTCCGTGTGCACCAGACACAAGAGATGAAAGGCAAAGAGGGCTCAGGAGATCCGGAAGGAGGGGAGGCAAAGAGCGGACTGGCATCGTCCGGCCGCAGGCTGGAGACATCTGGTGAAAAAGGTTGTTTCGCTGATGTAGATTGTTTATAGTTTTGTTCACACCCTAGCTAGCGCTCCACGCACTTTCTTGTACTTTAATAACGAATACATGAAGAAAAAAAACAGAAAAGAAAAAAAGGCCCCCTATTTCCTTAATGTTTACGCTACCTGGTATTTCTTTCACGACTCCTATACTGCAGAATATAAGGTCTTCTATTCTGATAACCAAGATCCACGCCAAGAACCCACGAACCATGACCCTGATCTGCCATTACGCGATCAGCCTTGACCTGAGATTGTCATCTCCAAACCCTCACGCTAAACGACTGTTATCGTTTAGGACCATTCTGTCATTGTGTGCCTTGGACTAATGTCCAGTGCCAAGACCCCGTTACACAACATCGCGTCTAACAAGGATCCATCCCACACAACACCATGTCTTGACGTGTCGAACTTCCGACTGCTGCATTAACTGCCTTGACCGAATTGTCGGCGGTTACCAACGATCAGTTTGATCAACTACCCAAAGATCGAATGAGACAGCAGCTCGGCACTGCCTGCGATCTTGCTACTTCACTCAATAGGCTCCCGGCACTCCCTTCCATTTCCCCACAAGGCACCCCTCCACTGCTCAAACACAACCCTCGCTTCCAACAGCTACAACAACGCGTTTAAAATCTAAACAATGAAAGAGAAACGCTTGCTGAAGAACGAGATGCACTTACCGAAGAACGCTATGCTTTGCTTGCAGAGGGACAAGGACCGGAGGCAAGGTACAGAGCCATTGAGATTGACCTAGAGTGTGACAGAGCCACCATAGTTACCCTTAACACCGCGTTGACCAACACGAACACTGCCCTGGCAACTGCAACTGCTGCACTTGAAAACGCAGGGGGACCTGCTCCGCCAGCAGGTGAACAACCCCCTAAGCGAGAATCAATTCCCAACCCACCGGAGTTCCATGGATCCCAAGACCAACTTCCCCTGTTCATTGCACAATTACGTACCAAGTTCCTCGGAGATGCCCACAGGTTTGTGGATGTCCAAAATTGGTTGGCATATGCTGTTGGGTTCCTGAAAAGGAAAGCTTACGAACAAATCCTTCCACTTATTGATGAAGCAAACATTAATATAGCTAGTGTTGAAGTCCTGATCACCCTACTTGAGAACGCCTTCGGTTACCCTGATAGGGTTCGTACCCCCAAAGGGAATCTACAAAGCCTGCGTCAGAAGAACCGTAACTTCTCTGACTACTTAGCGGATTTCCAACGATATGCTGCCGAGGAATCTTGGAACGATGCTGCTAAGCGAACCTCATTGTACGAAGGATTAAGCGCCGAACTCAAGGACGCTCTGGTAACCCTGGACACCCCCGACGAACTTAACCAATATATAATATTGCTCACACGTGTGGATAACAAGATCTGTGCCCGCACAGTGGAACAAAAGGGGTCATCTTCTACATGGAGATCACCTACGACGACCACGACAATGACACCAAAACGAGCTGCTCCTCCTACGACTACCACCACCACTACAGGTACTCAAGCGGGCCCCATGGACCTTGCGGCTGGACGACGCCGCCTATCCCATGCGCAACGTGAAGATCGCATGTGACGCGGCCAATGCTTCTCCTGCGGGGGAGCAAACCACATCGCTCAACAATGTCCGAACAGACATAGTCACCTCAGACCCAATGCTGCTGCCATTCGTGCGCCTCCGCCAGTGGTTCCTGAAGACTCTCGTCCTGAGTCCAAACACTCGGAAAACTAACTGTCCTACGTACAGTCCAAGGCACTGTCATGGGACAAGAATTCCCTTCTTCGTTGCTTTCCTTATCCGGTTTATCTCTTGACGACGTGGAGAATGGGGTTGAAGCTAATCATCTGGTAATGGCATGTACGATTGTTGACAACCATAACGAGATTAGATCTCATACTCTAATAGACTCGGGAGCAACTGGATACGCATTCATCGACAAGGCTTTCGCCGAGCGCCATAACTTTCCTTTGTTTGAACTTAAAGAACCACGACCTTGGACGGTCATTGACGGACAGCCTGTGAGTTCTGGAGCAATTACTTAGATCATCAAGATCGGGTTGTTGATTAACAACGACCATGAAATGATTCCTGCTTTCGTTACCACGCTTGGGGGATACCATCTAACACTCGGTATACCCTGGTTAAACCACCACGATGTCAAGATTGACTTCGCTTCTAACTCCCTTACTTTTGAATATGAATATTGTTTGAAGAACTGTGTTAATGACATTACGATAGCCTACGGAATCGAGGAAGAGTTACCACATTTCCTACAGGCTTATGCTGCACAATGTGCTCTCAGACATTAGGTCCTCGACAAGGACGAAGTACTTGAGATACTCCCCAAACACTACCACGAATTCCTTCCCTTATTCCTCGAGAAAACAGAAGATCAATGTGAACTACCACCTCACGGAAGGTTTGATCATGAGATACCACTGCGTCTGGAATTTGTCCCTCCCTTCGGACGAATATACGGTCTTAGACCCCCTGGGCTATGAGCCTTATACGAATGGCTAGACAAAAATCTGGATAAGAAATTCATCCACGAATCATCCTCCCCTGCTGCTTCTCCGATCTGGTTTGTTAAGAAAACAGAAGGTTCGCTACACTTCTGTGTTGACTAAAGGGGACTTAACGAGGGAACAATCACAAACCGTTACCCTTTGCCCTTGGTCAAAGAAACCTTTATGCAACTTTCACGAGCAAAGATATTCACTAAACTGGATATCCGCGGAGCCTACAACTTAATCCGCGCGAGAGCAGATGAAGAGTGGAAAACAGCCTTTCGTACACGATACGGGCTTTTTGAATCCCTCGTCATGCCCTTTGGGCTTACCAATGCCCCCGCTAGCTTTCAAGCGTACATCAATGACGCGCTACGCCCATTTCTGGATAGGTTTTGTACAGCATACCGTGACGATATCTTGATATACTCTGAAACCGAGGAACACCATATCAAACACGTCAAACAAATCCTGGAAGGTTTAACGAAAGCTGGACTGCAGGTAAAACCTCAGAAATGCGAATTTCAGACCAACAATATCGAGTATCTTGGTTTCATCATCACCATGGAAGGCCTGCGAATGGATCCCGCGAAGATCACCACGATCATTGAATGGCCTATCCCTAAGAAGTTACGTGATGTCCACTTCTTCGTAGGATTTGGAAAACTTCTATAGGCGCTGTATCCAAGACTATTCACATCTGGCTAGGCCACTAACCCAATTAACCAAAAAGGGTACACCATTCGTCTGGTCGGAGCTTTCTCAAGCCACATTCGAAAGATTGAAGAAAGCCTTTACTACGGCCCCAATCCTGATTCATTTTGATTTCGAAAAAGAGATAGTGGTGGAAACCGAGGCTTCCGACGTCGGCTCTGCTGGGATACTTTCCCAACCGGGACCTGAAGGGCTTTTACATCCGATTGCATTCTTTTCAAAGAAACACACCCAGAATGAATGTAACTACGATAATTATGACAAAGAGTTGATGGCCATGGTACGCGCTTTCGAGGAATGGCGAGCTTACTTGGTTGGACGACCTGTGACGGTGTAACCACCCTATAGATAGGTAGCTACAGTTGGCTAAACTCAAGCCCACATGGTATACCAAGAGGTAACCAGACTGAGGGTAGACCAGTATACTTAGTATACTAACGGTAGACATGAGTTGGTACTAGTGTCTACAAAGTGACTTGGTGACATCGGGTTAGAGAGGGTAACCTAGGTAGGCCAAAGTTACCCTGCTAGGCAGGGTAACCTTCGGAGGACATGTTCGCGTAAAGTTAAGGAAACATAGTAAACGTTGCACGGGTCTCCGGGGTAACATTATATGTGGTCACGCGGACTCCCAAAGAGAATAAAGGCATAATAGGGTAAAGTTACCCTACCTTGGAAACATAATTACCCTACCTTAGGGACCCAGTTACCCTACTGAGGTACTCCAGTTACCCTACCTTCACCGATAAAGTCATCTGCGGACTTAGGGGGAAGTTATCCCACCATAGTAGGGCTCTTAGATGTTCATAGGGCCGGTTCGTATGGTACGAAACGGAATACTGACGGTGCAGGAGTGGTCCGAACCTCCTGTAACTTTCAGGGGATATTCCTAACACCCCCCTGCGGCCCCAGTGTTGGGACGGCGCGACAGCACGGTACGGCTGTGTAGTTGTGTGCTTCCTAGTAAAGTGAGATCTATAGGAACGCTCCCACAACACCATATGAGTTGTGGCCGTCCAACCGACCAGAAGCTGTTCACAGGATATATAAGGGGTGTGAGGGTGACCGCCTCCTGGGGCGCCACCTGGATAACACCTGGGAACCAACTAGGGGCATACTTTGACCTCCGGGTAGTTGTATGGTTAACAGTAGAGGGCTTGGGGCTGACCGGGGAAGGTGCAAGGCTTCCAGGACAACCACCCCAAAGCCTGTCCCAAGCTACCCCGTGAACTGTAGCATTACCATGGGTTATTAGTGGACTCTAGAGGTGTGTGTCTTGTCACGATTTAAGAAGATCCCGCACGGTTGACTGTGGGTAGCGCCCATGCAGTCAGGCAGCAGGAGATTTCTTATTGTGGGAGCATGCAGTCAGGTTTAAAGGCTTAGTATAGCCAAGTAGATTTGCCGATAGACTGCGTAGCTTGTATAGACGAAACCACCGCTGGGCCAGTAAGTCCCAATGGATATTATCTCTACGGAGGGCATGTCGGTCGGCCACTGATATGCTACCGATAGGAAAGAGGTTTCGCTCATGCAGATGGAGTTGGAGAGACATCTCGTGAAGCGCTTCCTATTTGTGGAGATAGTTAATATCCGAGCGGTCCGACTGCCTCCGCGTGTTAGCCCACTCCAGGCGGGTGAGTTGAACAGCCCTGAGCTGAGCAGGGTGCTCGCGAAAGGTCAGAATGGTTGACGGGTGTCCTCTGGCTTTACATTATTATACTTAACTAAACCGAGAGACACCCTATTCTGATAACCAACCATCCTCGAGAAGAACTTATTGAGTGAAGCTTTCAGGCTTAACGATATTAAGTTTTACCGCTTGATTCTACTTTAAATTATCTTTATCTTTATTTTGATCCTTACTTGTACTTTGAGTCTTCGGTGCGGTCGCAATATTAGGATCTGTCTTCCTACAGAGTGCCCCCGTTACAGTATATCGTTAAGCGCACTCGCTTAACTCTCTTCTGAGAATTGTTGATCGCAGAGGCCTACTGTTGACATTGTTTGAATACGAGTCGCTTGTCTGGTACAAGAAGCATCGGGTGGAAAGAACAATGTCTACCTCAGTGGCTATGCGCCGTTCCAGTTCCAATCAAACCGCTACCCAGGTGTTCCAAGACCTCTCCATCTTCAATGCTCGCGCAGACTTGATGAGATTGGGATGGACACCGGTGGCAGGTTTGTTGGAATACGAACCCACTCCTATTGAAGCGGTGTTAGTGGGCATAGTAATCGAGGACCCGTGTGGTCTTTTGATCTACCCTGACCCGAGATAACACTGTGAGGCAGAGAGTGCCAGAACAGAATAGGAACAACCTTATGTTTCAGTCCTTCGTCCGCGACATATTCGAGCTCTATCTTCTGAAGGAAGTGGGCAAGCGATTCCAAGAGGCCCAAAGTCAGCTTGAGAATTTCGTCGAAGACCAACAGTTAATGTTCCAAGAGGAAATGGTCAAAAGTGCGAATGAATGGATGCGGGATCAGCAGAAGGCGTTCCGTCAGCAAGCCATGTCAGTGCAGATGTTCAAGAGAAGAGTAGCAGCCATCGAACAAGCCCGACGCGACAACTATGACATTGACCTCGAAAATGATGTGCTAATGAGAGCTGCTCCCCCGCTGCCTTTGGTGCAAGCACCCCCTGTTCACTACGCTGCGGAATTGGCAAAGTATATGTTGATGAAAGATACCAATCCTTTCTAACTGAGCTTGCATCGCAAAACATGCGACAGCAGATGCAGCTGGATGCCCAACAGCAGCAGTTTAGGGAGCAACAACAGCAGCTCGCACTCACCGCATGACGTCTGTCCCCGTTCGAAACCGCCATCACGGAAGCCCTCAGTTCAAGAGGCCAAACCCCAGCCGCTGTTAGTGGTCTGGGAAAAGGGCGAGCGAGGCGAAAGGTTAGCAAAGAACGGAGGTCCCGCGCCGGTTCTGGTCGCGTTTCCCCTCAACCGGCAACCCCTACTACCAATCCCCTGGTGGCTGCCCTCCCAGTAGTCGAACCAAGAACCCCTCTGATTGTAGCAGAAGACAAACGTCCCTTTGACCTTGCTGCGTCAACTCCTTTGCCACGACATCTCACAACCCAACGGCCTTTGCTCCGGCAACAGTGGCCGCAGCTCCGGTAAAACCCTCGGGTAATGCTGGATGGAGCGGATTTCCGGGGCCAGCAGCATAGTCGGCTACCACTTATTGTTCTGCTGGTTGTAGGATCGACGGAGAAGCAAGTGAACTGACTTGGACTCATCGGGTACCTTGTCTACGAAGCGAGGGTGAACCTATTGTACTACCCCCAAGTCCTGAGCCACGACCTTCAAAGTTGAAAAAGATCTGTTGCCCCTATTGTGAGGCATCAATGCATATAGCATTGGACGATTGTTGGGATTTCAATAAGAGGTTCCCACCCCGACAGAATACCACCAACCGACCTCCTATATCTTCGACTATGTCAATACCCCGTGCCGATAGAACGAATGAAGATAGTGAGGAAGGTTCGAGGTTTAGTGGGTATGATAGGCCTAGGTTTACACGAGGTAGAAATACCGCACGTAACGGAGGAGACGGAGGTAGAATTCCACTAACGGGTGGTAATGTTGCTGGTTGAGCAGACCCGGATGATTCTGACCCCTCTTCCGGTAGTGACAACTCCGACTCCCCACCTTTCGATCCGCGCAAAATCCTTGGTAGTCGTAAGAACCACTGCGATGAGGCAAGGAAGGCGAAGTATGATAAACGACTAAGGCGACATCTGAAACTTCGCAAGAGGCAACGGAATAGGATGGGATCCACTCACAAGTCCAAGAAGCCCGATCGCCTTGGGGTAGACACTTTTGACTGTGACCCTACAGACACCGAATGTTTCATACAAGATGTCGAGATTAAGCTAAACTATTTCCGAGAATCTCTCGTGGATGATATGGATAAAATTAGCCTCGTCATTCCCCTCCTTCGTGCCGGAGCCAAAAAATGGTACCATAGCATCCATGTCTATATCAATGAGGATGCAGCGATCTGTGACAAGAGGCCGTTTGACCCAAACAATGTTCTTCGAACATGGGAAGACTTTCGCAAGCGGTTGGTATCCAGTTTTGGTAGGCACTCGGATCGAGATCGTGCTTTTCAAGAGTGGAATGGTTTATCCATGCAGCCAGGATAGATTGATCTGTTCGTAGATGAACTAATCTGCCTTGCAAATGAGTTAAAATATGGTGGGCACTATGTGAAGGATAAGGCTCGCGTGGGAATGACAACTGATTGCCGTAATGCGTAGGCTATGAAGACTCCACACCCCGAAGACTATGTTGACTACCTAAACCTTCTGTCAAATACAGGTCACCAGTTAGAAGATGTCGCTTCTTTCAACCGTACAGTTGTCAAAGCAAAGGGCACCTCTCATCGTGACAAGAGCGACGATAGGCATACCTCCACTAGGAAGCAGAGGAAGGAGAAAAAAGGTTCTGGCTCTTAGAATTCCAAACCTATCACCCAAGTGCCACGGTCGTTCCGACCGCCAGAATCAGAGCAGGCAAAAGCACATAATGATATAGCGCAAACTCTGATCGATCGTCGCAACCGGTTGAATCAATGCTCACGCTGTGGAGATCCGAATCACTTCTGGCGCAAATCTCCTGCTGCCACTCCGGTTGTCACCTCGGCCAAGCTTAATCGCAAGCGGACGATTAATGTGGCGGGACATTAGGAACGTGCTCCGATTCCAATTGCCAGACGCATTGAGGCTCCTCTCCCAGCCGTTAAACGAGTAGAGGAAGAGATTCCCGGATCGGCTCCACACATACCGGAAGTGGATACGGATGCGTCGGACTAGGTAAGCCCCCGCCTCTATCCTCTGGTTTTAGAAAGCACTGACTTCGGGTCCTGGCCCAGATGGCATGAAGGACGGAGATGGAAGATGTGGACCGTATGTTCCTCCCTCAAAGAACCTAGAAGCTGAAACCAACATGGACTACAGGGATGACCATGTGGATTGATTTTCTTTCGGAGGATTTGGAGATGGTTATGGCTCTTTCTTTGTTATTTATGTTGATTTCATTTCTTATCTGATTTTGCGAAAGTTTGCTTTATTTGCATAAGGAACAAAATGGTGTTGGGCTTAGGTTTCGAAGTTATAAGGGTTATCGTTTTGATTTCGTCAGGCTGGACTTGGCTTAGCAATTGAAGTTATTCTGAAAGTTTTCCTGAGGAGGGTTAAGGACCCGAAATCATGCTGGCATGATAGTAAACCACCAATGTATTTGAAACCCCGTAATTGTACCCCTTTGATAACTACTCACGACCCGCTGTGGCTGCTCTTGTCTCGGAAGGCAAGAGACATTAAGCAGTAATGCCTAGAAAACACCACCACATACCAGATACTAACCAACAATGCTTAGCGAGGAGAGACCGGCTAAGCGGTTGAGGCTTGCAGGTCTTCCGCCACATACTAGGTCTATGCCCGAGAGGGGCCACAATGGGAAGAAACAGAGTGAGGAAGCTCTTTTATTGTTGGATAGTGGCACTACTGGCACAGTATTAAGTAGCACTTGGGTTGGCAATGCCCAGCTACTATGTATACATCGGAAGACTCCGACACCTATCTCTGATGCAAGCGGGAATCATATCCCTGGCTCAGGTCTCCACTATACGAAGACAGTTCATATGTCAATAGGAGACCATACCAATAAGATGAGATTTGAGCTTACTGATATGCCTTCAGGTCACCTGGACAGGTATCTGCCGATGGCGTGGTTGAAGGACCACAACCCAGATATCAACTGGGAAAAGGGAAGTCTGAGGTGGCGCTCAGACTATTGTAAGACCCATTGTCTCTGAAGCCAGAGTCGCATAGAATTTATTACCTACGAAGAACTCTTAGCCGAGGATCCCAACAACATGTTTGTATGGGGGATGCGTAGCTAACGGATCATCGGAGACGCTTGCGCCGGGTGCTATGGTTGTTCCCATAATTGGGATATCGGATCAGACTAACCATACCAACTTCTCACGTGACAAGAAAGTGTGGCCTGTCTATATTACGATTGGAAATCTTCCATCCGCCAGACGCAACAGTCCAGGTTCAATGGCTACTCTGCTTCTCGCCTTATTGCCCATTCTTCCCAAATTCTCAAAGTCCTCCAAAGCTGACCAACATCAGAGGAAGATCAACGCTGACACCCTACAAGATGTATTCGAACTCATCTTCGCGCCCCTATAAGACTTAGCGCATGCCGGCATCATCATTAACTGCGCCGACGACAAGGTTCGACAGTGCTTTCTAATTCTCTCTGGGTGGATTGCCGACCATATTGAAAACGTCGCACTATACGGGTTAAAGACGAACGCCAGTCCTAAATGCGAGATGCCTACCCACGAATTAGCAACAAATGCCAGAAGCCATCAAACTAGAGATTACGCAAGATACCAACGATACAAACCTGAAAATCAGAACTCAGGCTCGGAGTCTGACAACGACCACATCATGTATGACAATCTTGGTATCGGCCACAATGTTTTTCACCGCCTCGATCCGGTTTCGGCGTCTGATCTGTACAAACCAGACATGCCTCATACCATTTATCTCATGCTATTCAAGCACATGATGGATTGGATTGAAGGCATGCTGATGAAACATCGGGGACTGCAGGCTTTCAACGACGTTTGGAAGGCATTACCGCTATACCAGGGATTCTTGGTCCTCAAAAAAGCCTACAATGAAGTTACGCCCTAGCAAGGGAAAGAGATGAGGAATCCAGGACGCTGTATTTTGAAAGTTCGCGCCATGGCACTCCGCCAGCCTGGAGGTGCACAAGTAATCTCTTTCAAACATGCTCTCGGATACGTCAGGGCACTGGTCGACTTCAATATGATGGTGCAATACCGAAGCCACATGTCTGACACCATTGCCTACATGGAAGATTATCTGGACCAGTTTCAAAAGCTAAAAGATCTCGTCTTAGAATTTCGAGTAACAAAACGCATACAGGACAAGGTTGACAAGCAACAAAAGGAGATTCGACATCAGAAAGCCCTCATCAGCAAAAATAATACCTTGCGTCCTGTGCGCCCCTCACGTCTGACGCCCGGGATGTCGGAATGCTAATCGCGAATCAGGACGTAACGTCGGATCGACGTCGCGTCCTGACTTTGCGTCACCTAGCGCCATCCGTCCTGACGCCATCCGGACACGGACCCCTACGTCCTGTGCGTCCTGACTGCGTCTGGTGCTCCTCTATTACCTCCTGACTCCCCCTGATCTACAACTCTTCCGTTCCTACTGCGTCGGGTCCTCCACTATTGCGTTCTGACTGCGTCGGATCTATGACTCTCCCGCCCTGATGCCGGTTCCTTCTCAGCGAACGTCAGGGCTTCACTCATCTTCAGATCTCGCGTCCTAATGTTTTCACACCCTGCGGACCTTGTCCGGATCCCACGATCCGCATCTCTCCCTTCCTGACGGCTGCTCACTTCTTCCTGATCTTACGCCCTATATATGCCGCGTCCTGATCCGATCGTGACTCTATCTGACGCCGCGTTTTCAT
>Ga0307517_10012232_pt1 | contig 11807 bp, 5 predicted proteins | sample 23_EM_MG_FD_194515 | JGI IMG/M metagenome (GOLD analysis project Ga0307517, IMG submission 194515) | Populus trichocarpa ectomycorrhiza microbial communities from riparian zone in the Pacific Northwest, United States - 23_EM | ecosystem: Host-associated > Plants > Roots > Unclassified | place... | reverse complement strand
TCTTACATCTAATTTAATAACCAATTTGTCAAAAAATTTCAGGGAAAGAAAAAATTCAACAGAGAAATAAATCAAAGTATAAAACAAAATAAAAATCACGGTCAATCTAAAGATCTAGAAAAAAGGCTCTTTTTCAACGTTGTACTTTCATTTTTCTTCGTTCACCAACCCAAAAAATTTTTTATTTTAATTCTGGTTTAAAAATTTATTTTTTTAATATTTTTATTTTTGAGTTAAAAAAAATGAGTGCATATTCGTTCAGTTTATTAACTTTTTAGCAATAAAACTCATTATTTTTTGTGTCAACAAATTTTATTTGAAAGTAATTCGTTGATGGTGGGATATTCATATAAAGATGACTAGAAAATCACATCAAGTTTTATTTTGATTTTTTTGATTTGATTAATTTTTAGAAGTGATTATGAAATATTTTAGAGTTAATAAGTGTTCTAGAAAGGTTTTCAATGATGTAGATGTTTTTAGTGAAAATAAATTGAAAAATGAATTATGTTCTCATACGCCGCGTATCACAAGAAGTAGCTAGTCTACTCCTGTATATGATTGAAAGCTAATGCTTAGAGAGAGAGAGGGGAAGAGAGAGAGGAGATTCCCATGATGCCTCGGTCAAGCTACCAATTATTTTTAGACACGCAATTTTGCCTAAACAGAAAAATATTTATTGTTCTGACAAAATAGTATATGATTGAATCATACAAATTTTGACACTTAACACCATGAAAGACACCTCCACTTGGTAGTGGGGTCCCTTAGCCTTTAAATCCAAGGAAGGAGACGAAAAAAAGGACCCTTCAATAATTCAGCTCCCAAAATGGTACTGCCACGTGTATCTAAACCCCGAACCTCCTCCTCCCTAGCTTAGGTGATTGGCTAGACCTAGGAGAAAGGGACGTGCCTGTGCGTGCCGAGAAGAAGCTGCTCGATAGAGAAATGCAGCCAGAGGAGGCCTACGGCATTGAAGAAATTAGCTTCGTAATTAAAGTCGTGAGGGAGACTCCTCTCTGGTTTGGCCTCTCTCCATAGAAGGGTGATTGTGGCTGCTGTCAACTTAAAACAGGCATCTTTTGTGGAAAATTAAGAAATGAGTTCATGCTCTGTGCTTTTACTGCAAATAAATGTTTTAAAAGGACATGATGATAAATCAATAATAACCGGCACGGCTATTCAACTTTTCACTACGCGGGTTTTTTTTAATTTACTTTTAGGTAATTTCAGCCTGTTTTTCTGGTATTGGTAGTCGGTACTGTAATAATAATAGTTGTTTTTAACTTCAAAATAATAATATATTAAAATGGTCTGAAAGTACAAAATAATTTTTTAAATAAAATTAAAAGATAAAATTTCTTAAAAACACTTTTAAATCAATATGCTGATGTCACCTTGATAAGCTATTGCATCACCAACAGGACTCTACTTCTCGGGTAGATTTCTCCTCCAAGGACATGTTCTTACGTGTTATTCACCCGTGATTCTTTATAAACATCACCATTAACTCAGCGTCGGCTGATATTTTTTAAATATTTGCATGATTGTTACATGAAAATGTTAAAATTATATATATATACATACATTAATTTAATATCTTTCTAAGCAGTAATATCTGTATAAAATCACTATTATCAAAACGTTGTCGTGTTAATTATCACAATTTGCTTACAATTTTCTTGCACGGGACTCGTTTGCTGAACTGACACAAACAAATATCCAAATTAGGGATGGTATGCGAATTAGGCTGTAACAAATTTGGCATACTGAGCTTGGCAACTGGAGTACTCATCATTATCTTGTGCTATCCAAACTCGGCATCAGGGTTGATCCAACGGCTAGCAAAGAGAGCTAATAAATTTATGGGGAGAACGAACTAGAGGGCTCACGTCTCTTGTCCATCTCTCACAGATGCAGAACCTTTAGCCAGAGAGCCCACGTTCCAGTGACGTAACTCGACAAGGGGGTCCTTTCACAATCATCAATTCTTAACCTTTTTAGGGACCTACCCTCGCCCTAAACAATTGCATATAACATAAGCTCACGGGAAAATCTCCATCTTAAAATATTTTTTTAAATAATATATATTAAAATAATATATTTTTTAATTTTTAATATTAATAGAATAAATTCAATTTTTTCTTTTTAGAATTGAATTTTTATAAAATATTATCTGCACCACATTCCTGTACCGCGATCAACTTGTAAAAACAAGGGGTCGCCGAAATAATGGGCCCAAAGTTTTTGGGTCAGTCAGTCATTTCACAGTAATCAGTAATACACCATAGTAAAGTGAAAGGACACTACTCCGAGTGGAGCCCACCATTTTGTACTGGGATTGAGTTTGTATCCCAGTGGAGTTGAGTGGGCTTTAACACTTTTTTTTTTCTCGTTAACAAGCGGTTATAACTTTACTCGGACATGGTTGACTCGGTCCCAGATTTAAACCATGAATTTAATAGATTGACCCGATTTAGAGTCAAATTTTGATTTAAAAAAACATGAATTTAATATATTTCTTCGTGGATTTGTCTTTTGATAAAATCCCAAATTTCAGCTATTGGATTGATATACTCTATCGAGTCGGGTATTATAACAGTGCACCGGATTTTGGGTTTGTGCAGGGAGGTGGACGTCTCAAAGGGACAGACCCCAAAAACACCAACCGTTACTTTCAATGGGGCCACCTATGCATGCGACGGCGACTGCGACTACGGATGGAACAAAAAAAATGCCACCGTAAGTTTCAGGTATACAAGCCATGCGTACCACAAGAGTCAAGACCTTTTCGTTTTCTCCTGTGCGAAAAATACAGATTGTAATTTTGTAAGGATAATGATACGAGAAAACAAAATCCCAGGTTAAGATAAATTATAAAAAGGATCTCATAGCGTGGTCCCCTGAGGTTATGCCTCTTGTATACTCCTGTATTAAACATATAAATGTTGTATCTGAACTGTGGTATTGTAATGGGAATAACATCAAATTCCCCCGTACACCTCTATCTAATAACCTAAATTAATAGGATGAAATAATTTTTTAATATGGTATTAAAATTTTGTTGATTAAATGATTATGAGTTTAAAAATTATTATATTTATTTTATTTAATTAAAATTTAGTATAAATTAATTTTAAGTTTCATGTTTAAAATTTTTTATTTTTTAGATTGAGATAATATTTGAGAAGTAAGAAAAGCAGGCAAATCAAAACTGACAGCTTGGATATAAATACTTTCATGTTATATTAAATAGCTATAATTATATTATCACGCTTACGCAACCAATTGTTTTGAATTGCTGCCATTGATGGAGCTCCAACCCCTCGCGTAGTTGAAGAAAGGAAACATAGTTTGTTGTTTGTGTTTGGAAGTGTGATTGTAGTTGTTTTTTAAAATATTTTTTAATTAGAAAAATATCAAAATAATATTTTTTTTAATTTTTAAAAATTATTTTGATATCATCACATAAAAATAATCTAAAAACACCAAAAAATATTAATTTGAAGCAAAGAAAAAAAATTTTAATTTTAAAAAAAACGCTTTTAAAAAATAAAAAAAAACGGTTCTCACTATTTAATTATCTTATTCCCTTTGATTAAACTTATAATATTAACATAAAATTAATATAAGATATCTGATTATGTAGAAGTTCCAAGATTAAATAGTTTTTATACAGAGTAGATCATGTGTCAAGAGATATTTCATAACATTACCGACTGCTTATGCATCTTAATTTATCATTGAATTGCAACAACTGTCTCCATTAATTTGAACATGGAGCATGAACCTTTATCTTCGACCGGATAACTACTCGATCCTTTAACAAAGCTTAAAGGGAGAAAATATTCAAAGGCCGAGGCTTCTCTTGTGACAAAGAAATATTTAAAATTTATGATCATCGATGATCGGTGCAGTAAAGATCGAGCACTTTCCCTTACCTCTCGGAGGACCCATGGTCATAAATGAATGCTTCATGGACATGTGCACGCACGCGGTGTCCAAATAGGGTTGAACATAGCAGGTTCTCTGGGGTCCCATGCATGTTGTCCTCGAACTATCCTCCAAACAAATTGAAGTAAATGATCTGAAAACTTCGACCTTTTTATCCCTTGGGTTTTTGACTTCTTCTCGCACGTAAATGCTTTTCTAAATATTTTTTCCTCCTGGTTTTTATTTGTCCTCGATCGCTTAGCAAGCTATGGTTTATAAAATCAAAAACAGTGTTAATTTGTCCTTCTTCTTTTGGCTCGGAACGTCCGCCTGCATTCGGAAACAAGTGTGCGATGTGTATATATTATTAATTTAGTTTGTAAATGGATAAAAAATAAAAAGATATTTATTATGCATTGAAAATATTTTTATTATATAGTAAATTAAATGAAAATCATGGTGGATGGATTTTTTTAGTGAATTTTTTAATGCTATTATATGAATATTTATAATATTATAAGATTGCATTTAGAACTTAAAATATTAGTGAGATCAATTTATTTTTTGAATTTTTATAATTAATTTTAAAATTTGTAACTGTTGGTATAAAACACAATAGCAAATATTAAATTTAATTTAAAATATAATTATTTCATTAACATACAATTTTCATTACAATGTTTCAAATCTAATAAACATGTTACTACACAGATAACAAATATACAAAAAAAAACGTATTTTTTTATTTTATCTTTTTTTCTTATTCTTTTAGAGGTTTAGAAGATTTAATTTTATCTTAGAAGTGTTATCTCTACGTGGTACAAATAAACACCTTAAAGATGGTGTTTTCATGCCTTTAAATCGAGATAAAAATGAAACTTGGTATGATGTCTCAAACTTAAAAAATCATGAATTGACTCTTTGGTTAATATTTATTTAATTTACCAAACTCGTGATCCGAGTTATAGATTCTATTGAGTTGAAATAAACAGTCAACATGACTTAATAGAAACCCTACATGCATTAAAAAAGAGGCTAGAAAACCCGACCTGATTTTCTTTATAATATTTGTTAATTAATGTCTTATAGATGATGTTCCACACCAGACATAGTTATCAACTATCAAGAGTGTGAAAGCTTGGAAATTCCATTTTGGTGGTGTCTTGTATGTAGAATTTAGCCACAATACTTTGAAAATTTAAATTTCGAGGGATGCTCTTGTTTGGTTTGCGCAATTTCAATATTTTCACGCATCACGTGATTAGGATCAATTGATGTTTCCATTTTTTGTTTTTATTTTAAACTTTTTTGAAATAAAATAAAAACTCGATTGTTTTTTAAAAATTTTAATTAAAAAACTAAAACCAACAACTTCAATAACAATTTTTTTAAAAATCACTTCATCTAGTTTTTGAAAAATTACCACAGCCCGTAGTTGGTTTTTTAAAATAAATAAAAAACGAAAACACCAATGATACAAAAAAAAAAGCCCTAAATTAATCTCAAAGGTAAGAGTTTTTATTTGGTGATGCGTTCGCTATATGAACAAGAGAAACTTCTTGTTGAAATATCAGAAAAGGGCAACATGCCATGAATCAACATTGTAAGGAAAACTGAAAATGACGAGTGCATAATTCTGAGTACAAAGTCAATATTACTAGAAGAACTTGATTACCAATTCAGTTTTCTTTTTTTTTTTCCTCGACAATGATGTCACTAATAATTGCCAATTCAGATTAGAAAATAAGTTAGTACAAGCCATGGAGATGGCTCAGTGTACTGTGTACAAACTATGAAACATGATGTCATCGGCTCCTTCTTCGAGTGAGGGCGTTTATTTCTACATTCATGACCGTGCAGTACTTACTGTAGATGAAGCAAGAGACTTGAGCCCGTACAAAAATGCCATAAACTCATGAGAGTGAAATGAAGAATTTTAAAACAAAAGGACAAGAATCATATATATATATATATATATATATATGCCTACGTGTGTGTGTGTGTATAATTACAAGAGAGAGAGAGAGAGAGAGAGAGAGAGAGAGAGAATGGCTTATAAAATTATGAAATAGTAATTGCAGAATAGCAAAATACTGTAGATTGGGTCCCTAGCTAGTAAGGTGAGGAGGCTACATTGTAATAAGTCATTGATTCTCTTGAACACGCCTCTCATCATCTCTCTCTCTCAGCTTTCTTCTTTCTCTTTAAAAGGGGAATCCAATAAGGCTGTGTTGTCTTCCAAGTGAATTAACTTTTTTTTACAGCTCTCTTTGCCTTCGCAAGTTTGCAAATTTGTGGCCATCTAGCAGGGGTTGAGAGTGAGTAAAGAGGAAGTGACAAAGCGAAACTGATGCCAAGAATGAAAACCCACTAACGGAATAGTTGAAAGTAGAGAGGACGTCGTGGCTTTTCTCACTTTATTTTTGCTTTATAGCGATGATTGCTTGTTTTTCTTTATGTGGGATTTGGAAAACGGATTTTAACCATCTTACCTGAAACAACCTGGTTTTTGAGTAAACAGTACAGTAGTAGTACCACTGCCTTTTCTGTAAATGACTGGGGCTGTTCTTCATTTCCGCTGCTGATCATGTGGCTTGCATGCGACTCATTATGATGGGGAATTGATTCTTGTTCTAGTTGAGATAAAATAAAAAAAGGTAAGGCAAAAGACAAGAGTTGGAGGGAAAACATCAGTTTTTCTTTTACTTGTCTTTTTAGCGTGTACCAGTCATGGAGGCTACAGAGATTTAGGAGTTTCAAGTCCCAATAGAGCGTGCGGTGTCAGTTTTTTTTCCTTCTTTTTTCTGGTTTCTGTGTGTGGACTGTGGATAGTTAGATAGCAAGCTTTTGCATTAGTTTTTTGGATGAAAAAAGAGGACTGAACTTTTTGTTCTTCTTTGGAGCCTCAGAAGGTGGTTCTTGTGACCATCATCACTTGCAGCAATTTTTGGTGATCTCTTGGATTGTATTTAACTCTCTAATAATGTTTAGGTGAGAAGTGATCTTATTCTCTATATATCTAGTAACTCAATTATTTTCATGTTGGTAAATTGGAAACTGCTTCCTTGATCTTAATTTCTTTTCCTTTTTTGCAGTGAATTTGGGGTGCTGAGCAACATCTAATACGAGGAAGTTATGCTAAGGAATAGATCCAGAGCAGTGACCAGCAAGCAAACTTTAATGACTGAACACGGCACTCAATCACCCTCCAATCAGAATTACACAAAGCTGACAACATCTTTTCTCAGTTCTCCAAGGTTCAAAGCTTTCACCTTCAAGGCTCTCCCGGAAGCTGAACCTATGATGAGTCCAACTTCAATTCTTGACACTACCAAACCACTCTTCCCTTTCAAAACCCCCTTTTCTTATGACATAAACCAACCTAAATCCCCGAAAGTTTTCTCAGAGAACAGACACTCATGGGACAAAACAGACTCAAAGGGCATTGGTGTTGCACTTATTGATGATACACCTAACTACATCAAACCCGTCAAAGAGAATGATAACCATTTTTCTAAACCCAGTAACGGAACGGTCTTGTTTGGCACCAAGCTCAGAGTCCAAATCCCACCACCGCCAAACTCTATACTATCTCCAGTTCAGTCACCTAAATCTCCAGGGGACTTTGGAATTAAAACCTCCATGAACTCGCAATTATCAGCATCTGGTTCAGTCAATTCTGGCATCCAAGCAAAGGATTCTCCTCAGGTGTTCACAGGTTGTATGTCAATGAGTGAAATGGAGCTCTCTGAAGACTATACATGTGTCATAACTCATGGACCTAATCCAAAGACCACTCATATCTTTGATAACTGCATCGTGGAGAATTATTGCTCCTTATCGGATACGTCCAAATCTGTGCCCAGGAGTTTCCTTAGCTTCTGTTACACTTGCAAGAAGAATCTTGAACAGAAAAATGACATTTACATCTACAGGTTTGGACCATTTTCCTTCTTTTTTAAAAGATGCAACATGTCTCCCCCTTTTCAGTTTAAAAGACCCAAGTCTCCAAAAACAACTGCTTTTACTGTTCTTCTCATTTAATATCTGTGACCCAAAACCACTATGGGCCTAATTGTCTGTTATCCTTGCAATGCAGAGGTGAAAAAGCTTTTTGCAGTCAGGAATGCCGTTACCAAGAAATGTTGTTGGATGAAGTAGATGCTTGAGAAGTAAGAAGACTCTGCAAAAATAATGTTCTTGACATTTTGTCCTGCCCCAGCACTCTCAAAACTTTTTTTTAAAAAAAAAAAAAAAAAGGACTTAGCAAACCATGTCAGTTTTGCCATTCTTGATTACCCTCAATTGAGAATGATTGATTGTAGGACCAAAGAGTGGATGCTATTTCTTTTCCTTTTTCCTTTTCTTTTTTTCATTTCCCTCTCAACCCTCTCATCTGCACATAGAGATAAAGAGACGGTGAGGTAATATTGTAGAGTGAATTTTGTTGTTTATCAAGGTGATTACTAATTAATTTGAAGGCTTAGCTTTCTCTTTTGGCCCTGTATGGTGATTGAAAAACTGTCTGCAACTATTTATATTCTATTATTTTACTCTCTAACGTGCATATAATGAAGTTCCTGAGGTGATCACCAGCTATTTCACGGAGGAAGACTCTCAACCTCCGTGTTCCTTATCCTTTCAGCTCGTCCCAATTTTTGTCTGTCATGGCTGAGCAATCATTATTATTACTATTGAAGGTTTAATCTAATCCAAAACTTACTATTTCAAGTTGGAAGACACAAAGTCAGGCCTTTTTCCCAACCAATACCCTCATTAATCAAACAATTGAAATAATAAATGTGTAGTGGTTCAGAACTTGGATACGTTCTTACATGACTGGTAGAGTCCGAAGCTTCAAATCCTTGCCAAGAATGATAATTAGCCATCTTGTCAAGTGATCCAGAAATAAAACTGTGTGCACCTGTAACTGGTGAAGTTTAGGAGAGAATTTTGCAGCTTTTTGTTTATTTTGGTCACAGATTTTGCAGTTTACTAGTAAATCTTGTAGAAGCGTATCTGTTTAAGAATCCAAACTCCAACAATGAACAACACCTGCTTGGGAAGAGTCTACGAGCTAGAAAACGATGCAACACTGGTCACAATTCTGTATTGATGATTATGTACCTGATCAAGGTTAATTATATTCTTCTCGAGATAAAAAATAATGGACTGACAAGCAATAAATGATGGTCAAGAGTTGAAGTATATCCAATGTCTTAATTATTTTCTTTGTTTTACACTTTTACTTCTGGTTATAGAAGTTGGATGTGACTTGCGGGTCGATTTTGGGACCTGATTAACCGACTCTAAATTGGTCATGGTTAAGGGGAAATAGATTGAGTGACCTAGTCTAATCTTAGTTTATCTGTAACTCAGAATAAAACTCGGTCAAAACTCGACACTCATTCCATTGACTTTTGTTTTTTATAAAAAAAAATGATGCTTTTACGATAGCTTAGCAAAGATGACGTGGCGAACTAGCTCATAAAAGTTAAAATCCCACAAGTTTACTCCTTTTCAATTTTCGGCTTTATTAGCAAGTCAAGTTAAACTTAAAACAGCGAGCTCCCTCTTTCTGCTTCTGGATTCTGATTCTTTCCGCCACGGAGGAGAGAGGATAAATTAACAACATTCACGCATTTCCAATTAATTAACAATACAATAAAATATATGAGGGAATGAACAATACTTTCCACAGAAGTTATGAGTTATCTTACTTTTATGATTTTAGGCACTGGAAAAAAAAAATATTTGCCTTCTTTTTTCATTATCTTACTTTTATGATTTTAGCGGGTTAATTTTATTGGATGAAGGATTTTTTTATTTAGTTTTTTTTTATTTTTATCGTTTAATGTTAGGTTAATTAAGAATTAAATCAAGTTATGAGTTTGGCAGGTTAATCCAGTTAGTTTGATTTTTTTAAAAATATTTTAATTAATTTTTTTTAATTTCATTATTTAATATTGTGTTTGTTTAATAATTATACTTCATGATTTATTTTGGTTTGATTTTTATGAGATTATCTCAAACTCATGACTCATGAATAGTGTTTAACGGATTAACATATATTGACTTTGCTTGTTTTTTGTGTCATTTTTTTAATTAATTTTTTTATATATAAATTTCATCGTTCAACATTGAACTTGACATAAATAATTAGAAATTTGTTTTATAATTTATTTTGATCCACTTTCTACAGGGATATCTCAGTTTCATGACTAAAGTCACGGATTTGAAAAGTTAATTCGAGTTAAATAAATTCAAATTTTTTTCTCTATGAGGTTATCATGGTCTCATAACCAGGTCATGAGTTTGATGAATTGACTTGAGTAGTTTTTCTTGTTCTTTTTTTTTTAATATCATCCCTCAACACTAAACTAGTTGAGAATTGAACTTCATAATTTGTTTTGATTTTCTTTCTATAAAATTATCTCGGTTTTATGACTCGAGTTGTTAATTTGACAATTTTTTAGATTATTTTTTCAATTGATTTTTTTTTCAATTTCATCATTCAACATTGGGTTGATTGGAAATTAGGTTTTATATTTTGTTTTGATTTGTTTTTCATGGGGTTATCGTAATCTTATAACTCGGGTCACCGATTTGACATGTTAACCTAAGCTGATCCCAATCGGTCCAATATATTGTTATCTTAATATATATTAAATAAAAAATATCATATTGAAATATTTTGAGTCAAGATATATTTTTACAGGTTATCTGGTTTGCTTTTAAAACCAAAAAATCAACCAGATCATATCAAATCAATCTCTATATAGGTGTTTTTTACTTAAAAACATCAATAATATTTGAACATTTTATTTATATTAAAAGAAAACTTGACCCGACCCATAACACAATGCGAGTTAATTATCTAGTTTTCTGTATAAAATATGGAGCAAACATGACCGTGGACGTGAAAGAAATTCGTTGAAATGGTAAAGGATATTATGGGACCATAATACAGTTTCCTTTAGAGCAAGCCCAGTAAAAACAAAGAGCAAAAGCTCCTAACAACTAATTGTGGTAAGCCTTTAAATTGTCCGGTTGTGGACCGAACCTGTGCGACTTGCTTGCCCTGTTGTGAAATGGGCCCGGGCTCCTAATGCCTCCGAACTAAAGGTTTCAGCCCTCTAGCAACAAGGGGATTGAAAAAAAAAATTCACACCCTTCCAGATAAAAGAAATCGATTAGATCTCTCTTAGTGCAGTAAAAAAAAAAATTCAGTAAAAGAAACATGGAGGAAAGCTGAACTGCCACCTCTAGAAAAAAACATACACAAAAAAAAAAGAAGATAAAATCCATGACCCATAAAATATAATAATAATATTTCCACCTAATTTTTTTCTTTTTTAGTTGTATTTATTTTTTAAAAAATAAATATAGAAATTAACTAACATAATGTCACTGTTACTTGTCGAATACATAAAATTTCTCCTGATATTCAATGGACTGTGAGCAGGCTGCCAACAATCAATGGCAGCTGTACTTTACTGTAGCTCACATCAACCTTGATAATTATTTTGGCCTTGATGGGAGAGGAGAGTAGCACCCAACAGATTCGCTGCAGTCTCGCAACATTTAAGATTTCAACATGAACATAACCATTGATGTTACCGACAATACCTCGTCTCATGAAGAAAATGGTAAAAAGAAAGATTTCAAAGAAGTAAAAAAGGAAAAGCCTGTGACTAGAGAAAACTATAGGCGGGAAACTTCCCAGGCTGATGTTGCAATGTGATGCATGGCTATGAATGGCATGCGCATTATCATGAAAACCTCCTCTTTTTTTCCACACTGCAAATTAAGCTTTATATTTTGCGTTCACATTCTTAGGAAAATCTAGCCTGTAGGTCTACATCAACACATTC
>Ga0307517_10012231_pt1 | contig 11807 bp, 5 predicted proteins | sample 23_EM_MG_FD_194515 | JGI IMG/M metagenome (GOLD analysis project Ga0307517, IMG submission 194515) | Populus trichocarpa ectomycorrhiza microbial communities from riparian zone in the Pacific Northwest, United States - 23_EM | ecosystem: Host-associated > Plants > Roots > Unclassified | place... | reverse complement strand
CTCGAATAAATTCTTCTTTTTGGTTTTGAAAGGAATGATCTTATGTTGGCTTGAGCGGTGCGCTAATCCTTTGAATCCGGTACCAACGGGTATCATACTATATATATATATATATATATATATATATTAAAAAAATAAAAAGCTCCTCCAGGAAACAATGATTCTAAATATAACAAGTTTGAAGAGGTGAGGTGGTGAATTATATATATATATATATATGCATGCATGCATGCATATCTAACTATGTATGATTTTTTATAAAAAGAAGAGAAATTTTAAAGGGGTGCTTCTTTTAACTGAAGTGTTTATAGGACTAAATGGTGAAAAAAGCAGTTTGAAAGCACACCAGCTTTTAACTAAAGTTTCTAATGGGTGCTATTGCAAAAAGCAGCTGCAACCATGAGGCCAGGAAAGCCCTTAGGTGATTGAAATCACTGGAACAAAAGAGGGGAGCAAGGCATCTACACAAGAAAAAAGAAAGAAAATCACAACTCTAGGGTGTACAAGTCTTAGTGAATATTAGGTAAGTAGACAACTCTAAAGAACCTAGAAGTAGAGTTTAAAAAGAGTCTTAAAAAGAACTATCCTTCACACCAGTTTTCTTGGGAGAGAGCAATTATTAGAAAATAGAATATCTTGGATCCTGAACATAGCCTATAACTGCAGGACCATAGACTTTTTGCTGCCACCAGATCATCTAGAACGTTATCTTTTTATAGTTGTTCATGCAGCATAATGCAATTTAAGAATAGTGCATGTTTCTAACTTTGTGAGGGCCGATCAGAAGATGATTTTCTCCTCATCTGTTTTTGTCCATGGAGTTCAGTTCAAATGTAATAAAATGATGTGGCTGCTGTTCAACTTTGATGGTGTTGCTGTTGCCACCTGGTTTTCTTGGAGGAAAACAAGAAATACATGTAACCATGTTCTTGCTTGGTTTTTTTAAATATAATATTTGTTTGTATGAAGTAAATCCCTAAATGAACTGCATAATATGATATTTTTTGGTGTATGTTGTCCTGCATCCATGTTACAATCTGCACCTAGTTTGTCTGTAATCAACTTTTGTGAATACAATCACCTTTGTATCTCCCAGGCTCATTGACTAAATGGTGTGAAAGCATTATACTAAATTTTGCTCAGTGGACCTTTTTCTTAATCTGTGTTGCAGGATATGAAGCGACAATGTGATGAAAAAAGGTTCATCCTGATCTATTTAATTGTACTTTGATTTCATGAAAGTAAATATCTTCTGAATTTGGCTTGTAATGTTCAGAAATGTCTATGAATACATGGTGGCACAACAAAAGGACAAGGGAAGATCAAAAGGTGGGAAAGATGAAAGTACTACTTTGCAGCAATTGCGATCAGCTCGTGAAGAATATGACGAGGAGGCAACCCTATGTGTTTTTCGGTTGAAATCTCTGAAACAGGGACAGTCTCGAAGCCTTCTAACACAGGTAGCACGTCATCATGCTGCTCAGGTATTCTGTGAATCCTTGGCCTTTTATATTTCAAAAATATTTCATTCATTTTATCTTGGCAGCTCAGGTTTAATTTGCATTTTTCATTTCTCTTATATTGTGGATGATGATGCTCTATTCTTTATGCTTCCAATGCAGTTGAATTTCTTTCAGAAGGGACTTAAATCACTTGAGACAGTTGAACCCCACGTAAGACTGATTACAGAACATCAACACATTGATTACCATTTCAGTGGACTTGAAGATGATGGTAGAGAAGATGGTGAGGATTATGGTGAGGATGTCGATGATACATATGAAGGCAGGGAATTGAGTTTTGACTACAGAGCAAATAATCAGGGGCATGCTGTTTCTGCAGCAAGGAATTCTATGGAGGTAAAGGATATAATTTTAGCAGAAAATTTTAGTTGGAGAAGAATAATATTCCACTTTTGAGATGCTCATTGGATCAGGGGATGACTGCCCTTTCCATTTATGATGAGGATGGAATCCCTTTGGTATGCAACATATGTGCTCATTGAGTCCCCTATTTATGGCATGTTCATGTCATCAAAGTTATAGATTTTGTGGCCTGGTCTTCACACTAAATTTTTCATTCAAGGGTTGAGAGTGCATTCAGAACTGCATGTAAATGGATGAGGAAACCAGTTTCCAGAACCCTTTCTCTTTATGTTTTGCAAGAAGCAGTGGACTTTTTGTAATCTTGAGTGGGATATTTCCACTTTGGGTATAGGTCTTATATGAAGGGTGGATATAGTTGTGTCGTAGGATGGAGTAGACTATATTTTTGAGACAATGCAATTCCCCTCATAATTGTTATGGATGCTTTGTAGGATGGAATTAACTTCCGTTTTTTTTTTGTGGGTAAAGATGGGCCTTCTCTGTTTTTACTTGGGGAGCTGAGGTCAAAGGCTTAGACTTGTTTCAAAGAGTAGTTCTTATAAAGGGGAGATGGTGTGTGAACAAAGGATTAGGTCTTATTTTCTTTTAGACTTGAGCCTCGCTAAATTTGAAAGAAAAGACTTCTGATGATGGTTATGCATGCATTTGTATGAAAAGAGTCATGTTTAAGACAGTATGTTCTTTGTGGATAAAATTGTTCTTGAGAGTACTCTTTTTATTTAAAGAATGAGATGCTTTCCTTCATTTGCATGGAGGCCATGGAGGCACTGTTGATTTTTTTTCCCCTTAAAAAACTTTTTAAAAGCTATGTTTTTCTGCTCATGTCATGGCTGCTTATTGTCCAGGTTGATGAAGAGGATCTTTCATTCCCCCAAGCGCCAGCAGCAGAAAATGTAGAGGTACAATTAACAGTTCTTTTGGTTAATAGGTTTGCTTCTGCTGATTGTAAATGTATTTAACCAAATATAATAATCCCTAACTTAATTCTAGGCGTGTACATATGCATGTCGCTTGTTCAACGTAATGGATAAAACTTGTTTGGATAAAGATTGCAGGTTGATGACTTGCTCTTAGCTTGCTATAAAACCATCATGATCATATTGCCAGCTGCTTTACTTGATGGCTCTGATGATTCTATGAATTAAGGTCAGAGGTTGAAGCTATTTTTAATTTAAAATTTGGATCTTTCTGCAGTTAAACCCAGACAAAACCCCTGGTGGTTTCCATTTCCCAATCAGAGAACCAAGAGGAGGCAGCCATTCAGCACCAATTTTTCCAGAAAGAAAACCTGATCCAGTTGAAAGAATAAGACAAATACAGAAATCATCGAGGAAGTCCAACACATATGTGCTGCCCACACCTGTTGATGCAAAGGGTGTGATCTCTTCAAGAGCAAGCGGTTCAGTTCCCAACACAAGGCAAATAGACATCAGTGGGCGCACTCACTATTTGTCTCATTCTTCCCCATTGGAACAGAAGAAGAATGAGAAAGATTCTGGCGATGGTCACCTGCCAGAGTTCACCCCTTCAAAAGAACGTTCAGGACATAAAGAGAGCAACAATCCTAATGCCTCCACCCAATTACCCCGTCCTTTAGTCGGAGGAATCTCATTTCCACAGCTTGATGTTTACAATGCATCTGATAACAAAAAAATTAAACGGCAATCCTTCTCTGGTCCGATAACCAGTAAGCCATGGTCAATGAAATTGGGCTTATCATCATCCAGTGGTCCCATTTCTGCTACTGAACTTTCACAAGAAGTTTCTGGAGTGCTTGCTCATGTTGCAAATCCTCAGCCTTCTACATCCCCCAAAGTATCCCCTAGTACATCACCTCCTCTTGTTTCTTCACCCAGGATAAGCGAGCTTCATGAACTTCCAAGGCCACCAGGTAATTTAGCAGCCAAAGCTGCAAAATCTCTGGGGCCGATTGGACACTCTGCTCCATTGGTCAGAAATCCTGAGCTTTCTGGAACAAACAAGATTTCTTCAGGGGCAGCAAATTTGGCATCACCTCTTCCCACGCCACCGTTGATGGTCCCAACAAGTTTCTCAATACCCTCAATTAGTCCAAGAACAATGTCTGTACATGTTTCTAAGCTTTTGGTTTCTTCTCAACTACTGGATAAACCTGGGGAAGTTGATTCTCCTCCACTGACACCGATTTCCCTCACAAATATGAGGCAAGCACCTGCCATTTCAGAATCGATACCGCATTCTGGTCAAATTAGAGGTAATGAGATATCATGTTCATTAATTTTCTGTCAACTGAGAATCAAGCTAGCAATACTTTTGTGCAGCTAAGGGTTGCTCTTATGCTGTCTGATTCCCCCCCCCCCCCATTTTTATTGAGTGAGGCCTTTCATTGCTTTGTAAGAATTCATATTGTATGTCAGAAAAAATGCTCTGGTTAGTTTCAACTTTAAACTGAGAATACTTTCCCGCCTGTTCGATATGAACTGTGCTGCATGAACAAGTAATCCATTCAATTGTTAATAGAACAAGATATGGTCTCTTACTGTATACTGTATCACTTGCAGGTAATATTGAATGTGTTTCCTTGATGTGGTGTTAAGTTGTATCTGTCTTATCATGTTGCGATTACAGGCTCCATGTAGTATTTAACAATTTATTTGGTATTTGCCAGTATGAATGTGTGAATTTGACGTTCTCCCCATCTGGTGTTTACTGATAGAAATTCTTGAGCATCGATCCTTTGTTTTTTGGTGCCCGGATATAAACAACTTAACTAATCTTCCGCACAACATGAATAATCTCAAGGGTTATAAAATCTTCTTCTGAATTATTTTTAAACTGGTCATTTTCTGTAAGAGATTGCTAAATTGGGTTCAACAAATGAATTGTTAGGTCAGGTTTGGTGTGGACTGTTTTGACAAACATTAGTGAAACACCTCTGTAAATAGGGATTTCCCCTACTTGTCCTGTTTATTGTCTTTTAGTTGCGTTCAAGGTTTCGATTTTGGTTCTGATTGCAAACTTGCTGGATGCAGGAGGGAGCTGATGCGATGTTATGCACACTAGATGAGAACTTAGATTGATTTTTTGGAGTCTGCCTGACTATTTTTTGGTATCGTCATCTACTAGCTGGGTACTGTAAATACAAAAACATTATGCATTTTTCAGTTTCTCATCCCAAATTCTGTTCATCGCGTGATTGATAATGATGAGAACGAAGCTCTGCATAATTGTGGATCATTGCACATCTTGTATATCTTCTCAATTGAGCAATTTTGTTGTGTTTTTGGTCATTTCTTTTATGATTCTTCCCCACCAAAGAATCTCAAACAAGGGAAAATTTTGATTTTCTTACACAGTTGCAAACTTGCAATCGAACGGAGTGATATTGGGATTAATACTCCCGATATCTCATCTTGTTTGTGTTGATTGCCGAGGTTATCAAATAGTCTTGCATCTTTAAGGGGGGATGCTGTTCAATCTTTTTTATTTTTTATTTACATTTTATTCAATTTGAGAGTTCAAGTTTCTGTTCTACCTATAATTAAGAAAAAAACATCAAAATAATCCATAACTCATAGTCTTGTAATTCGGATTAAGATGTTTAATATAATGACATTTTTTTACACTGCATGTAGGTTTTTTTGTAGTTTTGAATTTTACATGGTTGGTTATACATGATTTATTTTATTCATGTAAAATATATTTATTATTAATAAATATTTTTTTATTTTTAATATTCACTTATATTTCATAAATCTAATATTTGATTAATAAATTAAAAAAAAACAAATTATAGGATAAAAATATTTTCTAAAAAAAATTATTAAGTTATAATTATAAGATTCGTGTTGCATTAAAGCATTGATATTAAATGTTTCTAGTTAGTGTTTTATTATAATTAGATATTAATTATAGTTGTTGAAACTGATATATATTATATATATATTTTTATTTTCTATATGTAAGGAAACAATTATTTTTATAAATCGAGATATAAGAGATATCTAAAACTAATATATATGCTTTTGTTAGATGATATGTATATTAAATTAATCTATATGAAAATGCTATACAGAAGGATCATTTATTTATATGGAAATGTTTATGTAACAGTTATGTAAATGATTTTTAAATTTGAGAATATCAAGTTGTCTTAGAGTGCTATGATTTGATCTTAAATATATGTTGTCTTCCTTAATAGTAACAAATGAATATATATTTCAGTAATTAAAAGAAAATTTGTCACATTGGGTGAATTATAGAAGATAATCTATATGTTTTTAAATAGTATTATTGATTATGATTTTTTTTTTCAATGTAGAAAGAGATTTGAAAAGAGTTTTAAATTTTAAACCAATATTGGTATTTGCTAGGAGAAGAAGATAAGAGGTAGAATTATAATTTTTCCTCTGTAACTTTTATAATATTACAATAGGGTTTTTTAGGTAGAATTATGATTCTACCCCTGAAGCTTATACACAATTACAATAAGCTAATGTTGTGAAATTATGATTCTACCCCTGTATATATAAAATTTTGATTTTATATTGCAAGAGAAAATTGTTGTTAGTTAAATATTGTATCAAAAATAAAAAAATAAGAAAAATGGAAGTAATTAAAAATGAATCTTACCACCCGCTTTGCATGCAAAATGAACGGAACAAAGTTGCCGGTGTGCATGGTAACAAAAACATGGAACATTCCAGTTCCAGTTTTCTGCACTGAAGTGTGATTATCACACGAAACATTCAGGCATCACGTGTTAAATATATTTTGCCCATACATACTTCGAGACGTAGGCAGTCTGAAATCCTTTCAAACCACCATCTTCCAGCCTAGAAGCTCCTTTTCTTTCATATTTGTTTTTAGCTTTTATTTTGTGTCTCGTAACAAAAATCACATAACCTAAATGATATAAATGAATTATCAGTTAGTAAATAAAAAATAAAATTGAATAAAATGATTAAATTTTTTTTTATCTTGATTCCAATCTTATGTAGTTATAGCATGATACTCCCAAACCCTTATTGAAATAGCGTTGTCAGCTCTATCCCATTCAAAATTTTCCCTGCAGTTAAAATTAGTAAAATAAAATTTTCATTAATATTAATAAACTAACTGAATTAACAAAATAAAAAAAATATTTAAGTTAATACTAACCTTGAACCTTCTAAACAATGCATCAATCATAGGTTTCCATTCAAGATTTTGAAAACTTGACTCCATTGAAACTATGAAATTTCCATCAATGATTTCATCGTTGATGTTATGGTTCTGACATCCTCAATATTTGTAAACTTGAAATTGCATTCTTTAATTGAAATTAATTTTTAAAAATTAACATGTCATTGTGAAGGGAAAACAAACTTACATTGAATGATCATTCTTTCACTAAGCCTGATACTTTCAAGTAAATAAATTCCACTGTGAAGGGACCCTCCTTGAAATGGTGGCATCGCACTCAATGAACTCGCGTCGAGTGTGGCTACCTGTGTCTCAGGTGCATGTTCTTGGTTGGCACCTAACGACTCATGGTCGTCAGAAGCGCTGCTACAAGAATTAGCAGCGATCATGTTTGTACAATGTGCTATTGATTTTTCCCTAGGCATCTACACAAATTAAAGGATTAAGATACTGTAAACCATTCCTATTTTTTTTTAATAAAAAATTGGCAGCACCTCTATACGAGAGACTACATAAAATTTTTAAAGATGCAAATATACAACAATTTAAATCTAATTGCAACAAACCAGTTGATTTATATCAATTTGTTTCCTTGTCATTTAGTGAAGAGTTCACTCAACTTGTACTCAACCAAATTTTTATATAAATATTTTTTAATTTTAGAGTCTTTCAGTATTTCCATTGGTGTTGGTAAATTTTTTCCAACAATTTTCAAGTGTCTTGTTTTTTCTGTCCTATAATATTATTGACTTACTTTTCATAATTACACATTTCAAAATTCATACACAACTCATTTCTAATCACTATTCAAAACATCAAAATCAAACCAAATTGGCATATAAATCAAAATTTTCATAAACCTTTAATTTGCAACAACTCAATTATATCAATTAACTCTTAATTTTCAACAACTCAAAACCCTATACCACAAATTATACAAACACAAAATTAATCACTAAGTTAAACAATATATTTAACCCTAATTTACAAAAATCTAAAATAATAATTAAAATTAATCATATACATTTAATTGAAATTGAACAAAAAAATTAAAAACAAAACAACTAAAATTCAACAAAATTGTTCTCATATGAAACAAATTTCAACGACAACATTCATACAATTATTAAGAACATAAAAATTAAAAAAGAATAATGCAAGAAAAAAATAACATAAAAATTCTTACCTTAATTTTGTTGTGGGTTTCGGCTGAGAAGAGAAAACAAATAACAAAAAGAAGAAGGAGAGAGACGTTAATTAACAAAAAAAAGGAAAAATAAAAAGAGAAAAGAAGGACATACTTAGCACGTGTGGATGAGAAAAGAAGAGAAGAGAAGAGAAGGACTTCAGGAGGTGAGAAGGAGAGAAAGAAGAGAAAGAAAGAAAAAGAGAGAACATAGAGGAAGATAGAATAAGAGAGAAATGTGTTTGTGGTTATTTTAAGGATTCTAGTCTTTTAATTTGGAGCTTTCTACTAATAGTTTTATCGAAGACTTACCAACAAAATAATTAAATATTAATATTTTTAATATTTTTGTATGTACTTCTGTCTATAACATCTAATTAAAATTTTCAATTTTATTGAGAACTTTTAGAAACCCCCAAATATCACGGATGATTTTTCATTCCATAGATGAATCAGTATATAACGAACAATAATTAAAAGTGACATTGAAAAGTGAGCAGTTTCATTGTTCACTGGAATATACCGATAGATTTAATCCGTCGGTGATATCATATGAATCGAACATTATGAACAGTGCCATAATGACATGAATAGTTCCAATGTTCTCTGAAATATATTGACGACCTCAATCCATTGATGATCCTGTATGTATACCTAATAATTACTGATGATTTTCCTGTCGAAAAATTAAATATTATTATTTTTTAAATTTTTTCATTGGTGTCTCCGTCTATAAATTGTAATTAAAATCTTCAATTTAACCAAAACTTTTCAGAAATATGCCAAATATTACTGATGACTTTTCTATTGGAAAATTAAAAATTAATATTACTTTTCGTCTATAAAGTCTAATTGAAATTATTAATTTAATGAAAAATTTTCAGAAACCCGTCGAATATTACTGACGACTTTCCCATTAGAAAATTGAGAGGTGAAAAGTTCTAATGCTTTCTATATTGGATTGAATACACCCATCTATATTGGATTGGGCGTCCAACATTTGCCTCAAACTGTAGATGCATGGGTAGATGCTCTATTGAGTTTAAGAACAATGAAAAGAATATCATCTCAAGTTTGCATATTGTCTGGATGATATTTGTTTCAAGCCTCTCCATTTGTTGTGTCTGCAACTTGTTGGAGCATATATCTTTAAAAAAGTGATTGATCTCCGTAAGTGCATCCCATATCCCCTTTGACAATAAATCCCGATAATCTAGTGGAATGAGTGTTTGCATAAATACGTGGCAGTCATGACTCTATATTCCATACAATCTTCAATCCTCTAAATTCAGTAACCTTGATATGTTCGGAGCATGTCCATTAGAAAAATGTAGACTTTTAAGCCATTGGTAGACAAGTAACTGTGCATTCTTGTCTAAGGTGAAACTACCTTTGGACTTTGCAACCCGTGACCCATTATAAACCAATTACATATTTTTACGGTGACAAAACAAAGATATATCAATTATAACCTTGATGTTGTTTTTTGTCTTCCCTTTCAAGTCTATAACCATGTTGAAAATGTTTTCAAACACGCTCTTTTCAACATGAATGACGTCAAAGTTATGGCAGAGGAGATTAGTCTTCCAATAAGAAAAATCCTATAAAATACTTTGCTCTACCTAATTATGGGTCAAACCAAAACCAGGAAACTTCTGCTTATCGGATTGAAAACCAAACACAATGTCATCGTTCTCCGACACCATTTCATACAATTCTTCACTCAATAGTAGCTAAAGTGCAACATCCCTTTCAACTCTACCAACAAAGAAGTCACTTCTATTCTTTCTATACTTGTAATCCATTGGTAAAAACCGCTAGTGAAAAAAAGAAGATGTTTTACCACCATTTGTTAATGTAAAAGCCTTGTTATTTTCTATATAGTATGCACATGCTAGTTTTCCATGTATGCTCCAACCATAAACCATTCCATACGCAAGAAAATTATTGATAGTCCAAATCAAAGTTGCCTTCATTTGAAAATTTTGTTTTCTCAATACATCATATGTCAAAGCCTCGGATTACCACAACTGCTTCAACTCATAAATCAATGGATGAATACAAACATTTATATTTCGACCCGGACTATTAGGACCGAGTATGACCGTAGATAAAAATATGAACTCTTGACTTATACATGTTCCTAATGACAAGTTGTAAACCAGGAGTTTTACCGGCTAACAAGAATGATGAGCAACAAATGACCTGAATGGATTGAATCTGTCTATACATAACCTAAAATTCACGTTCCTTAATTTCATTGAAAACTAAGGACTTACCTTATTAAAATTTTTCTAGGTTTCACCATCGAAAAGGTGCACCATCACTCCATCCACCATATCATGTGAATGCTGGCATGTCATGTGCTCAACAATTTTTGGTGACATGAATAACCTTTACAGTCTAGGTGTGATTGAGAAATATCTAAGTTTTCTATATACAATAAGAATCCTTCCCCTGCCAGTTTTAGGCTTATAATGAGCATGTCCACATGTTTTGCACTCGATCAACTCTGTATTTTCAAGATAGTACAACATGTAGAAGTTTGGACACATGTCAATTTTCTAGTATCCTAGGTCGAGGGGTTTCATCATGGATTTAACGGCATAAAGGTTCTCTTTCAACCTATTTCCTTCAAGTAAATACTTTTCACCTATTCGATAATTTTATCGTAACTGGCCTCACTCAACTCATGATCTGATTTGATGGTGAATGCCTATATAACGACTAATAATTTACTGTGATTTGTGTATCCATTCAATAATGGTTCGTCAGAGTTTTTTGAAAGATAAAAAAACCTGGCTGTGTCTACATTAGGTTCTTCATCTACGATTGAACATTAACCGACATAACCCTGAGTTATTCTCATAGCATCTATAACCATATTCCTATAAGGATTAGTATTGTCATCTACAACTTCATGCATGTTGCTAGAACTAGAAGTTGACCCAACCATCCTTTCTACCATGGTCTCGTGGGGAATATATAGTTCTTCATATACAAACCAACATATGTATTTGTAACAACCCCAACATTTGTATTCAAAACAAAGAGTAAGGACATAATAATTCAATTGAGATTAGGGATTTTTTTTTTGTAATCAATAAAAATTCGGCAGAGTTTCCTCTATATTTTTAGGTACCAAGTTATCGACTCTTCTTCCACAATCCCCAATTAACAAATCTCTTACTCGTCCTATCATCCAGGACATCCTCCTCTCAATACATCACAACTTCTCAATAATCAAATTCACACATGTCTACACAATTCAATATCCCACATTTACATGGATGCAATCTAAAGGATTATTCTAAAAATTGTAACTGAAGTACATTACACAATTCAAAGATTTACAAATAAGGACCATTAACGAAATTATAATCGAAATAAGTTCATAATTAAAGAAGAAATTCATAATTAAGATTATACTACACAAAAGAGCTTTCGATAAACAGTAGACACATTATATTACAAAACAAAATGATAAATTCATTCATTACAACATGATATCCAACAAAATATAAGGAAACTAATCTACTGTTCAGTCCGATAGGGGGATGTACTTGAAAATA
>Ga0307517_10012230_pt1 | contig 11807 bp, 15 predicted proteins | sample 23_EM_MG_FD_194515 | JGI IMG/M metagenome (GOLD analysis project Ga0307517, IMG submission 194515) | Populus trichocarpa ectomycorrhiza microbial communities from riparian zone in the Pacific Northwest, United States - 23_EM | ecosystem: Host-associated > Plants > Roots > Unclassified | place... | reverse complement strand
GCCCGTGCCAGTCCCCGCCCTCACCTCTCCCCCCAGACAGGTGTCCAAGGCCCTCTCCTTCTTCCCCCTCAAGGACTCGTACGGGACCACCCAGCTCGCCGTCCGCCGCGACCCCGCAAGTGTCGACAAACTCGCCGCCCTCTCGGCCGTCCCCCCCGAATCCGTCGTCCTAATTCAAGGGCGCGTCAGATCGAGACCAGACCATTCCAAGCGCAGCGTGGGTTTCCCTTACGCGACCTCCCTCGGCTCCCCCACGTTCTGATCTGCCACAGGGTCCAACAGGATCAATCGAAGTGTCCGTCCAAGAATTCATTGTCCTCAATCGCGCCGACCGAAACCTTCCTTTCTCCCCTTCCGACAATCAAAATCTCGTATGTTCACCCTCCCTCTCCGCCATCAACCTCACCTTTTTCATTCCGTCCACAGGCCAGCGACGATCTCCGCGCCAAGTTCCGCTACTTGGACCTTCGCCGATCCGCCCTATCCCACAATTTGCGTAAACGAAGCCAGGTCGCCCACATTGTTCGCAACGTCCTCCATGACCAAGGTACGATCACATTACGAGAGCGCTGGTGTCGCGTGTTTTTCCTTCCCAACCCCCCATTCAACCCCCGCAGGCTTCCTCGAAGTCGAAACCCCCATTCTCCTAAAGTCGACTCCGGAAGGTGCCCGTGAATTCCTCGTGCCAGCTCGCCTTCGTTCGAAATCCGGTCCTCCCCTCTTCTATGCTTTGCCGCAATCACCGCAGCAGCCCAAGCAGCTATTGATCTGCTCTGGTGGCGTGGACAAATATTACCAATTGGCCCGGTGCTTCCGCGACGAGGACGGTCGTAAAGACAGACAGCCTGAATTCACACAGGTTGATCTGGAGATGGCCTTCGTCTCATGGACACCTCCTCCTGTCACAACTCAATGTCCTGGACCGGACGACGGACGCTGGCGCATAGGTGGTTACGAGATCAAAAAGGTGACGGAGCAGGTGATCAGACAAATTTGGAACCAAGTCGAAAATGTCGACTTACCTGACATCCCGGTTATGACGTACCGCCAGGCCATGGCTCGTGTAAGTCATCCTGTAACGCAACTCAACGCAACGTCAACTGTGTTTTGTTGCCGTCATAAAACGAAGGATGATATGCTCAACCGTTTTGCTGTTTCCATCTCCAGTTCGGATCTGACAAACCGGACACTCGTTTTGGCCTCGAGGTAAGTCTGCCGTCCCACTCCCCTGGTTCCCCCTCCCGCTCCCAAGTCAGATGTGTCACACTCACTGACTTGTCAATTTCCTCGCTCCACCTCATGCCCCCCTGTATTATATTGTCCAGATCCAAGACGTAACAGAAGCCGTTATATCCCCTTCCACCCCCCCTCAGTCACACGATATAGAGAGCGTCTGGGAATGTATAGTTCTCCGCAAGGGTCAAGATACCGCGTTCGAGGGTGCAGACCAGATCTGCCGGAACGATCACGAGGACGCCGTTGTGAGTGAACTCGCTAACCTATCCGAGTATATGCGATCAAAATTCTAAAAACGATCACTCTTCCCATCACAGAAACGTGTCGAATTGTCCTCGGGAAACATAAATTCATGGTGGCCGGATAACCGACTCTCCCAGCTTCAGCCAGTCGTTGCGGAGGGGACAACCCCAAATCACCTTGATGCGAGTGATAGGGTTAACCAGCAACTGCGGCTTCGACCCGGTGATGTCGTCTGGTGTGCCCACCGTCCCGCACCACCAGAGGTTAGTGACTCTCGTCGCCAGTCCATTGGTTCGGTTCGATGTTGTTGTTGTGTTACGCCATTTGTTCGTTCCGTTCAATTCCCCCCACCGCTCCTCCTTTCGCACGCTTCAATTGCTACTCACTCCATCTGACAATCTTACTGACGTTTACCGGTCCCGTTGAATAGGGTGGTTCTACCGTACTGGGCCGGCTGCGCCTGAGACTGGTCCACTTGGCTCAACAGCGTGGTAAGCCCCCTATGTCATCTCACTTTCTCCGCAAATGCAATTGGTTGTACGTTGTACGCATTAGAAAATTGCTGCACGCGTTCCCTTTGGTCCGCATTCTCCGCCTCTTTATTTGGCGTATTCAGTTTCAACTTTTGGGTTTTGGCTTCTGACAGAGCGAGGCGCGGATGATCGACGCATTTTCTCTCCCTTGTAATAGGTGATCTTGTGCTTCCATCAACGCCACATTTCCTATGGGTTACAGAATTTCCGTTGTTCTCGCGTCACGATGAGGACAAGGAGTTCTTGACCCGTGGAAGGGGGTGGAGTAGCACCCATCACCCATTCACCGCACCGATGTACGAGGACATACCAGCGTTGTATGCGGGCGACTACGGCCGCGTACGTGGACAGCACTACGACATCGTTTTGAACGGAGTCGAGGTTGGCGGCGGTTCGGTAAGGATACACGACCCTAAGATGCAAGAATACGTGTTTCAGAACGTGCTCCAGGCAAGTGCGCCCCCCAACAATGCCTTTTTCATCCCATCATCCCGCATACATCTGTGTTGGATCCTCCGGCCCTGACATGCGAAGGCGTTCAAGGCCCTATGCGTGCCGGAGATCTGGTGTACATCGGGCCACCGGGCCAAGATCTGATGTCAGCCACTGATCCTATTTTTCCCTTATCCCTCGCCCTCCGCTTCCTTGCCCTTCTATGCTTTGAAACCTTCGCTTACGGCGTTCACTTTCGCTGGATTAGTTGGATGAGACCGAGCGCCAATCATTCAATCACCTGGTCCACGCGCTCAAGTGCGGAGCCCCTCCCCATGGCGGACTTGCTCTTGGTAAGCAATTGTTTCCTCATTTCCATGTTGTATTGGCGATCACCTGCTCCCTCACTCCTCCTTTCGTGTCGCGTGCCCCTGCATTTCATTCACAACACGTGAGCAGGCGTGCAGGGCCGTACTGCGCCCGCCCTGTGTTCCCAACCCTGCCTGCGCCTGCCTTTTTTTATTTCCGCGCCGGCTGATAGGGTCGAATCCCCTGTGACCTTCGGTCAAGATCTTGGATGGACTCAATCAACACACACGAGCACTAACGGTTCGAACGGCGCGAATCGTTCGCTTGTTCGCAGTCGGTTGGCTAATCGCACGAACCTGACGCTCCCCGATGATTTAGTTCATTTGTTTCCTGTTTTGAACATCTCTGCGTGTCTTCTTCGTTCCCGTCCCAAGGCACTGTCGTACCGGGGTTCCGATTCCAACTGGTTTCCGGATGGTCGGGTGAGTGCTTGCGGCAGGGGGTTGGATCCCGTGGCACGTGAACACCCGTTCCTCACCCCCGGCGTTCTAAATTCGTATATCAGCCTTTTTTTATCCACGAACGACCGGTCTCTTGCCTGTCCTGTCGATTGGACCGTCGTTTCTCTCTTCTGTTTACCTTTGCACCGACAAACCTTATGCTTTTTGCAATTCGGTCACCGTGCATTCGAGTTCTACCCCCTTTCACCTTGGATTTTTTTTTCTTTTCAAATTCGTCTAGGATGACAGGTCTGGCGTTGGACATGTCGTCCGTGACGTGAAGTGATATATGGTATTTGGCCATTACGATCGATGACTAGCCGGGCGTGACCGGTGCTCGTATCGAGGGTCTATTTACCATGTTGTGTGTCTGTCGTGGTACCCCACAACCCTCGCGATGGGGTTGCCGGATCGTACGGCGTGCTTGGCGTCAGCATCAGCATTCGATGGTTTGACGTGGCCAGCTGACCGACACCCTTGGACCTCTTTTTCCCCTTCTTTTCCTCCGTCGGTCTCTCCGCTCCATCTTAGCGAATGAGAACACTCCTTACTGACTAAAGATCTTCTCATGTTTACCCATCTTCTCTGCATCCCCGACAACCCCATACCGACGGCTTCCGAACGCCCGCGCAAATGAAACCCTCGTGCACCCCGTTTGGTGGATCCCTCAAACTCAATCCAACAACGCACAAACTTTCTGCTGCGCACACAAAAACACTATTCCATAAACAGGATTCGACAGGCTGATGTCCATCCTGTGCAAGACGCCGTCCATTCGAGACGTGATAGCGTTTCCGAAAACCGGGACGGGCACCGACCTGCTGTTCGAATCTCCGGCGCCTGCTAGGCCGGACGTTCTGGACCAGTACGGGATCGGGGAAGCGGGAGTTATGAAAAATCTCAACGACCGTGGAGGCGCCAAATTCGGCGCCAGAACTAGTACCAATACAGGCGGGGGAAGGTGTACCGGCACCACCAAGGTCGAGACCGAGGTAGGATCGACTTTCGGAGCTCAACTCCACGGTGACTGACTTCCCCTCTGTTTTTTGTGTGGGCTCTATAGGAATGATCCGTTTTTCTTTTCGATCGAGGAATGATTTGGCTTTGTTTTGCTGGGAAAAAAGGCGTATACCGGATTTTGAACTCCCCGTTGGATGTCCGTTCCGGCCGGAGGTTATAATGCGAATCTTTTGTGCTCAGCCAAGCTCCGAAGACCCGCGAGGCGTTCGAAGAACCATTGTTCCCAAGGTTTTGGACTTCTTGAGAGAAAACTTTAGGATCCGGGTACTCTCATCCCGTCCCCCTCACTACCCCCACCCTCCTTACGCGATCGTACACGTATCCTCGGGAATTCACACATTCACCGCTCGTGTCATCTCACCTCATCTCACATCATCCAATTCCCGCACTCACAAAGGATACGGGCAGATGGAGGATGAAAGATAGAGCAACGGTCACGAGGCACACATCAATCTGTGTTATGGGAAGTCTCTCACCCACCCACTCCACGTTTCACGTCCAAACCACTCTCAGTTTGCCACACGTTTTTCCGCTGCTTCCCTACCCCTGTACCCCTGGCGATGGGACTTCCCCGCTTTTCCCGATCGTCTCAAGCTGATGTGTCGAGCCTTTCTCGTAATGGCACGTTGATGCCGTAAATTAGTGGCTCGTGTATGCCGCGTGCTATGAGCGGTCTATCTTCCTGGCAGGGGAAGGTGGGGAGGGGTCAATATTGAGGCCTCCTCATGGGTTCCTGGTGCTTTTTCCTTGGCAGATTCCTTGGGGTTTTCTAGCGTTGGAGTGGTGAGACGTTGTCGCGTTTCATCTTAACGTCGATTCCGGGCCAAGTTTACCCCCCGTTCCCGTAAACCTCCCCCTCTTCGAAGTTCGAGCTCCCAGTGGCGGGATCAAGCTACCGAAATCGGTTTCATTTCCTGCATCTTCTGGTTCAGCATTTCGCTATTTATGGGATTACGGGCGGGAGTTTGACATGTTTGGCATTCTTCTCAAGCCCACAGACCTGGCCATCGCACTATGTTTCAGTGTGAGAGTACCTAATGTGAACATAATCATCAGGACCTCCTAATAAACAGCAAGAACGCCCACTCATTTGTCCGTTGGTTATGTACATAGTAGCTAAATAATCTCAATCTCTTAGTAGTGGTAATGTATAGAGCTGTACGTAGAACAAACTCGTAATGTTGGAGACAGACAAACAACCTCAAGGGAACCGATCGAAAAACAACAAGATGAAATACTAACATAGCTTCAACGAAACGACGCCCACTTCCAAATCCAACCGTCCAACCGATCCTTTTTTTCTTCTTCTTCCCGCAGTCCCGATCGATTTCCCCGCATTCTCCATACAACGCATGAACCTCGCGCCATCCTTCATGATACTGAATGGCGAGATGTGCGCGTGAAAGAAGCAAGGAGTTTCTTTGCGCGTTAATCTTGAGTTTAGTAACGATCTTGTCCGATAACGGGTAAAGTATGGGAGGAAGGGTTCGAACGGCCACGCGCGAGGAAACCCTGACCACGCCTTCGAGGCGGTGAATTCCGACAGGGCACGTGGCCGGTTGCCCGAATCCGAGCCAAACGACCTTTGGTTGAGGTGTCAAACGTTATAAGATGGAGGGTGACGGGTGAAAGATATCTGTGATAAGAGGTGAAAAGAGAGGTAGTAGAAAGCGGGGCGATAATCGATGCCGATGAGGTTCCCTGGCCCTGCATATGAGCCAAAGTTGCAGTAATGTGACCTAGTAGTTGAGATTGCGCAAATAATCGTACTCGGCGCGTGATAAGTGACAGGCTGAGGAGGTCTGCAACACCGGGTACCGCAAGAAGCCGATGGGCAGGGAGGTAGGAGGAAGGTGCGAGCACTTGAAAGGAATAGGTTGAAACAAGTCCGAGAAGGATGCACAAATATGGACACGGATGAATGGGACGAAGTGCGATCGAGATAAGATATGGCGCGTGCACGTTGAGAAAGCCTCGAGTGGATAAAAGAGGACTAAAAGACCGGAAGCCGCAGCCATCAAGTTGGCAAACCTGCAGGTTCCGCCGTTGGCGTCCTGCTCGTCTCTCTATCATGTCCCTTTAGCGTCGGGGACGGTGGGCCGGATGAGGTTGGCATGAAGGTAGCAGAGTGCCGAGGCGTCGTTGGACCGGACTCGCTCTCGCTTTCGTCGCCTGGGTCCAACGAATCATTACTCCAACTCCCCACCCTGCCGCCGCCAGCGCCACCAGTCAGACCCAGCATGTCCGACGCGGACCTGGTCATACCATTGATTCCGCCGGAGAATTCTGGGTTTGTGGGAGTATCTGGTGACTCTGTGTCCTTTTCGCTTCCGTTGGAGCCGTTACTGTTACTTGGGCGAAGATTTGATTCGTCAATGGCTGCCAACACACTTCTTAACTTCGACTCTGCCTTCGCCCCACTATTAGAAGTTGGAGGGTGTGATTTCCTCCTGAACACTCCAAACGCTCCTCCTTCCTTCTGTTGCGGCGACTTGGATCTCTGCTGTGGCGGTGATTGTGGAGGTGAGGTGATCGGAGGCGTCCGTGGTGGAGAGGAGAGGTCTGCCCACGCCGAATTCGTCTCTGCGAAGTACCCTCCCGCTCCTATCTGCGTAACGGTAGGCATCCAGTTTGGTCTGGTGGGACTGATTCCCAGGTCTCGTGTGTCCAGCTGCGGCGTAGAAACGATACTCGTCGGCCCAGGGGAGGTCGTTGTCATTAACGGTGGGAGGATGGAGAAGATTTGGTCTTCCGTTGTTGGGGGGCCATAGGAATCAAATGGGTCTGGGATGGATTGGAGCATAGGTTCGATTACTGGGTCGGACCTGGGAAAAGGTAATGAGTTTTCGCTCAGAACGTGAGGCTACGATGGGCCGCATACGCTTTGGCTGTAAATCTGTCAAATACGTCCATACTAGACCGCACTACGAGGCATATCTTCAGACTATATTAACAAAAACGCCCCGTAGTATTGGATTTCAGATAAAACACACCTTCCCCTGTACGAAGTCCCAAATCTCTTCTTCATGCTCCATGATCTCCTGGTAGTGACGGGCCTTGAGTTCATCCAGATCATCGACCTGACGCTGTAACACCTGCAGAGCCTCCCTGAATGACTGAAGGTCTGGAGGCGGGGTATGAGTGTGGCTGATGATGTCACGGTATTAGGGCACGTACTCCGGCTTCGTTTGTTCAGGTTGCTGAGCTCTGTCTGCCGGATGATATGACTCTTTTCCTTAAGTGCACGTTCGTAGGACGTGGAACGTTCCTATGCGACCTTCAGTGTAAAAATTTGCCACAGCGAGATCTGAAGGGATATACTGACCGCAACGACAGTTTTGTACCCATCAAGATGATGTTTTAGTGGCTTCTCAAACTTCCGGTCTAACGAGTCGGCCTGAAGTACATAAAACCAAGTCAGAAATAGGAGAACGCCAGGGAGATGGGTACACACCATAATGTGCCATTGGTTTCCCATGAGGTGGTGGAGACCGGAAGCGCCCTGTATCCTCGTCGAAGTTTCGTAGGTCGGACCTTTCAGTCTGCATTTTAAAGCGCTCTCAGTGATAGACACGGGGGTATGGGATCCCATGGTAGCCATACCTTGAACAAGCTTCCATGGCATCCGCGAAATGTGAGGCTGCCTTGGACATAGACATCAGCACTGAACGATAATTCGCGCAGGCGTTCAAGAGCTACAGCAAACCACCAACCAACGACGTATAAGCCTCTGTGTGACATGAAATAAAGTCCGAGGATACGTGTACGCACATCATCGTAAGCCTGCAAGCTCGCCTTGAGATCGGCTCTTGTTATTATCTTCTCTGGCCCGTCGGATCCGAAGTTTATAGCTGACGCGTTTGTAGCGTCGGAGAAGGTGGGTGAGGGAGGGCCGTGGGCGGTGCTTGTGTGTTTATTCACATTTGAAGAGATAGAGAGGGTCCGGAGTGAACGAGGATTAGGCATGGTGCGGAAGATGGACTGGGAATGTGCCAGGTTTGTGTGCTGCGGATTCCGGGTGGTTTGGCGGTTGGTGGCGTATCAGCCTCTGGCTCGTGGCACGCCGAGGTGTCTAGTGTGCAGCCGGGGTAGTGGCGGACGGAGGAATGGTCGTCGTTGGAGTCGATATCCCCTTTGGTTTCAAATCCTCCAACGGCCGACTGCCGCTTCCTGGCCAAGTTCTCCACTGCAGACTCGATGGCCTCTCAAGAAATCACAGAAAATACTCTTATTATTCTCCTGTACGACCAGCTCTACTTGTCCTCAGCCACCCCAAGCGATGCACCTGAGGTTCTGTTCCGACCGTTCGTGGCTTACCTAATGCACGACCTTTCCTTCCCCCACCCTCTCCCCGATGGCAAAATCCCTCAGATCAAAGGTGAAACGGGCCTTTAGGGCGAAAAAGCGTGAAGATGGTGTTTATGCCGCCACGCACGCCGCCAGACTCCAACGGTTACATGCAAAAATCGACGCTATCGTTGCTGCACCAAAACCCATCCGTGATGAAATTTTGGAAGACGTAGAAAATGCTGAGGGAGATGAAGAAGTTCAGGAGAAGCAGATACCTGGTGAGTGCCAGCTCTGAACGGCTACTGAACTTTGGCCGATGTGTTATATCTTCCCAGGCGATTCTCAACCTAAAACCAGTGGATCTGGTATTGTGTTCTTAATCTCACAGCGGTCCTCTGGTCCTGAATGAGGTTAGCAGATACCATGGACGTTGACAAGTCCTCGAAATCTACCAAAATCAATACACACGGCCCTCGTAATTCCCGCCGCGAAGAGTGGAGAACATCAAAAGGCATGTCTGTCCGGCCAGAGAGGAAGGGCATGAATCGCCAGGGGAATGTTTCCGCACGGCGTAATGCTGGGCGACCGAAACGGAGGCGGTAGTCAGGAATCCATCCACCACCTCGTTTGTGAGTGCTTCGAGTGTCTAAGGTCCTCCGTGCCGAGACTCACTCTGGCCAGGGACTTTGTTTAGGTTGATTAGTCGTTCAGTAATGTATAGCCGTATGTGATGGCAAGTACATGGTATGGCATATATACAGAGCAAGCAGGGGAGAAGCGTTTCTTCTCGCTCGTTGTAGCACTTTTGTCGGCAGCAGCTTAGAGTCCCCGACCGCGTCCCCTGTAGCGTATATAATGAGCCCTGCGAACCGAGCCGAACAGTTTGGAGAAAACGCACCGTCCACGAGCACGATACGGCTGATAGCCTCCTCCGCCTCCGCGATAACCACCTCGGTAGCCACCCCTGTAACCCCCGCGGCCACGACCTCTGTTGAATCCGGGGACGTTCGTTCGCTTCGCAGTAACCTTATGGACCGCGCGAGAGGCTCAGAACGCGGGACAGGGTCCATAGACGTACACGCACCTTTATAAGCCGACCACGGAACAGCGAGTTGTCCAAGGCCATTGCAGCATCGACGAACTCGGGCTCTGCAAACTCTACGTACGCAAACCTACAAAGAAAAGCCGTCGCGTGAGGGACAGAAGATAATGAATGGCGTGATTTATTGACCAACCCTTTTGGATGACCGGTGAACTTGTCACAGAGGATGGTGATCCTGTTGATCGTTCCACACGACTGGAAATGACCTTGCAGTTCTTCTGGGGTAGCACTGTAATCGACCTGCACGCGAAAAATGCGGAAAAGGGGTGTTAGCCATGGGGGTCGCAACTGTTGGCGTCACAAAAATTTCGAGAAGCTGGACATACATTTCCAACGAATACACTCCTCCCGTCAATGGCTGTTTTTTCATCCTCAAGCGGTGCTGCATCGTCTGCCCCGTTAGGGGTGGATGCCGATTCAGCGGCAGCTTGGAGTTCGCGCAACTTTTCTGCCTCGCGTTCCATCTCTGCCACTCGCTGCTTCATCAGCCTGATCTCCTGTATTTTCCAAGCCAACCAGAACTCGAAGATTAGGCAATTCGAAGAACCCCCCCACAAACGAAAAGCGCACCTCAGTCTCATCCTCCTCTCCTTCTAACAAGTATGACTCGGCATCCTTTGGTGGGGCGGCAGCGGTTTCTGACATTTTGTACAGTCAACAGAGCCTCTTCTCTCTCGAGGAAAGAGTCAGAGAAGGTGAGGGAAGTTGAAGACTATGAGGCCTGAGGGAGACCGGCTGGAGGAGTGTGGTTTGAGGTGGTGCTGTAGCACGTGACGTAACAGAGACATGGATGTCGCGACGCTTCGGAAGGGAATCGGATCCCACGGTTGCAACGGCTCCTCGAACCTTCGACGATGGGTATGAGTTTCGTCCAAACGCTGCACAGTGGTAGTGTTCGGGCAAGCTCTCTAGGAGACTGTACTTGTTCGGTTGAATCTAGACTACCACCGCCGAGCTCGTGTCGGAGTTAGAAACTCACATGGAAACTAATTCTGCCGTACTTTAGTCGGCTTTCAGACCTCTGACCGGAGCCTTTCCAGATCTTTTTCAACTATAAGTAGGGAGAGTGGCTGGCGAAACCGGCCTCCCACTCTCTCCTGGTATGCCGGAAACGCATACAGGACGTTACGATTGTCGTTCGAGCGTTGGCTGGTATCCGCTGTTTCTGTGGTTGACCAGTGCTTGGCGGTCACGCAGTTTCACGCCCCCCTCCGCTGCGCTCCGTGCCCAGCCGGGATACTAGCCCGTTAACGTAAAGCATTGTATGGAGCCCGCGCATCGGAGAAAGCTGCTATATCAGATCACTTCATTCACCGAGATGAAGCCATATCGTAGTCACTGGACGGGGATCGATAATCTCTGACGCCTGTCGCGCAGCCGAATGGTCACGAGTAAGATGGTTCTGGACCCTCGGATGCCCGCTGGCAGTGCCGTGGATTTGATTGAGTTCGTTGATGAGCATTTGCAGGATTCGGAATCCACTTAAAACACTTGGGAGTGCTCGTGCGTGCTGAAACCTTCCGGAGGTCCTAAGGCTCGCGGCGGCTTCAGTGATGGGGGGCGATTTGATGGGGCGAAAGATGGGAGGCACATGCAAGAAAAAAAACCGATTGAAGTGTCCGTACCAGGATTCGAACCTGGGTCGTCGCGGAATTGCGATACCACAACACGACGATCTAACCACTAATCTATACGGACCGAAAGAATGAGCAACATATGGAGTATCAGACCAGTTACGACGACGCGAGTCGTGGTGGCAGAACCTGGGATTAGGGCCCAGCAATGACAGCGCTCGGCGTCCATCCCAGTTGTTGTTCTGAATGCGGCCGTCAGCGGATCAAAAAAAAAAGGGGCGGGAAAAATGAGTCAACGATATGGTAAAATTGAAAGTAAAGGTGGTTAAGGGAGAGGGGGAGGGAGAAACGGGCAAAAAGGATAAACTTACGGCCATTCTTTCCGCAGAGCACAGGGGGGGCGGCGTTGGATTCGGAACACCGGACAACATATCCCACTTCAGCTTCAGCGCGAGGACCTGAGGATCTGGGCTTTATATACATTCATACTCGGCGTAGTTAGACCTCAGTTCTCTTCTCCACAGTGTAGGTCCATAGTATCCATATATAAAAGAGACACGGGACTATG
>Ga0307517_10012229_pt1 | contig 11808 bp, 16 predicted proteins | sample 23_EM_MG_FD_194515 | JGI IMG/M metagenome (GOLD analysis project Ga0307517, IMG submission 194515) | Populus trichocarpa ectomycorrhiza microbial communities from riparian zone in the Pacific Northwest, United States - 23_EM | ecosystem: Host-associated > Plants > Roots > Unclassified | place... | reverse complement strand
TTAGGAGCCGCCGTTCCACTCCCTCAGCATGCCCCTTACACCGATCCAATGCAAATTTTTATTTGTGGAGGATCTACTAATGGAGGAGGATTTGCTGTCGATAACTGTGTCACTATTGCCCCTGAGTCTTCCAATCCTACCTGGACTCTCGAACGCATGGTAATATTATTGCCTTCAGCGCCGCAGGAGAATAACTCACTTCTATTTTAATGTCCTCTAGCCTTCCAAGCGTGTCATGCCCAATCTTGTCCCCTTACCAGATGGCACTGTGTTGATACTGAACGGAGCCTTCCAAGGAGTCGCCGGGTTCGGCCTTGCCACCGACCCCAACTTGAACGCCGTTCTTTACGACCCAACTCAACCAATTGGCTCTCGCTTTTCGATCTTGGGTAGTACCATTGTTGCTCGCATGTACCACTCCGAGGCCGTGTTGATACCGGACGGTCGTGTCCTGGTCTCTGGTTCCGACCCTCAGACAGACAATGCCGATGGTACCGTCAAATATCCTGAAGAGTTCCGTATTGAGGTGAAGACAAAACATTCTTATTCATGTTCCCTGTTAATTTACATATTTATTAGGTTTATGTTCCTCCTTACCTCACCCAAGGATTCACACAACCAACGTTTACCCTTCCTAATCACGATTGGGCGTATAACCAAATCGTCACGATCACGAATGTGCACCTCTTCCAGGGAACGACCGCAACTATGAGAGTTTCTCTCGTTGGTGGTTAGTGCATATGATGAAAACATTCGCATACTTTGTTAACTTAAGTTCACTTCCAGCGACCTCGAGCACACACGGAAACACGATGGGTGCGAGGACTATCTTCCCTGCATTTTCGTGTTCTGGAACGACCTGCACGATCACTGCACCTCCAAATGCAGGCGTATCGCCTCCTGGTTGGCATCAACTGTTCATTCTCGACGGACCCACTCCTTCGCATTCTCAATGGGTCCGCATTGGAGGTGACCCGTCTCAATTGGGCAACTGGCCAAACCTTCCCGGTTTCACTCCGCCAGGTCTTTGAAGGACAAGAACTTTTAAATATCATTAGGACTTCGTATTCGGACAGTCTCCCACTATCTTTTTTATTAGGTCATTATGGTTGTTAGTCTTCGCGACTGTTCCTTTCGTTTTTTCTCTGTCGTTTCTGGAATACCGACTCTGATGTTTCCAATTTTATTATAACATAAATACCATTATCTTTCGTTGAAGCTGCACTCTCGGGTCCGAATCAATGTCCTTCAAGTTCTCGGGATTTCGTGTGGGGTTCAAGGTTAATTGTCCTTATTATCAAGGAAATGCACGAAATCTTTGTATTATATTGAGTCGTCTCGGCATGAATTCCCAGGTCTCAAGCAACCTAAGGCGGTGTGAACCCGCAACTTGACATAGGCATCGAGATCAGCAAAGTCTTGACATTAGCACGCGTGTACTAATAACGTCGGCCATTCCACCCTATGTGCGCCCATCAGTTTAACCAGAACAAAGGTACATCCATCGGCTTTATCGATGACTCCTTGTGAGATATTCTATTAGATAGGGCCGATGAGAAAGGAGAATTTTATCAGCAGTGCGACCAAAGTTAAACATTCTAAATGCATTGTAATCCAGACACAGGAACATAGATACGATGTACAGAGTTGAAAATGTACGGAAATTAGATAAGGTACAAGTTCTAAACATAAGTTACCTTCATGAGAACGGGGAAAACGCATCGTCGCGGGATACCCATTGGATAAATCTCCGCGAGACTTCGTGGCTTTGTCCATGGAAAAAAACCCTAATACCCTATTAGTTGAGAGATAGAAAATTGTAAAGCATTCAGTAGAGACAGTGTCCATATTGAGTCTTAAAAGAATGTGTATGTTGTGAAGACAAAGGAACGTGAGGGTCGCCTACAGTCCAAAAAGGTGGCGACAATAGCAAAGGGGAACAACCCAGTGCATCAATACGAGAAAATCATCAACCAGGGGTTGAGAACAACCTGGACGAAGGAGTAATCAGAACACATGTTCATTCGAGGAAAGGGTTGCCATACCGGGAACAAGATGTGACCACCTGCAACGAGGCTATCGAGGGAAAAAAATAGGTATTTAGTTTGATTCCAGACCTTGAATATGGTGAACATACACAAGCGGCATTATAATGGCCCAACCACTCCCAGGGACGCGAAAGCCAGGTGGTACCAATGTGGTAGAAAGAACTACGACGGCGGCGATTGCAAGGAAGGAAAAAATGAGGACAGGCCAGTAGCGTTTCCAGATCCTAGGAACTTCGATCCAGAAATTGGATCTCTCCACTTCCTGGAAAAATTCGTCAGCAAAATATCTGGGGTATGTTTGGACAATGGTCACACACCTTCTTCGTTGCACCCCAGGTGATGTTGTATGAGAACATATGGGCGAGAAGTGCGGTTGTCAAGTGCATACTGAGGCCGCCGAAGAAGAACAGGCTGGGGAAACCCATCAGACAAGGGAACCCAGAAGTTATGAATAGATATACTCACAAGAAGGGAATGTATGAGAAATTCTCAATGAACGCAGAGAATATATCACGTTGTCCGAGCCGGTATTCAAGGAGGGTGTATGCGACGTTACCAGCACCAGGGAAGACGACCGTGCATGCCAACCAGATTTCGAAACTGTGCATATAAAATCCATCCACATCAAGGGCCAACCCAAGGAGGAAATAGTTGAGCACGGAAAGAACTGCCGAGGCAGCAAGACCGTAATAGGAGAACATGTAGGACATCATGCTGATCTTGTAGTGCACAGGCGCATCGGACCACAAGAAAATACGAAGCTGCTTGGTGATGGGTCCGTAACGCCACCAGTCCTTGAGTGGATAGAAGATAAGCTCGTTGCAACCTGGAAGATAAAATCAAAAAAGATTCTACAAGAGAAGTAGCTAAGAGATGCACGAACCATAAGAATACTTCTGCCACCTGTTGAGTTCATCGTCGACGGTAAGAGAGACACCTTCTTTGAACCCGCCTTCTGAGTAGTTTGACCAACGAATGATGTACCCTTTCAGCTGTAAGCGAAGTGCCATATCGAAATCTTCTGACACGTTAGATTCAGACCAGATCTTCCTGACCTCGTCTGCCGGATCAATGAAGGCTGCATCTTGAAGGGCAGACCATCGAAGGAATGCATTGTGACCGACAAAAGGCGCGACTTCGCCGTTGGCGCAGGCTAACGAGATGCACTTATTGATACGACGCGTAAAGTGCGCGATACCGTTTTCGAAAAAGTGGTGGGCAACCTGTATGACATCTGTAAAAAGTCGCGAGGTAAGTAATCACCCCGTTAACAGCGAGTGAAACGCTGCACTTGCCAGATTCGTGCTGGATGATCGCGACTTCGGGGCACTCTGCCAGCTCACGCGCAGCATCCCTAAAGCAGTCCTGTCAAATTGAAATCAATGATGAAAGCGACCGATGAACGAGCAATGAGTTATGTATATGATTGGGTGTAGCGGCTATATTACTCACCTCGGGGACGACGGTATCAGAGTCAACAATCAAGATGATATCCCCAATGCGCAGAGATCTTGCGCCCTTGGCCCAAGGTTTCCATTTCTTGCCAGTAGCCTCGTAGGTGTCCTCGATTGCCAATTCCAATCCCTGCTCCTCGAGTGAGAGTTCACCTTTGTAATCAGAGGCTTCAAGAGCGAGGATGTGTTTCTCCATGCATAGCGAGAGCTGCCGCAGGAATAAGAATATCAAAGATTGAAATGCATAAGCTCAAACTAACCTGGAGCCCATAATTCATATTCGAAGCTTTCTTGAACCGACCAGCACGCTTGAAACCGTCTGGCTCATTCGAGTGAGCAGGACGCGCGATCCAACCGATGTTATGGTCCGAATAAAAGGAAATTCGTTTCTCCTGGTCCTCTTTACTGAGAGATTGTAACCCATCGTCATGAATCAAGATTGCCGATGTCCCACCCTGTCGCGCGTAAGTTTGCATCGCCTTCTTGAGTGAAAACACGGAAGGAGCTCTATATAATTAAATGCAGTCAATCAGTCCATTGTGCGTAAAAGAACAGGCAAAAGAGTATGAAGCATGAGGGTAGAGTCTTTTTATGAATAAGAGTCATAGCTTCATATTGTGGTAGGCTTTGCCCTATCGTCACAATGGAGAGATGAAACGGCACTTGATCGGGACCGTTAACGAGCAGAGTCTGGACTTACATGGTTTCTTCGAGACTTTCTTTATAAACGGGCATCTGAACCGTGATGTGGGGCAAGCGCATGTCGATTTCGCGATTAGGTTTGGGACGGACAGCAGAATAGTATTTCGAGTTCTCGTGGTACTGAGCAATGGGTCCAATACTTTGACACATAACCCGTCAGTCAGGATAGCCAAGGGCGGAAAGGCGCGAAAGGGACACGCACATCATGGAAATTGTCGTAATAATTTGTAACGCGAAGAACTAAATGGCAACTCGCGCATTGAGTATTTTCTTTCTCGAAACGAAGGCAGGAAACACAGAATTGGGCTCACCAAAGACACGCAAACGAGGAAGGGGGCCGTGGCCAGGAGCGCGAACCGTGTGTAATCGTGGTCCAATTTCCATTCTTGGAGAAGGATCAGGGTACCACTTGCAATGAAGACTGGATGAAGACATTCAATCCACAAAGACAGAAAAAGACAGTGATTCTAGTTACGCACAAAGAGAGAGGGCGAATCCGAGTCCGTTATAAAGGGGCGCGAAGAGACGAATAGGCCGCGCTTGTCGGCCAGAGGAGCCTTTTTCTGGATCAGAAGTCTCTACGCGTGTTTTCTTGGACGAGAGCTTCCATCCCCAACCCTTCGATTTCTTTGGCGAAGGGGCGGGAACGGTGGCCACTGCCGTTGCACTAGCGACGGTGGACTGTTCCTTCTCCGCGAGAGCCGCGGTGGCAGCAGCAGCCGAAGCTACCGTGACCGAAGCTCTTGTCACCGGTGAAACTTTCTCCACAAGATTAACGTTGGAGGCGGTGGTAGATGGAACGGAAGAATTGGAGGCAGAAGTAATGATGGATGATGATGGACCGTGATGTCTTGTCTTCCAGACCAGTTTCATCATTTTTTCCTCGAACTCGGTGCACAAAGGAACGATATGGTCCAGGTCGTCAGACCACACGACCAGGACGTGTTCATCGCGCTATTTTACCAAATAGTGAATTTGATTCAAACCTGATGAAATGGTGGGAGAAAACTTACAATGAAGGCGCCACACTGTTCTTTATCTGCCTTTGGCAAATGGCTTATGGTATCAAGGATTTGAATCCGAGTGTTGAGGTCGATGTAGATGGCGGTGGCATCGTCCGAACTTTCAGGAAGAAAATAAGGAGGCAATTAAACTTGGGAGGAAGGTTTGACACTTACACTGTGGCGAGGGCAGAGTGAACAGCGGCCGTTCGTACTTTAACAGCGACAAGGGGGTTAAGAATCCGTACGGCAGCTTCGAAGGGTGCCAAAAAAGGATTCTCGTAAGGAAAAACTCTGAATTGACCAGGTTCCACTCGTAGGCAGACACCGGCGGAAATATTTTCCTCAGTGGGCTTGAACCAGGCATCACCTAAGGTCTGCGCAGAATTAGAAATAGGGCATTGGAGAGAAAGAACCGGTAGTTACTGAGCGGAATATCCAGTGCAAGACAGCGTCAAAGGAGTCGTAGTCCATCGCGGGGTACCTAATTAAAGTGGCTAACGATGAAGGAATGGAACGAAAGCCAAGAGCGTAGGGTACAGTCGGTCACTTGCAGGTCCCAAGGGGAGGCCCGGCTACAATGAGGAGTATAAATGAGAATCCTGGAGTTCATCAGACGTTATCATTCTTTACTAATTCCGAGTCCGAAAAATGTGTGCCTTCAGAATCGAGGCTGGTAGATTCGACTCGAGATCCCGGAGGTTCGACGACAGGCGGTACACGTCTATGAAAGGAGGAACTATCTGTCGGAACAAGGTTTTGAAGGATGGAATATTCCCTCGGTAGCTGGACATAAGTTGATGTTTTCTATTCCCAGCTACACACGCACGCATGTACTCTCGACCCGCATTCCACCCACTGATTTGATCGGATTATGCAAGACCCGTGGAAATTGCGAAAACAACGAGTATTGTTTCTGGCATGATCCTCCGGAAGAAGTTAGATGGACTTTGAAATCCGTGGGATATACAGCAACCTAAGCGAAGATTGGAAGCCAGCAGCAAATGAGAGCCTAATTCACAAACCAATCGCCAGATTGCATTGGGATTGCAGGCTAGTTCGTATCAGTAAGGAACAGGAGCCGCCCTTCGGGTCTGCGGCGTCGTGATAGTTCACTCTGGTACTATACACCATTGATACCGTTCTGCAAGTCCTAGGATCAAGTCTCCGCTATAAATGTATTTTTGGCTGGCAGAGAACGACGGCTTTCCATCTCAAGTGTGACGAATGGGCAGAACATCGGGAAAGCGTTGGGAGTATCATCGGGATTTGGGCCGGCACAGCGGATTTCAGGAGGACAAAGAAGACGCTGGCGCGTGTAGCGTTGACGTGGAAAAGCGGTTGTTTGCCCATGTATGGTAACAACATCAACAGATCTCCATCACAATCGATCTGTTGATCAAATCCAAAAAGTTATCTCACAATCCAGCTCACATCCTTCCCACCCCGCCTCTCTTTCCGCAATTATTTAATGCCGCATCATTTATCCAATACTATTAGAAATGGCGTGCCTTATTAAATTGCCTTTGAGAAATCAGACATGGCGGGTAATCGCCTCGACGCCTTTGCCAACAGCAAAAAACAAGAAGCGCCCGCCGGATGAGACTTCCGCATTCAGCATGACCGGGGTGTTTTGTAGATCATGATCGCGGGTGAACGCTTACTAGATCGTCCCTTTTCTGGTCGTTCGCCCCTGGTGCCCTTGCCGTAATATGAGGGTCGCTTGCTCGGAGACATCTAGCGCGCAGCTTGTCATATTGAACTGCGGCCCGGGCAAATGCGATAGTGTACAAAAGTCTCGTTGGAGATTGCAGATGAATTTCCGACATGTACGAGAGCCTCTCGTGTCTTTATCTGACACCTCTTCAGATTTCACCTTACCGATGGATTCCGGTTTATTTAGTTGATTCATGGTGGCGGCGTTGGAATTGGCACGAGGGTGAGATCGTCACCCGCAAGTTATCATGGTTCGGAAAGTGATTGTTGAGCCAAGTCACTTTTGGAATCCAGTCCCTCAGTTAAATGAAGGGACTCACCTATTTCCACTTTACCGCAATTATGATTGATGCCGCTACCTAGGGCTTTGATCCTTCCAACGGCAATCCTGATACTCGACGTCGGACACAAACAGCTCAATGACGATATACTTATCCGATCCCTGTACTTATCCGAAGGGTACTATACGCTAGATGCTTTCCACTACTTGGATCGTCATTATGCACCCTGATTTCCTTTTCTCTTCCGCTGATCTACGCGAATCATAGAGCACTAGTGCTCTTATTGCATCTGCGTGAAATCCTTCTAGCAAACGTGCACTCACAAGAAAGGGGGTAATATTCCTGACATCGGAGAGTGGTTCTTCCGCACTGAGATCATATTTCCAAGGGTCACCATCTATCACGGAAACAGTGTTGATTTTTGAGGACACGCAAGATTAGTTAGTAAAGGGCGCCGTGCTATTAGGTGTGATATGGCTGTATTTTCGTAATATTCGTACCTTACATCGTTTTTAACATTATCGCACCCACGCTCGGGTAAAATACAAGGGCCGCCGCAAAGACGAGGTTTTCCCGCAGCTCAGCAGGTCAACAGGCTTCTATGCGACAATTATCCATTACATAAATCTTAGAATTAAAATCGGAAAGGCAGGAACAACGATAAAACCTGAAGCCTTTCGTGCCTGAGACGAGTGTCTAATTTTTGTGAGGTACAGTACCATACTTCGAATGGTCGGCCCGCTCGCACTGGTAATCAAGGGTAATTATTCGAATTGTTCAAAATTGGGACTGTTGCGTAACTCTTTTGAAGCCCAAAGGAGGGGATTTGTGTTATTTCAGGCTCGAACTTCGGAAGACTCGGACGTCGAAACATAATATACAGCGGCATCCACGGATGAAGCCGTATGGAAGTAGACTCGATGCATAATTTTGGGGACAAGTTTTTTTTGCAGCCGTAGATTTAAATATCCAGCTATATTACAGGAGGATCTCATCTTTTTTCTGAAGCCTCCACAACGCCGACTGCATATGGAGCCCCAGAACGCCATTTGAACGCCATGGGGCCTTTCGTTGTGAATATAAAGCGGTTAATTGCCGCATCACAAGTTTATGTGAACGGTTTATATTATATACAGCCCCCTGAATTGTATCTGTCCACATTTTTGTTGTTTTTGAGACTTGTGGACGTCGGGTCTATTTTTATTCTATGTTTGTTGATGCGTGTTACCCGGAGAGGCCAATCACATTGTTAAAACACAGGACCACTGGTTGAATGAACCACGACATCACAGAAACTCTTGACTACTCTTGATTCTACTAGGGAGGTCGCTGCTGTTCGAGACTGCATTATTATGGACATAGGAGACCCAGGTCGTATGTTGCGTTGCCAGCTTCATTGATGAAAGGCAGCTGTTTTCTCAGGCCAGACGATTATCCTCTCTCATCATCAATTTGCTCGACAGCAAAGAAGCTTCTATCGCCGCTCGGCATTACCTTATTCATTGCCTCGCATTTTATATGCTTCCATGCTGTTGGAATCCTAGGCTGTACTCCGTGAACCCAGCTCACGAACCCCAGGAACAATCCTATCAAAATCTAGGAGGGTGCCATTTTTTATGGATGGTCTCCTGGTACCACAGATGCCAACGCTGAGAAAAAATAGACGAAGTGTTCAGGACCTCTTCGCTTGCCATGGCTGGGTGTTTTCATTCTCTGCATTACAATTATATCCTTCTTGACTCGTACCTTGTATGACGGGAGCCTTCATCGATCTCCTTGGACCTATGGCGGGGTCTTTTGCAATCCACGTATTCTTGAAAATGGGGACTGTATGTGGTACCCCTACTCCGACGATCGTCCGTATGGACATGATTAGACGAGAAGATTATGCTCCAGATGGACCGGCTGTTCACCGCGGGGGTACCAGAGACATGTGGACGCTACTTGATCTTGCCGACGTTGGTGGATCACATACAAATGTTGCATTTTTTATACCCCCTCAATGGCAGTGGCTGAATTGTCTCAGGGGGTAGAATATTATTTCCCTCTTGACGGCTGTGCTAAACCGAAATTTTGTCGGACTGGCAGTGGTGCTTTCTTACTTCGGGCACATGCCGATCAGTTGTTAGGTTCATTACTGCGATGCATGAACGATCCGACATACGGGGAACCCACACTTTTTTTTAGCGATCACAACAGGCCTGTTTATCTTGTATTTCTGTCAGCTTTATCTCAATCTTACCTGCGACAGACAGCCCCTTCATTCCCATATTTTAGCCGCTCTATTGCCCAATTTCCCATGGAAATACCACCAAGCGTGGAGGTCTGTCTATTGTTCCGTCGCCGGGTGAAGATCATGAACAATTTGGCATTCGAACCTGCACACCTCCGACATGAGTGTTGGCAAATTTTAAGGGCGGATAGGCGATAAAGTCTATCTCTTACACACCCGGAATGATCATTGAAGTCGCGGGTAAATTTCATTGACCCGGGCGGAATCCCTGATGAAGTGTAAGTAAAGAAGCTCAGGAGATCGATCCTTGTTTCTTCAAGATCCTTTCTCACCATTCGGGCCTGGTCGTGCCCAGGAACCGCAAAGATTGTTGGACAGCCGGGACAGAGTACCATTAGGTGTTGTTATCACACTAAGGTCCTCCTTATAATCTCAAACTGTTCTTCTCGGCTTTTGGAGGGACAGTCCTTCAGAATTCCAACGAACAATGCCTGTCGCCTCCCTTGTCCTCGTTGAAGACGAGAAGCTCGCTCCACCCCAGCCTAAATTCGTTATTGGAGAAGCCTTATCAGATGGCCAAAATGAAGCCAGCAGGCTCTCCCAACACTCAAGAACGACATCTGCTAACACCTCGTTCCACGAATCACCACCAATTACCCCTCGCAGTCTTACGTTTAGCACGAATCGTAATTCCTTTACCGCCCTCAACTCCCAGGCTTTCTACATCAATGACCAAACCCCCGGCACAACTCCTGCTATGAATAACAATTCCAGCGGATATCCTTTTCCAGACGCCGGGAACAGCAATCGGGATAATACCAACACCAGCGCACCTGCCAGTGGTGTCGCGTCGGTTGCCAGTGTTGCCGACTTTTCGTCTCGCAATACGTCCTCGCTCTATGGTAGCCGCCCTGGGACGGGGACAGGGACGGGGACGGGGTATGGGTCGTCAGTTCGACCTTCCTCTGCTCGTTCGAGAGAGGCCTTCGCATCGCCAAGGACGCGCCCTCTGACGATGTACAGCACTGTCCAGCCTTCCATTACCAAAATCGAACGTGAACGGCCGAAATCGACAATGTTGGTACCGACTTCGAGCCTTCAAAAACCGTGGCTTCAAGAACGCGACCCATATCAGAGGTTGTCCTACTTCATCACTTATGGTGTTATGCTCTTGGGTATCGGAGCTGGCGTGATACGATGTTATTTGGGCTTCAAAGACGTCCCCATGATGCCTGGTAACCTGTGTCCTGTGTTGGATGAAAACTTTGATTCGGAAGAGGGATTATTTGGCGACAATGGCAAATTCTTCCGAGAAGTCGACATGAGCGGTTTTGGGTGCGTCTGTTCCCCCATATGCTTTTTAATGATCGCTGACGAGAACTCTGCTTTGTAAAGTAATGGCGAATTCGAAATGACGACAGCGTCAGAGAATAACTCCTACGTCAAGAATGGGTATTTGTACATCACACCCACCCTCACCTCCGACAACATTGGCGAAGCTGCCGTCGAAAACGGCTACGTATACAACATCACCGACTGCACGTTCAATGTCACACAAGGCATCTCCTACACCTCGGCAACGAACCTTCCTACGAACGCCAGTGCGATTGGTGCAGATCAAGCTTTCGACCTCGCCGCGTATACGAAGGCTTGTTCGGCGGTCAGCAATTCTACGTCCGGTCAGATTATCAACCCTATACAGAGTGCCAGGCTAAGCACGCGAAAAACGGCAAGCATCAAGTATGGTCGCGTCGAGGTGAAAGCAAAGATCCCAACTGGGTAAGTGGCTTCCATGTTTCCACCGATGGCTCGGGATGTTCATTTTCACCTCCCTACAGTGACTGGGTAAGCTTCGTTCGATTTTCGGATGAAATACCATCCGAGGTGCTGACCGCGTTTATGACGTAGCTCTGGCCTGCTATTTGGATGTTACCCGTCGACAATACGTATGGACCGTGGCCTATCAGTGGTAAGTTTCCGCCGGCTTTGTTCGGATATATCACTCTTCTCAGCATTATGTGGTACTGACGTACTTACCCTTTGCTTCCAGGTGAGATCGACATTATGGAAGCACGCGGTAATGGACCTAGCTATCCCAAACAGTGCGTATATATCTCGTTTCATGGGTTGATGAGTCTCTGACTGGCACGATAGAGGAACGAATTATGTTCGAGGATCTCTCAACTGGGGACCTTTGACTTGGTTGAATGCCGTTTCAAAGACGTATGGATGGTGGAGGTTGCGTCGAGGTAGCTACGACAAAGACTTCCACACGTATGCCCTCGAATGGGACAAGGACTTCATGTAAGTCTATTCTTCTCGTCCTCGACGCGTGGTTTTTTTTTTTTTTTTTTTTGTTAATACTTATATCCC
>Ga0307517_10012228_pt1 | contig 11808 bp, 17 predicted proteins | sample 23_EM_MG_FD_194515 | JGI IMG/M metagenome (GOLD analysis project Ga0307517, IMG submission 194515) | Populus trichocarpa ectomycorrhiza microbial communities from riparian zone in the Pacific Northwest, United States - 23_EM | ecosystem: Host-associated > Plants > Roots > Unclassified | place... | reverse complement strand
CCTACCTAGGTTACCCTGTCTAACCTTATGTCACCAAGTCACTTTGTAGACACTTGTACCAACTCATGTCTACCGGTAGTATACTAAGTATACTGGCCTATCCTCAATATGGTTACCACTTGGTATGTCATACGGGCTTGAGTCTAGTCCACTGTAGCTACCTGTCTGTAGGGTCGTTACAGCAACATGCTCCTCCGGCAGATATCCAGGAAGCTGCGGCACAGATCGCGGAGGATCCGGTCGTTGAATACCTTAGCATGGCACGATGTGTACCTCACGCATTGTCTCATCTGTCCCAAATTAGTGAGTTTTTGCGCAACATTCCATATGTGTTTTTTTTTTACTTACTGACATAGGACATATACATTGGAGCACTATGCTTGGATGTCCACGTGCTGTCCATATTGTTTGTGTCTGTAATCCTGCAAGCAGTGGCGGACAACGACCCAATTATTGCCTTCTCCATTGGCGTCCCCAAAATATCCATGGGGTAGGTTTTGCTGAGTCAAATTCCTATGATATACGGGGACTGTCAGCAATTATAGCGAGAACTGTGCCATACAACATAGTTCGCTACAAACATGGCGCGACAGGTGATGGCCGACAACACCTGTGTATGGATCGTGGCTTCCAGTTGGCCTGTATAGATTACGTCTTCATTGAGAGTGATCAAGAGGTAAGAGCATGGCTGCTGTCGAATCCGGTCCTCCAGGATCGGTTGGATCTCATGGTCTATTGTCATCGCCCTGCCATGTGGGAGAGGGCCGCCACTCCGCCCTAGAGGGGGCACAACTATCTTCCCGAAAATGCAATCGCCAATTGGGCTTGGCAAGTAGGGGCACATACTGCCATTCAAGCCTGACAAAGTGAAGTCAGACCAGACCCCCGCCCAGCCAATGCTGGTGGTAACTAGGGAAATAACTCTCTCGTTTTTGTCCCGGTACCCTGTAGTTCATGATCTAATGGCTCCGATGCCGGCAAGGGATGCGAAGCGATCATCGGAATATTCCCATCCGCCGTTGCAGATCCCTCCAAATCCTTCCACTGTCGTATGCCCCTGGCTATTCATACCCCATCCCAAATGAATACCAACCCGGGGTTGGAACTGAGAGGCCACGGGGGTCACACTCCAGAAGTCAAGGCACGGAAGCGTGGAGCTCCATCAGATGCGGAAGATTTGGAGCATTTGAATAAGAGACTGCGTCACACTTCAAATTTTCGGGAGTTGTTGAAAGCAGAGGAGGACCGGAAGCGTCTGGCACAATTCAATTACGAAAAGCTGACCAGGATGCCAGTGTTGTTAAGAGAATGCATCTGAGTATGTCAAGGGGGTTTGGTTGATCTGACGGCGGCTCGATCGTACCCTGAAATATATTAGTGATTTAGAGTTTGTGTTTGATAGATATGATAGTATTAGAATAGATTTCTTACTACCTACAGATCTTGAATTCATGAGTTCTTTCGTGGGATCGCTCACACATCGCGTAGCTTGTGGTGTTTCGTTCAAGCTCAGTCATGAGAGCTAATATCTTGGCCTGTGGATAAGGCTAACGCCAAGAGATGGGAGAGTACGAGATGTCTCTTGGTGCATGCTTACTTGTGAGGCTTAAAACAATATTGCAGGGGTGCGCAAATATCACCTGTTACAATCAAGACTCAGTACTTTTCACAATCTTTCAACAGTCTTTGTTCTATCTAAGTTCTATTTCTTTTTCCGCCGTTATTGGCAAAGCACCTTCGTTATCTATCCAATGATACTGTATCCGAGCCTCACGGATCCACATCACGATGTCACGGTACACCCTAAGTTGCATTCCCTGATTGTACGTCCCCTAGGGGGCACAGCCGGCGAAATGTACAGCATCCACGCTATCTATATAGGGACCCCTCCGACCCCTCCATCATTCATGATCTCCCCACTCATGAGACGTCCAAATTTGTTTCCACCCAGCGTCGCCACCTCCGACGTCTTTAGATACTAGTATACAAACGTCAACTGCTGTCCTAGTGGGTATCAATCAACCCCCGCTTTTGTTTGCCCTGAATATTAGATTCAAAGATCACCGACGGCCCAATGGCGCCCCCGGGCATAGCAAGACGCCAGTTGTGGAAGCGAAAGTAAGCAAACCACCTCTTCTAGTAATGTAACCAATGTTAATAGCTCTCTCACCCTTAGAGGTCCCGCGGGGCAGCCTCAGATACAAGAAATTCAGAGTGGTATACGAAGAAGAACTCTGACACTTGCGGCCACCTGTTGCCCCACCAAAGAAAGACCGTAACCAATCATGGAATGCTCTTGATGTGGAATCTTAGGATATCGATCTCAGAGATTTTTTTAATGAACAGAGAACTGGAGCATGAAGTGCACACGCACTTCCAACTGGCCGCGGGAGATTCAGTGTATATAAAACCAAACTATTCAGGAATCAGGATCTCATATACTGACAATCAAACTCAAACCAGGACTGTATATGGCGACATTGCGTATGCGAAATCGTGGTGTGGATTCGGGCATCCGTGATATTCATCTGCCGCGTATGCCACATGGCCCGAGCAAATTAAGGCCTATATCATAGCTCGGCCCCTGGACTCTGATCGCCTAACCGAATCGCATGTGGATTCAATTATATCGCTTGCTCGTGCCCTTTCACCAGTCAAGGAGCGTATTGAGGTCATCAAACGCGAGCATCACGCAAACGACGCTTGGGAACTCATCCGGCATCTGAAGATCCTGGTCAAAGATTCAGCCAAGAAACTGCAGACGTCCAAAGAGCGTCAAAGAGCTGAGCCTAAAGGTCGTGGTAACATTGCGGAACCCCCGAGTAATAGCTATCCATCCTGATTCTGTTACTCATGCAGTAACAAGTGTTGCTTGTGGTTCATTCCAATTGAGACTCCCCATATTCGCCATGAGTGGTGAGAATTCATATTGTTTGTCGAACGGGTACACCTGCCGCCAAGCATCCGTTCCTGGGCCATCCTTGGGGTCTAAGAGATTCGGACCGGGAAATCCCCTGCGGTGTCCTAGGCCCCCGCGCATCAGGGATCTGCTCTGGGTTGTAAGAGGGCAGGACGTTGAAGAGGAAATTAACAGCCCCGGGTATCTGATCTGTGTGACGCGTGAGGGTGCTACCAGACTGCATCAAAACCCGGAAGGACCTCTCCCCCTACACCAGCTAATTTTCCTGAATAGCGCGGAAGACATTTGTCGATGGTTACTTGCTAACAATGGGCACAATCCCCTGGATCTCTTGGTTCTTGAATCACGTTTCGAAGATGGCAATGACCTGGACGGGACCTGCGAGCCTCCCAATGGGACGTATCCATTTTCGCCACGACGTTTGGGATGAATGGGGTAGTGTAGCAGATGCGCTACAGGAAATGCAAAAGGAGGAGTGGATTGACGAGGATGAATGGCTACAGGCTGATCCAGGGGGGACAACTTGGGCGCCTCGCGGTGCCTGCCTTATCATTACGGAAGACAGCGACCTAAGTATCTAAATTGAACAGGGACTCCGATCACAATAGGATAGCTAATTGTCGATGTAGGACGTCTCACCGGGAGTCCCGGGCCCTTCAACTCGCTGGAGGAATATTCCATCGGAAATGGCGGAGCCGGCAAGATTTAATGGATGTGCACCAGAGTCGGAGGTGCCTATCTCTGGTACATCGGGGCCTTCCGAGTCTGAGATACTCTAAAAACTCTCGAAATCTGCGAAGGTGAACTCATGGGCAACCAATTTCCTTGCAAATCCTGAGCTCATAGCTGCGAGGCCTCAAGGACATGATGGCACTGACCACACACCACCTGCCGAACCTATGATTTGCGACAAACACGCATTCTCCCCTCGGAGTCCTGCTGCTCCCGTTGCCAACCTCGATCTCTCGACTCCTGAGAGAACGATAAAACATCCCTCTCACATGACTCAACTCCAGCCATCCACAAATGTGGCCCTAACACAGCCACCAGCATCCGTGACACCCCGGGCACGCGGATCTTCAATTCAGAGTTCAGAGCATGCCCAGAGAACACCCTATCAGCTCACCAATTACGCCGTTCTAAAAGACGTCGCCCGGGTGGAAAATAAATTGAGATTTCCTCATTTCCAGTTTAATTCTTTTTCATTTTTACCTTACTATACTAGATCTAGTTTTCCTTTGGTAGTCCTGTATTTTCAGCTTCTGAATTGTAGCTAGTAGGTGTTAGGACTCGAGTAATGATACCATTGCCCACCCTTGCTTGACCTTCTCTGATCCTTACATCCCCTTGTGCTGACATTTGATATGTTTTTCTGGATTGGGCGTGCCTTGCATTCTCTATCCATAACTAGGCTAGCGTTAGCCAACCGATCTAAGGGATGCATGACATGAAAACTGAGATCTGGATATTTGTGGTGTTGATTCAATGTCCGGAGATAAGGTTTGATATATCTAATCAACTTTGGGCATGGCGGGTGGCTTGCCAGAATTAGTATCGCTAACCGATAGTCATTGGGGCTAGTATTTACTTTGGTAGCAGTCACATTAGCGACTCGTCCTGCAGTAGCGATGACACCTACATTAGCGACACCGTATTCGGTTGAACCTTTTCCTACCAGAGTCCAGACGAACATCATATCTGAGCTCGTCCTGAGTTCGAACATAATGTTGAACAAGTAGAAAACCCCTTGTTGCAGTTGAATAGATTCTTTCAATACAGAGTGATAGTACGTGATTCTCCCACCCTCCTCCTCAAGACATAGCGTATAAGACCTGACACGTTCAATTGAACAACAACAAACTCATAGTCTTCACAACACACGGGATACACTACGATATTCTATGTCCTAATTCCTATCCTCTCGGAACAAACCTTCGTCAATCTTCCAGTATTCCACCATGTCTAAACAACCACAAGGCAATCCACCAACTCAGTCAGCTCCTTGCGTAGGCAATCTGTACCAGCATAGACGCGACACCGTACCCATGGATAGGGGATCCGGATCAGGATCAGGAACACATCAGACCGAAACAGGCAGCTCCTATAGCATACTAGTAATGCCGGACGAAGCATGCAGCTCCCACGGTATACAGTGGTCAGGTCGGAGTTCTTCCCCACTATAAAGCACCAGGCGTCTTCTATCACAACCTTCGAAGAGCCCTAGAAGAAGAACATTACAGACCACCGTGTATACCGAACCTGACGCACAACCACAAATAGAGACAGTTCGTATGAGCGATGATAGTAGCAATGAGTACTAGACCTTCCGCAGATCTGATGAAACTAAATCGGACACAGAACCAGATGCAGAGGACAATGATTTTCCAAATAACGACACTACACCAGAGACTCGTCGCAGCTCACGAACTGGGTAGAGACGACAAGCAAACAACCGGGTTTTCGACTGTGCGAGTTTCCACCACCTCCAGATCGCAGCGGGCAGCACTAGTCAGGCATACCCTAGCTGCTTCACGACGTATAATCCAAGGTATTGCGTACACTTCACCAACGTTCACATCTTCCAGTGTATCACCGTATTTGTTGCCGCTGGCCACCCACAGTGCCACTACGTCTGCAGTCAGAAGCTCAAGTCCTGCAGGCGATTTGAGTACAGCACGACACGAGCACATCTGGCCTATTACTAACTCACGGCGAAATACAGCCACAGGAGCCAAGGCTGCAGTACTTGCGCGGGTCAAGATTGTCATTCTCCGGTACACCCCATTTGTTAATCCTCTTCCAGGGCCCGCTACTTTGATGTCCCAGGTCCACCGATACTGGCTGAAGGCTCGCAATTAGATATCCGACGCATCAAATATTGAAGCATCGGAGGCAAGCATACAAATAGTAAGTGGACGCTGATACTCCAACCTCACCCACGCTGCCGGGGGTGCTTACAAAATCTGAAAGATGTGCGAGAGAGACTCTGCAGTAAGATCTCAGTTTGTTTACGACATAAAGGACCACATTGGAAGATTGTACGATCTCCCACAAGACCCAACTGCGATTGCGCGCAGAGTGGACTACCTCCTTGAGAGGGATAGATTTATGTGCTCCCCAAGAGGGTATCAGATGTGTGCGCTAAGTCGTGAGCCCGGCCACAACTAATGAGTATGAACTTGACCCAGCAAGTAACGAATCGATTTCTCGCACCCAAGATCCCTCAGGCAATATGGCGAAAGTACTTCAAGGGCAAGAAAATGTGTGGGATTTCTGAACCTGATTTTCTTGAATGTATCAATGGCACCATGGTTTGCTTAACCTGTGCCATGCTCTGCCATACTCTGCGAGCATGGCAACCAGGATTTTATCTTGAAACATGCAACTTCAAGGCGGAGGCCGTAGGTGGTGAGCCGGACCCTGAACCCAGTGTCCCCACATTCCGGCTCGGATGCTAACATGGGGTTGAGCTCGGAAGAGCTTTTTGGCCAGCAGCGCCAGATGTGGGCCTCTTGCTCAGACTGTGTACAGACTATGATAATCAAGAATATTCGCAAGACCATCAATGCAAAGATCAAGAAGGAGCACAGGTTGTAGGAAGATCGCTGTCAAGGGTTTACTGACAATTGGGCTGCAGTTGCTGCTGAGGTAGAGAGTCAGATGTCGAATCAGCCCCTTGCACGCTCGACTCCACCGATTCAGAGGCAAACCCCCAGCAACCGGGATCTTGGAGCCCTGGCGGGCACCCTGGGTAACGGAATTGATTCACAAGAAACAGTTACGTCTTTCGATTTCAGCGAGACGGCAACGCGACTCCTCAGCTTTCTCGATTCGGATCCACAGACCCGGGACGGCTGTAACGGGGGCACTCTGTAGCAAGACGGATTCAAAGATTGCGACCGCACCGAAGACTCAAAGTAGAAGTAAAGATCAAAATAAAGATAAAGATAATTCAAAGTAGAATCAAGCGGTAAAACTTAATATCATTAAGCCTGAAAGCTTTACGCAATAAGTTCTCTCGAGGATCGTTGGTTATCAGAATAGGGTGTCTCTCGCTTTAGTTAAGTAGAATAATGTAAAGCCAGTGGACACCCGTCAACCATTCTGACCTTTCGCGAGCACCCTGCTCAGCTCAGGGCTGTCCAACTCACCCGCCTAGAGTGGGCTAACTTTCAGACACAGTCGGACCGCTCGGATATTAACTATCTCCACAAATAGGAAGTGCTTCCGGTGATGTCTCTCCAACTACATCTGCATGAGCGAAAGCGCTTTCCTATCGGTAGCATGTCAGTGGCCGACCGACATGCACACCGTAGAGATAATATCCATTGGGACTCACTGGCCCAGCGGTGGTTTCGTCTATACAAGCTACGCAGTCCATCGGCAAATCTACTTGGCTATACTAAGCTTCTAAATCTGACAGCATGCTCCCACGATAAGAAATCTCCTGCTGCCTGACTGCATGGGCGCTACCGACAGTCAACCATTCGGGACTCTCTTAAATCATGACAAGACTCACACCTCTAGAGTCCACTAATAACCCATGGTAATGCTACAGTTCACGGGGTAACCCAGGACTGGCTTTGGGGTGGTTGTCCTGGAAGCCTTGCAGCTTCTCCGGTCAGCCCCAAGCCCTCTACTGTTAACCATACAACTACCCGGAGGTCAAAGTATGCCCGTAGGTGGTTCCCAGGTGTTATCCAGGTGGCTCCCCAGGAGGCGGTCACCCTCACACCCCTTATATATCCTGCGAACAGCTTCTGGTCGGTTGGACGGCCACAACTCATACAGTGTTGTGGGAGCGTTCCTATGGATCTCACTTTACTAGGAAGCACACAACTACACAGCCGTACAGTGCGGTCCCGCCGTACCAACGCTGGGGCCGCAGGGGGGTGTTAGGAATATCCCCTGAAGGTCACAGGAGGTTCGGACCACTCCTGCTCCCTCAGTAGTCCGTTTCGTACCATACAAAGCGGCACTTTGAACAGCTAAGAGCCCCACTATACTGGGATAACTTTCCCCTATGTCTGCAGATGACTTTGTGGGTGGAGGTAGGCTAACTGGGCTACCTCAGTAGGGTAACTGGGGTCGCAAGGTAGGGTAATCATATTTCCAAGGTAGGGTAACTTCACCCTACCATGCCTTTATTTCCTTTGGGAGTCCGCGCGACCACCTATAATGTTGTCCTGGAGACCCGTGCAACGTTTTCTATGGGTCCTTTGCTTTATGCAAACATACCCTCCAAAGCTTACCCTGCCTAGTAGGGTAACTTTGGCCTACCTAGGTTACCCTGTCTAACCCTATGTTACCAAGTCACTTTGTAGACACTTGTACCAACTCATGTCTACTGGTAGTATACTAAGTATACTGGCCTATCCTCAATATGGTTACCACTTGGTATGCCATACGGGCTTGAGTCAAGTCCACTGTAGCTACCTATCTGTAGGGTCGTTACAACCGCTCACAGGAGGTGGCTGTGGTGCTAACTTTAGACAATACTGTGACTCCTAATACTTTGTGACAACTCGCCCTCAGCATTGGAGATCTATAGTCGCCATAGGATGCTGCAGTGTATAGCCAGCCATTGGATATAGAGCTGGGACATTGTGGGAGCAATGATGTGTGCATTTAGGACATTGAGCATGTGTATGTAGAGTAGCAGTAATGAATAATATTGGGATGCGGTTTCTCTGACATGTGGGAAATGATACTGGGAGGGGCTTAGTGTTAATATGAGGACGCCAACCCAACTCAAGGAATTCGGACCATTAGGAATAAGAGAATAGTATTCAACTTCGTTCATGATGCATCTGAGAATACAAGGCGAAGTCTGATAGAGCCACGATTGGATAAGGACGTGGCATATATAGGGGGTAAGATCAGTAAGAAGTAGCGAGACGTCATGAATGGAGAGAGCAGGATTGTGTGATCCGGACGAGGAAGGCAGGAGCAGAAAAATCTGGACAAGAGGTGGGAAGATGCACGAAGCCCTGACGTTCAGTGAAAAGGAACCGGCGTCAGGGCGAGAGGGTCCTAGATCAGACGGAGTCAGGGCGGGAGAGCCTTAGATCAGGCATCGCCAGGATGGAGTAGGGTAGCACCAGACACAGTGAGGACGCACAGGATGTAGGGGTTCGTGTCCTGATTGCGTCAGGACGGACCGAGCCAAGTAACGCAAAGTCAGGACTCAAGGTCGATCCAATGTTGCGTCCTGATTCGCGATTTGCGTTCCGGCGTCGGGTGTGTCAGACGCACAGAACGCACAGAACGCAGGCTATTATTTTTGCTGATGACTCTACCCATGCTGTTAGCGTTGGCAGTGTCAAGACACTGGGATGTTCATCAAATGGATGTTGTAACTGCCTTTCTTGTCCTAACATCGATAGAGTTCTCCTTATGGAGCCACCATCAGGCGTATTGAGTGGTTGGACTCCTGCTTTGGCAATAGGATTCGTCTGTTACCAAAGGTGCTCTATAGGTTGAAGCAAGCCCCACATCTCTGGTTTCAGGAGATTTATGGTACACTGAAACAGATCTGATTTATTCAGGCACTTGCAGACTCAAATCTATATACCTCTAACAAGGTCATCCTAATCCTTTATGTTGATGATATACTGATCACATCACCCAATATTGGTTTAGTTCAGTCAACTAAGAAACAACTTTACAACTACTATCAGATGAAGGACCATGGCCCTGTTCGGCAGTTTCTATGACTGGAGATTCACCAGGAAAAGGATAAGATAACTGTTTATCAGTCCAATCGAATTCTGTCAGTTCTGGAACACTTTGGAATGGCACCGTGCAATGGCTTAGAAGCCCCTATGGAAACTTCCTGCCAGTATAGATATAAGGCCAAGCCTGAGTTACCTATTTCTCCACCGGCAGTACTCTCACCAGAACAACTAAAGCAATATCGCACTATTATAGGCAGCATTATGTCCCTTGCTGTTGGAACTAGACCGGATCTAAGCCTTACAGTTTCTGTTCTCAGCAGGTTTAATCCATTTGCAACTATAGAGAAGTACCTGGCTGCCAAGCGGACTCTACCGTACCTGCAATATACTTGAGACCTTGGGATTGATTACCACATGGACTATGGAACCCTGTCAGGTTTTTTGGACTCTGACTTGGCTGGCTATATCGACGATATGAAATCTACCTCAGGATTTGTAATCCTTCTGAGTAAGGGGGCCATATCTTGGCAAGCTTCAAAGCTGAAGGTTGTGGCTTTGTCAACTACTGAGGCTGAATATGTGGCCTGCTGTGAAGCTAGCAAAGAGGCCGTTTCGCTTCAGAGAATCTATGAAGATTTAACAAGCATAAGTCAAACAGGAGTCTTCCTCCTCCGCTACCCCCTACGATGATTCTGGTTGACAATCAAGGAGCACTAAAGCTAATCCAGAATCTGCGCTTCCATAAGCGCACCAAGCATATTGGGTTCAAGTATCACTATATACGGCAAGTCTACAACCCAGGACTTATTACCATCGACTACATCTCAACTCATGAAATGAGTTCCGATATTTTCACTAAACCACTACCCTCCGATCTTCACTGGCAGCATGTCAAAGGCTTGGAAATGCATGGCTCAGCTCTTGAGCTAAAGGCTTACCAATCACAATATCAGATTTCTTTTATTTGTCTCCGGCTAGGACTTTCGTGGGAGGATTACAATGGGCTCGTATCGCGTTGAGTACTCTTCCCCTAACTCAAACGCTTTTTTCCCTTATCCAAGGTTTTGGCTTCAAGTAGGTGTTTAAGAAGGCTACCCAGTGTTGTCTTCTATGTTACTACTTCTTAATTTCTAGAAGTATGCTGTGTAGTTCTGGTACAGAGGATTTCTTTCTTTCTTTCATACAGTCACTTGACAGAAGTCTTGGTGATTGTCTCATATTAGTCATGCCTCACGAAAAATGCTTGAGTACTCAGCTCTCAACGGCAGTAACCAGACCGCGATCGTGAGACGGCAACCGTGTTCTTTTGTGATACCCGAGTATTCCATAACCAACGACTTCTTGCTATTCCTCTTTTAATTCCTACTAGGGTCAATCAATCAGGAGGTGCTAAATATGCACCTAAAAATAACCCCCCGAAAACTGCACGCCGAGAAATGACAAATGCAGAGAAGGGCATGATCCTCGCATTTTTCGACTGTTTGGGCAGCATTGTCCAAGTAGCCTCCCTTGTTGGCCGGCGCTGGTCAACAATTAAGAGCTTCGTCATGCAAGCTTGTGAGAGAATGACTGTGGATAATCTTCCTCACCCCGGTCGCACTCCACTCCTAAGCCAGGAATAGCATCGCACAATCATCCGGGCTGCCAAATCAAATCGCCAAATGACCAGACGTGATATCTGGGATCAATATACACCAGGGGTTTCATGTGCTACTGGTAACCACACCACAGTGATAGGTCATACTTTAGGCTAATATTTGTTATAGTGGACAGAGTTCTCAGAGAAGCCAATATGAGGAAATGGATAGCAAAATCCAGACCCCAGCTCAAGCCTCACCATGTCACTAAAAGACTCAATTGGGCACTTGCTCATAGAGATTGGACTTGTGAGGATTTTGAAGGAGTTATTTGGAGTGATGAGTGTAGTGTGGAAAAATCCAAAGATCCAAGGCAGCAATGTGTGTTTAGGGAGCCTGGAGAAAAATGGTTGAATGATTGTGTGCATCCAAAGGAAAAAAATAAGGGAATATCCTTAATGGTTTGGGGCTGCTTTTGGGGTAAGAAAAAAGGACCTTTGGTTCCTATTATGGTTCATGCCATTCAAAACGTGCACCAGATTTTCAGTGCTTTTTGAAATAGAAAGGCTCTACAGCCAATCACATTATTGGGCAAAAAAAACCTCAGAAGTATAGAGAAGAGGGTGGAGAACAA
>Ga0307517_10012227_pt1 | contig 11809 bp, 7 predicted proteins | sample 23_EM_MG_FD_194515 | JGI IMG/M metagenome (GOLD analysis project Ga0307517, IMG submission 194515) | Populus trichocarpa ectomycorrhiza microbial communities from riparian zone in the Pacific Northwest, United States - 23_EM | ecosystem: Host-associated > Plants > Roots > Unclassified | place... | reverse complement strand
ATACTAAGCATAGGTTGATATATATATATATATATATATCAACCTAGCATGCATATTAATAATAAAAATTAATTATTTTTAAATTAAAACAATAAAAGGATTTACTTTTTAAAGCACTTTAAAGTAATGAATCTTAAAGTACTTTAAGACTTTATTGATCTTCACTTGTGCAATTAGAATATTTGCAATATGCCTCTTAAGATTCCAACAACACCACCTTAGTTAGATGCACTTCTAAAACAAGGTCTTTAAACTAAAGATTATGTAACTCAAATAATTATCTAAATAAGATGAACCTAGGCTCTCAAAGCATAGAAAGAAGAATAAATACTAAAAATAAAGTAAGAAAAAGTGTGTAGAAATCTTAAAAATTCAAGTTAGAAACTCTTTCTTCACCCTCTTAAGATGAACCTAGGCTCTCAAAGCATTAAAAGAAGAATAAATACTAAAAATAAAGTAAGAAAAAGTGTGTAGAAATCTTAAAAATTCAAGTTAGAAACTCTTTCTTCACCCTCTTTTTATAGTAAATTTTGAAAGCTAAAAGGTTGAATAAATAATAAGAATTAATCTCCACTATTATTAACATTTGATTAACAGTCATAAATTAAAAATTAAATCTAGAAAAATCAAAGATTCTTTGAATGGAAAAACCAAGAGTATTTTTAAAATAATTTATCATTCACCCATAATTTATTTAATTAACCTTCACCATGATTATCTATGCGGATGAAGCTAGCTCTTCCAAATAAAGTTTAATTATTAGCTATATCTCGTTAAGTTCTACAAAGACCCGTGGGATATGCAAATGCAATCATTATCACTTCACAGCAACATTTGGACTTCAAACTGGGAAGCTACTAGTTCATATACAGGGCTTTCAAAGTATCTAAAATATGCATAAAAACTAATGGATCCTATTCTTCACCTTTTCCAATTAATTCTATCCCCGTCATCATTGTGACCAGAAAGTTCTCTCTTCTTTCAGAACATATGAAGCAATTTCTTCAACTCTAGAAGCTGTAATGCTATATTGTTTGGCCTGATAGACTAGAATGGTAAAGATCATAAAAGAAGGTTCTGACTTTTTACAAAAGAAGAAAAAATCATTGTTACTGTAATGTGTGTGTATAAGAAAAATACAAACACTACCAGAAAATTGAAAAAAAAAACACAATTACTGATAAAAAATATCTTGTCGCTATTTATTGATAGAAAATTTCCAATGGAAACTACAACAGAATAAAAACATTTCGTCAGAAATTTCATCGGTATTTTTAACGTGTCAAATTGCCAACGAAATTACTGATAGAATGTTAGTCGATGATTTGAAAAGGAATTAAAACCTAACAATTCTCTCTTCTCCTCCCATTTCTTCTTCTTCTTCTTCTTCAATTCAGTTAGGTCAAGATTTATTCATGTCTAGGATAAAATGCAACAACAATTTTTAAAGAAGTTTTTTTCTTCTCAATGAACAAACTCTTTTAAAAGACAAACCACCAGCTTCACTAAAAAAATCAGGAGAAACATTTTATTAGTATTGGAATAAGTATAAAGACTTGCTTAATAATTGTCCTCACCATGGTTTTAAAACATGGAGATTAGCTTCACACTTCTATGAATGTTTAACACCTAAAAATAGACAAATGGTAGAATTGATGTGCAATGAAACTTTTAAAGATAAAGACCCTAATGAAGCAATAAAGTACCTAGAATTGTTGGCTAAAATGCCTAAAATTAGGACACTACAAGCACTTATGAGACACTAAGTAAAACTCAACCTCATAAATCACGTAGAGACGTGTGCAATCTTAGAAAAGATCATGACCTTTAAACTTAACAGTTTAAACCATCTCATCAAACTCTTTTGGTGTTGGGCGATGTCCACAGTGGAGTGATGATGAGTCTCAAGTGATTTTTTCTTTCTTCTCCTTTCGGGCATGATATCAGTGGCTTATTTTTTTGGATAATTATTGCCAAATATTTTTTTTACAGTTCATTTGCTATCGTTGCTTACGGTCTAAATCAAATTATTAAATCACTTGATCTTATTTGATACAGTCAAGTTAATGACATGAGTATCGGGTTTTTCTTCCTTTTTTTTATAAACACTATCATTACTTGAGTGTCCATTTTGCACATTAAAAAAAATTAGACAACCTATGCATAGCATATGTTACCAATCTAGTTATTACTAATTCTCATGGAGAATTAGCTGCGACTTGTATTTATATCACTTCTTATTTGAATGTTCATTGTGATGATTTTGTATTCAAAACAATCAGAAGGGATTCATTTATGGTTCTTGTTTGCTACTTCATTCAAACCAGTTTAGTGTCAAGTCGAGAGTGTAGTTATGTTTGGTCACGATAGTGAGATCTTATATCTCTTAACTTGTTTTAATTCAACTGTGAAAAGCAAGATGTATGGATCTAACTTTATTCTTCTTATTTGATCTTGTTTTGTGTATAGACAAATTTTGCAAGAAAAACCTGATTCTCTAATATGAGTAATGAAGACTACTAGAAATTCTTTATGTCAGAATGTTTTTTTTTCCTTTCCTTGAATGGCCTATCTACAATTTGATTTAATGCTGCTAGACAATTTGTTGATTATGCAATCCTAATGAAAATCATATGTTACGTATATGTAAATGTTATGGCCTATCTGCACAATACGTGTGTTTTTTTCTTCACCTACTAACAAAGTGTGTATTAGGTTTCCTGCTTAAACTTGTTGCTGGGTATGCCTTCTCATCTGGCATATCTAGCTCGTGGATTGTCATATATATTCCACGAGCTAGATATGCCAGATGATATATATATATGTGTGTGTGTGTGCGCGCTAAACTTATATGTTGGTAGGATACGAAAGAAAGCTATTGAATGACATTTTATAATATATTTAAACAAATCTGATATGAAAATTAACTTGATTCGATGCAAAAATTCTGATGAAAATTTAGGGAAACAAAGAAAAGCCCCATCGTCACAACTTAAATAGGTAATGACTCCATTGCAATTAAATATTCAAGATATTAATTAACTAGGACCTGTTAGTGCTTTGTATCCATGGGATGAGAGGCACTAAGCTGATGATGGTATCCCTTCAATGGTTACACTGGTGGGTCTTGAGCCGTGAGATCCTTAACACCTTCTGCTATCTTCTTTGTTACTTTCTTAGGTTCATTAACGATGCATTAGCACACCCAGAAAAGAAGTGTGGAAACTAGGATTATAGCAACTAAGATTAACATACCAAACATCATGTCCATCTTTGTTGTTCGGTCTTCAAGCTGGAGGTTCTGCTTGCGAAGTATAAAAAAAAGGGGAGCTTGTTAGCTAAATAGGTTATAGAAAAAGAGAAAACACTTGACAAAAGAAAAGTTGTGTTTCTTTCATGAATAAAGATTTAAGAGTTAAAGAAAAACAGCAGGCTGAGTTGAGCCGAAAATTTGGCAAACAAAGAGCAAATAAAATCTACCCTTAACAATTCTGTAGATGATTCAAACTTTATCAATAATGTAAAATGTTTTCAAAAAAGTCTAACATTCAAAGCTATATTTATACTTAATCACGGTTCATAGGCCGATATTATATGGGAAATAAATTAATGAATAATGAATGCATATATAGAGGAAGTTTTAATACTGGAAAGATTTCATATATAAGGAGTCACGTACAAAGTAGGATAAAAGATTTTACCTTTAATAAGAATAGAATAGGAAATTGGACCTTTTTATACAGGAAAGTTATTATAGCTTTATATTTTTCTTTTTATACAGGAAAGGTTTTTTCCTTTTCTTTTTTTCTTTTTTAAAAAAAGAAAAATCGGAACCTTCTTCATGATAGCCGCCATTCTAGTCAATCAGACCGAATGACATAGCATGTTTGCAGAGCTGAAGAAATTGCTTCATGATCTTAAGGAAGAGGGAACCTTGCTTCATGATCTTACAGTTTGTAGAGTTTGCAGAGCTTTTGACATTGAAATCAGTGAGGATAATACAACCAAAGGTTCATCTTAATTGTATGATAGAGTCGTTTCTGATGATATGTTTTGCATTTGTTTAGTCATGATGCTAGATTGCTTTTTGTTGACAGGACTCCTGGATACCATAGCTGAACTCAGGTACGCCCAAAAGAGGGTTCTTTTCTTTCCCTGGAGATTTTCAGAATTGTGGTTTATGGGATTTTGTACGCCTACTTGCCAATTTAATCATAACATTTGCAAAGTGGCAGAGTTTTAACCGTCACCCACACAATTTATCATGATGAAGGTTACTTTGCGTTCACCACTTTTATGTGGAGAAGTGTCCTGTTGATGGAGGGTTGTGTAGAAATATCTGTATTAGATGGAAAGTGACGTTATGATGTTCAAGTAACTAAAAACCAATGGAGGATTAGCTTCTACTTGCATTGAAAGCACTTGTTATTTGGAATGTCCATGTAAGGTTCTTGCTTGCAGCTTCATTCAGACCATTTCAGTGTCAAGTCGAGAGCGAGTCATCATGTTTGGTCACGGTAGTGAGCTCTTACATCTTGTTGCTCGTTTCAATTCATCTGTGAAAAGCAAGCCGTATGGCTCTAGCTTTCTTGTTGTTCGATGCATCCTTGGGTAAGGTGATGCACCAATTTGTTGATCGACAAATAATATTGTAAGACAAGCCTGATTGTTTAATAAATCTGAGTAGTTGAGCATTGTTGTTAATTGTAGCAGGTGGTTAGAAGCAAAAAAAGTTGGCATGGGCTCCTTGCTTTGTTATTGTTGGCTTGGGATCAATTATCCCGAGATTAAGCTCATCTCAAAATTTTAACTGATAGCATTGAATGGACAAGCAAACCTAAAATTGAACACATGGATCGAACAATAGCGAAACCAAGTTGTAGAACTAGTGCTTATGCTCTTTTTTTTTTTCTTGAGGTCAGAATGATAAAGATTACTGTAAGTAAACATTAATGGTTAAAGTTACAAGAAATTCATGAGGTCATAATTTTTTTTTTTTTTTTTTGGAATTGAAATCCATCCATAAATTAATAGTATTTGGTTATTGTCTTACGATAGAAATGATAGAAACATATGAGATAGAGAGAGAATGAGACGAGGAAGATGAAGTTGTGTTTTTTTTTTTTTTTTTGAAAGAAGCTGATATAATTAATCAAGCATAAGCTTGCTCTGTCATCACATGAGATCTTAACATAAAAGCACACAGGGAGATAAGCTGAAACAATAAGCTGTCTGAACCGGAGATTCCCAAACTCCATGAAATGCTATGAAACATCAGAGTCTGCTATGAAAATTCGGATCGCCTCTGCTGAGATGATCCTCCCCAAAAAACAAATTATTCTATCACACCAATCAGGGTCGTTTCTTACCACCCTTCATCTTCTGGACGTGAACAAGCATTTTGCAGGGCAACTCGCGCGAAGGATCATGATAAGATACTATTCATGGCATAAATTCTGTAGGCTGTAGCGATTACATTTCTGATCCTTCCCTCCAGAAGCCAGATGACTACACACAGAAACAGTAACTTGAATTTTGCAAGCAAAAACTAACTGAGCCGGATCCCTGCCTGAGAAACTTACCACTGCCCCAAGAACCGCAAAACTGCAGTAGACTACAGAGCACCCGCAGATCATCTGACTGATTCAGAGCCAAGCAGCAAAATCAGATATTCTATGCACTCCCTGTTTAGCTAGGTGGTCTGCCATGTGGTTACTCTCACGAAAAGAGTGAGAGAAGGTGATTGAACCAAAACATGAAGCTAGTCTCTTAGCTGAGGAGAATAGTTTATGATGAAGCCAAGGCCTATTATGAGGGTTATTCATCCGGCTAATGACATTGACAGAGTGAGATTCAATAATAATATACTTATGATGCATGAGGCAATTAGAGGCCGATAGTTTAATAATTTTGACAACTGCTCTCAGCTCTGCTACATTGGAATCTAAAATCCCAACCGGCAGAGAGAAAATACCAAGAAAAATTCCATTGTGATTCCGCAAAACACCACCTATCTTGAGGGGCCAGGCTTGCCGAGAGAGGATCTGTCCACATTCCATTTGAAGCTATTAGCCATAGGAGCAGGCCACATAACACAAGTCAGTTTTTGCATATTAGTCCCATTGAATCAGTCCTTCTGCAAAATCAAGGTCTATAGCCTTTATCCATAAACAAAGCCGAGTAAGGAAAATCAAGGTCTATAGCCTTTATCCATAAACAAAGCCGAGTAATAATAAGGAAGAACAGAGTATCATAGTCTGGGATCTTATTCTTAAAGATCACATCATTATGGAGAAGCCAAAGAGACCAAGCCACTGAGAAGAACAACGTCAACCATGTTTTTTTCTTAAATTTGCCAGAGACCAAAGAGTCCCACTATGAGAAAAGGGCTGCCAAGTTCTTTGGGCAACACCACGCTAAACCCCACCAGTTGATGATTGTGGACCAAATGATCTAATGCTTGTGGCAATGGATAAGGATATGATCAACCGATTCTTCCTTAGCTAAGTATATAGGGCAGTTAGCAGTTGAAGTATCAAAATGCCTCTTCTGACCAACATGCTACGGGTGTTGATTTTGTTGATGATAACCATCCAGCAAAAGACCTCGACTTTAGGGGGGACGATTCCTCTTTAAATCCCAGTAAAGGAGAAAATAGTGTTCATTGAGGGATTGTGATTTAAGAGCCGTAGAGAGACTTAACTGAGAATTTGCCTGTAGTGTTGTCTTTCCAGACAAGTCTATCCTCTGCTTCTTTGTCCAATTACACTCTCGAGAGAATAGTATTCATTTGTTCTAGTAGACCAGTATTTCTTCCTCACAAAGGTCTAGTCCAGGAGAATAACCAACACCATGCATGACCATCCCACTTTCCCATTTTTTCAAGGCTTGCTTCTTTATCATTGGATAACCGACATAGTGCAGGAAATTGTTCTGCCAAACTCCCATTATTTGTCCAGTCATCAAACCAAAACTTAATTCTCTTTCCATTGCCAACTAACATCACAGATTGATGATTCACAATATCCTGCAGCCTATTATCTTTAACATATTGATTAACAATACAAGACCATGTATTTCCAATGCCTGAGAGATGATCTTGCAGAATTATTTTGGAGTATTTAGTATTGTATATGCTTTTAATCACATCCTTCCACATGCTCGACTCCTCCGAGCCAAACCTCCATAGCCATTTGAAGAGCAGAGCTTTGTTTTTATTCCTTAGAGATCCAATCCCAAGACCACCAGAACTTTTTGGTAGAGAAATAGTTGACCAGCTAACATTGCATAATTTCTTGCCTTCCTCTTTTCCAGACCACAAGAAGGATATGAACTTCTTTTTAATTGATGTTGCTACCATCGCAGGCATAGGGAACAGAGAGAGAAAGTAGATGGGAAAATTACTTAGGACAGATTTAATTAAGCACAATATGCCCCCTATCGATAAGAGCTTACCTTTTCACGAAGCCAACCTATAGCTGATATTATGAATAATAGGATTCCACATCAAAGATCTACACGAGTTTGCACCAACAGGGAGGCCAAGATATTTGAAAGGGAGGTGCTCCTGCTTACATCGAAGAATCTGGGAAGTGTAGTCACAAACGTGATCTTCTATACCCACACCAAAGATACTGCTTTTAGAAAAGTGCACTTTTAGACCCAACATTAGTTCGAAGCACAAGAGGATGCACGTAATATTCTGCATGCTGAATAAGAAGGCTGAGCTGAAGATAATTGTGTCGTCCGCAAACTGAAGATGTGATAAAGTAAAACCGCCCTGGCCAATGTCGATACCCTCAATAAACACCAGGTCACAAGGGGTCACAACCTCGCTGCAACATACAACTCAGCCCCTGAACTGCGATGTTGAAAAGAAAAGGAGAGAAAGGTTCTCCTTGACGTAAACCTCTTTCCAAGTTAAATTCCTCTATGGTGGATCCATTTACAAGCACATACATCTTTGCTATTGAGATGCATTGCATGATCCAGCCTCGCCATCTATTACCAAAGCCCATACTAGCCATGACTTCATTGATATATTCCCATAAAACAGAATCAAAAGCTTTGTGAAAGTCTAGTTTAAAGAGATATCATTTGCCCTTTCTCTTCTTTATGAAGTTAATGGCCTCATTAGCAATCAAAATGCTGTCTAGAATTTGTCTTCCTTTGAATGAAAGCATTTTGGTGATCACTGATGACTTCTGACATAACTTGTTTCACTCTGGTTGCTAGCAGCTTCAAAATGATCTTGTAAAGGCTTCCCACCAAGCTAATAGGCCTAAAATCCTTCAACCTATTGACACCTTTTATCTTCGAGATAAGGGTAACAAAAAAGTTATTAATGCCTGGAGGAAGAAGGTTTGTCCGATGGAATTCATCCACCATTCGGACAATATCCCCGCCTATAATGTTCCATGCTTTCTTGATGATGAAGAAATTAATACCATCAGGGCCTGGAGCTTTGTTTCTTTCACAATCCCATACAGCAATTCTGATCTCATCTGCAGAGAATGGAATTTCTAAAGTAGCCAAGGATGAGGGCTGAAGCTTTAGAAAGTCCAGATTACAGCATGAGGCTTTAGGTCTATCATGATAAGAGTATAGTTTACTAAAGAAATTGAATACAACTATCTTCACATCAGAAGGTTTCGTCAAAATTGTTCCATCAACATCCAAAGAGAAAATTTGATTCTTTTTTGGTCTTGTTGTGGCTGATAAATGGAAGAAACGAGTGTTTCTATCTCTAAGTTTACACCACTGGACTCTTGACTTTTGATGCCAGGTAGACTCTTGCATTCTGTACAAGGTTCTAAGACTAGAGGAAATGGTGTTGCTTTGGATTAATTCATCAGCTAATAAGTCTCTGTTCTCTCGTTGATAATTTAGGGAGTCTGCTTCAAGTTCTAGAGCTTTGATTTTATTGTAAGTGTTACCCACGAAGATGAAGTTGTGTTTAGTAGTAGTATACAAGATATGGCGAATATCTATATATTATAAGTAACATGACGGAACAAAATGAAAAAAAAAAATTGTTTTATCTTAAACTTATACTACCATTAAATTTCCAATGTCTGGAACAATAAATAGAGATTAATATTTCACTTGAGCTTATGATGAGCATTAATTTTTTTAACTAACTTAAAATGATAATTTCTTTAATTATCAAAATCATATTAAAAAGGATTGTAAAAAAGATAATTTGTTGCTAAGAAGATAATATAATTAAATATAACATAGTAAACGTAAGTTAATAATTTTACTAAAAAAAAATTTTATATATATCATTTCATCTTTACGTCTTCATTATTAAATCTAAGAAGGTATGATATTTATAGATGCATTAGAGAAAATGAATAATTATATTTAAGAAACTGTCTATAACGCGCGATTCATTAAGTAGTTTATGAATAAAGGCAAATCACATGTTGGTAGGAAATTCTTCATGGGTTTCCTGAATTAGAAATCTAGAATATTTTTTTCGTTTATATAGAAATCTAGAATTTATTTACACTTAGCATTTTTTTTTCCTGGTAGATTTATTCTCACATGGTTGTCTATGAGATATAATTAGGCATCCTTCCCGTTGAAACGGAATAATTCTTCGTTCTTTGAATTTAAATCAAATACAACATGATGTTAGTCTGATTTTTTCTTTAAAATTCAAGAGGCCATCTGCTAGTTGAATGGAAAACTAGCATGTGATCACACTTTGTTCCTGTTTGGGATTATAATAATGGTTGTAGTTTAAAGTGTCTTTCACTCAAAAATACATCGAAATAATTTTTTTAAAATTATTTTTGATATCAGTACATCAAAACGATCTAAACATATAAAAAAAAATAACTTTTACTAAAAAAAATTACAATTTAAAAGAACATGGTTTGCACTGAAACACGCTATTAATTATAACCTCATCTCATGACCTAGTCACAGTTTGGAAATGGTCTGTCATCAAGATCATAACGGTACTGACAGCACTCGAACGTGGCCGAAACCAAAACTATCATGCCACCAGGTTCTAGTTTTTTAGTAGCTGGGACGACTAACTCGTTCGTGGCATAACAGGAAAGAAGAAGGTCAAATTTGGATCCCTGCCGAGCAACAGCCTCTTTTATGTTTCTGTTTATTTTGTTTATTAGCTTTTCTTTTTTATTTTGTGTGTGTTTACCTTCCGATGCTAGTTTTTATGGTTGTCAATTAAAAAAATAAATTTTAAAAAAGTGATAAACTATATTTTTTTTCTTAACCAAGATTTTTTAAAAAAAATATTTAGAATAGAACTCCATCGTGATTAACCAAACACCTTTAAATTTATAATCATAACGAAGCACAAATTACACTAGACAGCTGGTTGTTGCTGCTGCTGGCACCTAGCTTAAATTATTTCATTGTTTTTATGCACTTGAATGCACAAATCTAAGAGTAGCAATCTAAAATATAAAGGTCATAATTAAATTCAAATATGTGGTTTCTTTCAAGAACAAGTCATAATAATCATTAATGGATCTCAATAGAAGCAATATATTGGACCAGTAAATAACATGACATCAACACACAAATAAAGAAAACATGAACTTTGTAGCGAGTCCATTCTATACATTTGCATCTCTATGGTTGCACTACCCTTCAAATCACCCCACGATCTCTAGATTTATCACCATGAAATCACATCTTTTTAGATAGGTACCATGATTTTCTTTTCCATATTTTTCTCAGATTCACATGGATGTTGATAACAAATAGTAGCATGAGAGTTTTTGTAGCAAGCAAGGTTATTTATCATGTTGTTAATTGTATCTGCAAATAATAATTCTTGTTGGATGAATGATGTAGCAGTGTCACTCGAAACTAGAGATTCTGAGTAGTCAAATGAGGATATGTCATAACTAAGTTGTGAACTTACCGCAAACAAATTACATAAATGACCTAATATATGTTTTTATGGACCAATAAGATAGAGTCGGGTCCAATAAGAAGTCTGATCATGTCATACCAATATATTAGCTTAAAAAGGTCATAACTTTTGATCTGACTATTAGATTAGGCTCAAGTTTTTACAAGAGATTCCTGAGGCCCGGTTTCATGGAGGCCTTAGTTCATCAGTCCATTCGCTACATGGATTTCCTCAAATTTAGCTAGAAAGATCTTGTTTTGCTAATTTTCCTTATTTTTCCTTAATTTCTTGTTTTATTTCATGTTTTTATGTTATTTTCCTTTATATTTTAGGATTTTGATTCTATTACCTAGTATAGGCTGGTTTTCTAGCTTATTTAAGGACATTGTAAACCTCTTTGAAAGGCAGACTTTAATTATTAGACTTATTTTTAGATAAATAAAATTGTGATTTTAGAGTTCAAGCTTGCAGCTGACACGACCAAAAGATTGATGTCTTCTTCCAAGTGCAGGAGTGTCGAAATAATAAATAACCCGACAAGATCGGGATCGAACCACAGGGAGGTTAACTATATAAATTATAAATAACAACAACAACAACAACAACAACAACAACAACAACAACAACAACAACAACAAGAAGTTAAAGAGAGCTTTGAGATGTGATATTGATGTAAGGATTAAACAAGGATAAAATAATTGTCAAGGTTAAAGGATCCACTAATGGTATTTCAAACAAGTATAGTATAAACTCTTTTTATTACTCAACTGGAAACTACACACAAAGGTGGTTCCAATCGGATTATAAATTGTTAACATGATTACATTAGTTATCTTATTTAAATAATGCTAATACTTGTAAATGTTGTCAGACATTCATGATTATAACTTATGTTAACAACAAATCAAGTTC
>Ga0307517_10012226_pt1 | contig 11809 bp, 10 predicted proteins | sample 23_EM_MG_FD_194515 | JGI IMG/M metagenome (GOLD analysis project Ga0307517, IMG submission 194515) | Populus trichocarpa ectomycorrhiza microbial communities from riparian zone in the Pacific Northwest, United States - 23_EM | ecosystem: Host-associated > Plants > Roots > Unclassified | place... | reverse complement strand
GACCAGCGCTCGGGCGCGCTGATCAACGTGCAGATCCCCGAGACCGAACTGGACTGACCTCCTCTCAGGCTCTGGCCCGGCGGCGCACGATGAGGAGCGTGCCCGCACCCGTGACCAACGCCGCGGCAGCCGCGCCCGTGATCGGCAGCGTCGAAGAGCCGGTCTCTGCCAGGGTGCCGCCGTTCGTCGCCGTCCCGTCGTCGCCGGTCGACGACGACCCGCCGGTCGAGCCGGTCGAGCCGGTCGAGCCGGTCGAGCCGGTCGAGCCATTGGTCGAGCTGCCCGTCGAGCCGGTCGACCCCCCACCCGTGACGTCCAGCGTGATGTCGGCCTTGTCGTTGTCCTTGTTGGGGTCGAACGGCCGCGCTTCGGTGCTCAGCGCCACCGAGCCCTTGGAGTGCGCCACCCGCTTGTCGATCTTCAGCTGGAATGTGTAGGTCTCTCGGCCGCCCTCGTTGAGAGCCGGCTGTCTCATGCCGCAGTGGTACGTCTCCCCCTTGGCCCTGCAGAATGCGGCGGTCTTGACGACCGATGTTCCGGCGGGCGGCGTGATCACGACGCTTACGGACGACCGCTCCCCATACTTGGCCATGACCCAGGCGGGCCCGGCGTTGGTGAACTCCACCTTCATCGGGACCGTTTCACCGACGCTCCCCTTCAACGCGGCACCCGTCACCTGGTAGTCGGCCGTGTTGACGGAGGTGACGGGCACAGCGACGTATGGCGCGGCCCCCTCGCCACCGGGCTGCTTTTCGACCAGTTTCACCGCCGGTGCGGTTCCCGCCACCGGCGGACTGCCGTTGTCGTCCGCCACCGGATCGCCTTCCCCGACACGCAGGCTCACTTCGTCGTAGAGCGCGCGGTCCAGTACCTTGACTCGCAGAGGCGTCTCGGTCGTGTAGACGACGCCCGGCTCCACCGCCTGGTCGAAGGCACACACCGCGGTCCACCTCTCCTGCATCTCGTCGTAGGGAGGGATGTGCTGTGTCAGGCAGTTGGAGGGAACCTCGTCGAAGTCGAGTCCCCGGGTGACGGCGTAGGTGACCCACACCTTCTCGGCGGCTCCGGTGCCCTTGTTCGCCACGGTGACCGGCAGATCGAAGCTGCTCCCCGGTTTCACCCCATCGATCGGCTCAATGCCTCCAATGACCAATCCGGGTGCGGTTTCATCGCCGAAGGCGGCGGGAGCCGCGGCCAGCGCGATCAGGCCGGCAGCGCCGAGGGCGGCGAAAGCGGCACGGGAGACGCGACGGTTGTGTGGGGGCATCGGCATGGAGAGAACCTCTGTTGGGAGGCGGGCAAACGGACGGTGTCTTCCAGGAGAACAGCGCTTCGATCGCTAGACTCCTGCCGATCCCGAACGGTTGTACGTCCGGTGCCCTCCTCCGCCTTGCGATCGCACCTACCGGGTGGAGTCAGTTGTCACTGACACAGCCGATCACCGGTGCCTGCAGTTCCGTCACCCAGTCGTCGCGGTTCTCGGGGCACTCCAGGTTGATCTCGCGGGGGTATCCGGTCGACCGGTAGCCGTTGGCGTCGGTCCAGCGGGCCAGGGTCTGGGCGGTGGGGAGCACGGTGTCCATCGAGCCGCGGTGCACGATGGTCGCCGCCTGGTCCATGGACGGCAGGTCGAGAATTCGGAAGGCGCCGTCCTGGAGAGGGGCGGAGACCTGGACGGCGGCGTGGACGCTGATCCTGCCGCCGCCCTCCGGGGCGTCCTCGTAGTAGGCGACACCGGGGCCCGTGGGAGTGATGCCCGCCGAGCCCAGGCGCCGGAACAGCTCGTCGTAGAGCGGCCCGATGACCGGGCCGATGTCCTCGGGCTCGAAACTCGCCGCGGTCGCGGTCAGCTCCGCCACCCGGACGGTGGGGACGCTCTTGATGACAACGTCGTTCGTGGGCATGTGCCCCTCGCTCTCGATCGCTCGGAGCCTCGCCTCGACCTGGACCAGCCGTGCTCCTGCGGCAGCCATCGCGGTCTCCAGTTCGGCCCGCCGCAGCCGCAGCATGCCGCGCAGTTCCTCGGCGCCGACCTTCTCGTCCACGATGTCCCGCACCTGCTGGAGAGTGAATCCGAGGTCCTTGAGCGCGATGATCCGGTTGAGGCGGGCGAGCTGGGCCGCGCTGTAGTAGCGGTAGCCGCTGGCGGGGTCGACGTGGGCCGGGCGCAGCAGGCCGGTCGCGTCGTAGTGACGCAGCATCCGGACCGATACGCGGCCGTGCCGGGCGAAGTCTCCGATGATGAACATGATGTCTCCGAGCTGACCACCTGACACGGTGTGAGGGTCAAGAAGCTACGCGAGTAGCCGGAGCGGCCGGACCGTCAGTCCTTCGCGGCGTCGGAGTCCGCGGCGGCCGCCGCGCTCTGCGCGGCGTCCACGATGCGGGTCAGCTCGGCGATGCCGGGGCCGGTGGCGGACGGCCCCGGTGTGACGGTGGCGGAGGCGGGCTGTCCGCCGCCGTCGGCCGCGCCGGTGTGGCCGCCGCAGGCGGTGGTGAGGGCCGCGCAGACGACGATGACGGCGGCGAGTGCGGCCGTGCGGACGGTGGCGGTCACGTGGTGGCTCCGTTGTCGTTGGCCTCGCACCAGTCCTGGACCTCGGCGAGGTCTTTCTGCCTCTGCTGGAGCGTGGGCACCAGCGACTTGCGGAAGGTGAGCCGGTCCTTGAGGTAGGTCTCGATCTCGGTGTGGCCCGCGGTCTTGGCGTTGTCGACGCGCTGCTGGAGCCGGGCGATCGAGCCGCGCGTGGTCACCGGGCCGTTCAGCCGGGTCAGGGCGCGGTCGATACGCCGGTCGATCTTGGTGGCGCGGTGGCAGAGCGCCTTGGCCCCGTCCGTGCTGGGGACCGGCGCGGGGCTGCCGCTGTCGGCGGCCGCCGGGCCCGCGAGCCCGAGGAGTGCGGCGGCGGTGGCGACCGCCACGGCGGCGGTCCGGTGGATGTACGGCATGACGTGCTCCTTCTTCCCGCTGCGCAGCGGTGACGCCGCGCGGTACGACGGAAGTTAGGAGCCTTCTTTGTGGAAACCTTGTGGCCCGCCGGCGGCGGTGAGCCAGTCACGGCGCAGCAGAGGCAGCGTCGGCGTCGTGTCGGTGCCGGTACCGGCCGGGTCGGTGAGCGGGAGGCGCACCTCCAGGCGGGTCCCCGGCCCGTCCGGCCGGTCGTGGATGGTGATCCGGCCCCGGTGCAGGGCGATCTGCTGGGCCACCAGCGTCAGTCCGAGGCCGGAGCCGGGACTGTCCGGGCGGCGGTGGAAGCGTTCGAAGACCGCGGTGCGGTCATCGGGCGCGATGCCCGGGCCGCGGTCGTCCACGGTGATGACGGCGGCCGGGATGTCGCGCTCGCGGCTGCGGCGCAGCGTCACCTCCACCCGGGCTGTGCCGTCGTCGTGGGTGCGGCCGTGCACAAGGGCGTTGGTCAGGAGGTTGTCCACGGCGGAGCGCAGTCCCTGCTCCCAGCCGTGGACGAGCAGGCCGGAGGCCAGGTGCGTCGTCACCTCGGCGCCCGGATGCCTGCGCCGCAGGTCGGCGGCCGCCCCGTCGATCAGTTCGGCGAGGTCGACGGGACCGAAGGTGTCCTCCTCGACCAGGTCGCCCTGCGCCAGGGCTCTGAGCATCACCAGCATGCCCAGCAGCCGGGCGTGTTCGTGTTGCAGATCCGCCAGCACCTCGGTGCGCTCGCCTTCCGGCAGCCCTGGGTGGCCGGTGATGATGTCGAGGTTGGTGCGCATACTCATCAGGGGGTTGCGCAGTTCGTGCGAAGCGGCGGCCGCGAAGGAGCGCGCGGTGGCCAGCGCTTCATGGGTCCTGGCGGCCTGCTCGTCGTAGCGGGCCAGCACCGTCCGCAACGTGCCCGCCAGGTCGTCCACCTCGGTGATCCCGGTCGGCGTGTGCTCCAGCCGTACGCTGCTGGAACCGGGGTCCAGCCCGCCGGCCCGTTCCTGGAGACGCCGCAGAGGACGTACCGCCCGCCGGGCGACCGCCCAGGCCAGCAGCCCGGCGACCGGGGCGGCGAGCAGCGCCACCATCAGCACGCGTCTGCGCACCAGGCGCAGCTGGGTGTCGGCCGCGGTGTCGGGCGAGAACAGCCACAGCGTGCCGAGGGCTTTGCCGCGCGCGCCGGTCACCGGGACCGACAGAACCCGCCAACTCGCCCCGTCGGCCCGTACGGTGACCGGCACGGACGCGCCGGTCGGTGGCACCGACGCGGACGGCTGCGGGCCGCCCGACGCGGTCACCGTGCCGTCGGGTCCGGTCAGCCGGATACCGACGTCCAGCGCGGTGCCGAACAGCCGCCGCGAGCCCGCCTGTTCGGCCGCCGGGCGTTCGTTCGCCGTGGCGCGCAGCACGGCCTTGGCGTCCTGGGCAAGCGCTGCCGCGCGGTCGCGCAGATGGGTGTCCTGTTCCCGGTGCAGGTCGGTGGCGACCAGGCGCAGCAGCAGTGCGCCCGAGGCCAGCACCAGCAGCGGCACCACCGCGCCCACGGCGAGCGCGATCCGCGTCGACAGCCTCATGGCCGGCCGGCCCTGAGCACGAACCCGACCCCCCGCACGGTGTGCAGGATCCGCGGGCGCCCGTCGGCCTCCAGCTTGCGCCGCAGATAGCTGACGAAGGTGTCCACGGCGTCGGTGCGCACCTCGAAGTCGTATCCCCACACGCGGTCCAGCAGCTGGTCGCGGGTGAGCACGAGCCCGCTGTTGCGGGCGAGCACCTCCAGCAGTTCGAATTCCCGCCGGGTCAGCGTCAGCGGCTCGCCGTCGATGCGAGCCTCGCGCGTCAGCGGATCGATCTCCACGCCCGCGGCCCGTACGGGACCGGAGGCGGCCGGCGGGCGGCGGCGCAGCAGCGCGTGCAGCCGCAGCACCAGTTCCTCCAGGGCGAAGGGCTTGACGAGGTAGTCGTCGCCGCCCGCCTGCAGCCCCGCGACCCGGTCCGCGAGCTCGTCCAGCGCGGAGAGCATCAGCACGGGGACGTCGTTGCCCTGTCCGCGCAGCGTCCGGCACACCTCGATGCCGTTCAGGTCGGGCATCGAGATGTCCAGCACCACCGCGTCGGGTTCCGCGTCCCGTACGGCCGCGAGCGCGGCCCGGCCGCCCTCCGCCAGGCCCACCGAGAAGCCGTTCAGCCGTAGCCCGCGCTCCAGCGACCGCCGCACGGCGGCGTCGTCGTCCGCCACCAGTACCCACCCGCCCGCATGTCCGTCCGTGCTCACAGCGGCGATCGTACGTCCACGGGCGCACCTGCGGAGAGGGACTGCTCGGCCCAGATGGTCTTGCCGGACCGGCCGTAGCGGCAGCCCCAGCGGTCGGTGAGCTGGGCGACGAGGAAGAGGCCGCGGCCGCCCTCATCGGCGATGTGGGCGCGGCCCAGACGCGGCTGGGTGTTGCTGGGGTCGGAGACCTCGCAGGCCAGGACGCCGTCGTGGATGAGGCGCAGTCCGACCGGCCCGGCGGAGTAGCGGATGGCGTTGGTGACCAGTTCGCTGACCACGAGTTCGGTGGTGTAGGCGAGGTCGTCCAGGCCCCAGGCGGTCAGCTGCCGGCCGACGGCGGTCCGGGCGTCGGCGACGGCCGTGGGGTCGCGGGGGAACCGCCAGTTCGCGACGGCGGCCGGCCGGATGGCGCGGGTGCGGGCCAGGAGCAGGGCGATGTCGTCCCGGGGCGGGGCGTCCCCGGCGGTGGCGAGCAGGGCCCGGCCCGTCTCGTCGAGCGGCCGGCCGCCCCGCGCGGACAGCGTCGCGAGGGTACCGGCCAGCCGCCGGGTGCCCGCGTCGATGTCGTCGGCGCCGGTGCGTACGAGCCCGTCGGTGTACAGGGCGAGGACGGTCCCGGCGGGCAGCACGGTCCGGGTGGTCTCGAACGGCAGGCCCCCCACGCCGAGGAGGGGGCCCGGGGAGACCTCGACGGTGTGGACGGTGCCGTCGGGCAGGGCCATGAGCGGCGGCGGATGGCCCGCGCTGGAGAGGTCGAGGCGGCGGGTGACGGGGTCGTAGACGGCGTAGAGGCAGGTGGCCCCGATCATGTCGTGCTGGCCGGGGGGTGCTTCGTTGGCCAGTTGCTGGACGAGGTCGTCCACGTGGCTGAGCAGTTCGTCGGGCTCCATCTCCAGCTCGGCCAGGGTGTGAACGGCCGTGCGCAGGCGGCCCATGGTGGCGGTGGCGTGCAGGCCGTGCCCGGACACGTCGCCGACGACGAAAGCCACCCGCAGACAGGGCAGGGGGATGACGTCGAACCAGTCGCCGCTGATGCCGGAGGCTCCCGCGGCGGGTACGTACAGGCCCGCGGTGGCGGCTGCCGGGGTGTCGGTGGCGGGGCGGGGCAGCAGACGCTGCTGCAGGGCGACCGCCGCCCGGTGTTCCCGGGTGTACCGGCGGGCGTTGTCCACGCTCAGCGCGCCGCGGGTGACGACTTCCGTCAGCAGGTCGGCGTCCCCCCGGTCGAAGGCGTCGCGCCCGTCGGTACGCCAGACCACGGTCGCGCCCAGTATCAGGCCGCGTGCGAACAGCGGGGCCGCCACGGCCGACTGCCCGTGCTCCGGGATGAACTGCGGGATCAGCTCGGGGTGCCCCTTCGCCGCGGCCATCGCGGCCGCCCGGTCGGGTATGACGACGGTCTCCCCCTGCTGGATCATCTCCAGCGCCGGCAGGTTCAGCACCGGCTGGGGATCCATCCTGCCCGTGCCGGGAAGCCCGGACGGCCACGGCGCCGCCGAGGCGGTGGCCACCCTGCGCATGTGCCATTCCCCCATGCGGGCCAGCTTCGGCGGCTCGTCGCCGTCGAGCACCGCCTCGGCCAGGCTCACCCAGGCCAGGTCCCCCAGGGCCGGTACGAGCACATCGGCCAGGTCCTGCGCGGTACGCACCACATCGAGGGAACCGCCGATCCGGACCGCGGCCTCGTGGAGCATCCGCAGGTGGCGGCGGTCCCGCAGGTGCTCGGTGATGTCGGTGAACACGGTGAGGAGGCCCGCCGGACGGCCTGCGCCGTTGTCGAGCCGGAAGGCGGACAGCGACAGGGCACGCCGCCGCCCGGGCTCGGCCGACGACCGGACCCACCGCTCCAGACCGTTCGCCGGCACACCGGTGTCGATCACCCTGCGAAGGGCCGTATCGGTGCTCCGGGCGTCCTCCGGGGACAGCAGATCGCTCAGCCGCCGGCCGAGGACCACGGTGTCGGCCCAGCCGAACCGCCCGCCGCTCAGATTGCTCCGCACGATGGTCAGCCCGGCGTCCTGGACGCAGATCCCGACCCGGTCCTGCGCGAGCAGTGCCCGCGCGAACGCCGCGTCCCGCCCGCAGTCGTCGACGAGCCCGGCGGGAACAGCCAGCATCACCGCCTCGGCGGACCCCTCCATCCGCTGCACACGCCAGACGACCTCGACAGACCGCCCCGAACTGTGCCGGAGCATCCCCCGCCCCGCCTCCGGCGACTCCGTCCCGCCAAGCTCGGCGAAGGGCCCGTCGCCCTCCCCCGGCGCCTCGGCGAGCAGGTCCCGTACGGGCCGGCCGCAGGCCTCCTTCGCCGTGATGCCCAGCAATTCGGCGGCGGCACCGGACCACCCCAGCACGATGCCCCCGCTGTCGACCACCACGGCGGCCGTACCGCTGAAGGCGTCCATCCCACTTCTCCCCGCCGCCGGAGCCAGGGCCTGTCCGGCGGAGCCCGGTGATTAGACCCTTATATTCCGGTATACCCGCCTTTGCCTCCGGCCACCTCATGTGGCCGGTCATCACGCGGCGCCTTTGGGGAAGCAGGCGCCGGCGGAAGGAGTTCACGGGGTATGGCTGTCATCCACAACACCACAATGACCCCCGGCAAGCTGGAGCTGCTCGCATCATGGCTGCCCGCGCAGCCGTGGTACGTCGGCACGGAGCGCGAGCCGGTGCTGACCAAGGCCGGAGGCTTCCGGCTGGACGACCCGGAGGGCGAGGTGGGGATCGAGTTCATGGTGGTCAGGGACGAGTCCGGAGACCGGCCGGTGTCGTACCACGTACCGCTCAGCTACCGGGGCGCGCCGCTCGACGGAGCCGGTGAGGCCCTCGTCGGCACCTCCGAGCACGGGGTGCTGGGGCGGCGGTGGCTGTACGACGGGACTCACGACCCGGTGCTCGTGGCGCAACTGCTCGCGCTCCTCCAGGGTCTGGCCGAGCCGCAGGCACAGAGCCTGACCGAGACCCCCGACCCCTCCGTCACCTCCTCCTTCGACGGATCCGGCTTCCCGACCGCGGTCAGGTCGATCGCCGTCGCCAACGGGTCGCACGGCACCGGCCTGACGGTGGAGACCGGGGCGGCGAGCCGGCTGACCGTCCAGGTGGCTCGCGTCCTCCGGCCGGAAGGGCAGGCCCCCGGCACGAACCCGGCCGGGGCCCGGGGACACGTCACAGCGGGGTGGCGTCTGCCCGACGGCGGTGAGAGCCGAGGCGTGTTCGCCGTGCTCGGCGACGCGGCGTCCTGATCAGCCGATAGCGGTGGGCCCGCGCATCCGGCAGGATGCTCAAGTGGCCAGAAACCAACCGCCCTTGACCGGCGGCGACCCCGAGGATCCCTTGCTGGAAGTGGCCTTGCAGGACCTGGCCTGGTACGCACGGGCGCGCGACATGGCGCGCCGTGCGAACCGGGCCACGGAACTGGCCGGGCTGCTCGCCGGAGCCGCCACCGTCGTCGCCGCCGGTATCGCGGCACCCGCCACCGTCACCGCCACGGTGGCGGGCGCGGCGGTCTTCATCGGGGGCTACCGTCAGGTCTCCAACCACAACGAGCGCTACGTGCTCGCCGCCGAGGCCTGGTCACGGCTGCGTCTGGCGATCCGGCGCTACGAGCTCTCGGAGCGCGACGAGGAAAGCCGCCGCCGCCTGCACGAAGAGGTCGAGGGGACGGCGACCGCCGAGATGCAGGACTGGGCCGCCTCACGCCGGGGCCTGCGGCCCGGCCCCGCACCCGGCGGTCAGCTGCCGTAGAACCGCCCCGCGTCACAGGTCCAGGGCTACCGCGGTGTCCAGGGCGACCTCGATGCTGCGCACCCAGCCGTCCTTGAGCCGGGCGTTCTTCTCGTCGTAGAGGCTCGCGCCCGCCACGAGATTGCTGGAGCACGCGCACACCATGCCGGCCCGCAGTCCGCGCAGTCTCGCCACGACGTAGAGGGCGGAGGCCTCCATCTCGACGTTGAGAACGCCCATGCCGCTGAGCTGGGCGATCCACTCGGGGCCCTCGGCGTAGAAGGCGTCGTCGGAGGCGTTGATGCCCGAGTGGACGCGGAACCCGCCGCGGGCTGCCTGAAGGCGCTCGGCGGTCCGTCTGAGCTCCAGGGCGATGGGCAGATCCGGGACCGCGGGGTATCCGGGGTGCACATACGCGGCGGTGGTGCCGTCGTTGCGGAGCGCGCCCTCGCTGATGAGCAGGTCGCCGGGCTCGATGCCCTGCTGGAGGGCCGCCGAACTGCCCACGCGGATGAAGGAGGTGACACCCACACGGGCCAGTTCCTCCACCGCGATGGCCGTGGAGGGGCACCCCATCCCCGTCGAGGTGGCGGTGATCAGCTTGCCCTTGTACAGGCCCGTCATCGTGCGGTGCTCCCGGTTGTGGGCCACCTCCCGCACGTCGGTGAGGAATTCGGCGATGAGGGGGACGCGGAACGGATCGCCGGGCAGGAGCGCGACGCTGCCGACCTCTCCGGGGGCGATGCCGATGTGGTACTGGCGGGCGTCGCGGCCCTCCGCGTTCTTGTCGACGAGCTGTTGGGGCATGTGCCGTTCTTCTCCTTCGTCGGCATGGCTACCAGCCATGCCGCAGGGTGCGGGCAAGAGCGTCGACGAAGAAGTCGGCGCTCTCGGTGGTGAGGCACAGCGGGGGCTTGATCTTGAGGACGTTGAGGTGGTCGCCGGTGGGCTGGACGATGACGCCCAGTTCGAGGAGGCGTTCGCAGATGGCGGCGGTCTCCTCGGTGGCGGGTTCGAGGGTGCCGGGGTCCCGGACGAGCTCGATGCCGAGGTAGAGACCCATGCCGTGGACTGCGCCGATCAGGGGGAGTTCGCGGGCCAGGGCCTCGACGGCGCGGCGCAGGTGGCCACCGGTCCTGGCGGCGTTCGCCTGGAGGCCCTCGTCCTCGATGACGTCCAGGACGGTGAGGCCGACGACGCAGCTGACCGGGCTGCCGCCGGCCGAGGAGAAGAAGTAGCCGTCCTCGGCGAAGGCGTCGGCGATGTCGCGGCGGGTGATGACCGCGCCGAGGGGATGGCCGTTGCCCATGGCCTTGGCGACGGTGACGATGTCCGGGGTCGCGCCCTGCTGCTGGAATCCCCAGAAGTGGTCGCCGAGGCGGCCGTAGCCGACCTGGACCTCGTCGGCGATGCACAGGGCCCCGGCCGCGCGGACGGCGTCGTAGACCTCGGGCAGATAGCCGGGCGGGAGCGGTACGCCGCCGGCGTTGCCGTAGAGGGCCTCGCAGATGAAGGCGGCGGGCGGGCGGCCACCGGCGACGGCGGCGTCGATGACGCGGTGGGCGTCGGCGAGGTAGCGGGCGGTGGCGTCGGAGCCGCGGAACTCGCCGCGGAAGGTGTTGGGGGCGAGCAGGGTGTGCACCCAGTCGGGGCGGGTGGTCAGCGCGCGGGGGTTGTCGGCGAGGGAGGTGGAGACGGCGTCGGAGCCGATGGTCCAGCCGTGGTAGGCCTCGGCGACGGCGATGACGTCCTTGCGCGCGGTGAAGGTCCGCGCGAGCCGGAGGGCGAGGTCGACGGCCTCGGAGCCGCTGTTGACGAAGAAGACGGTGTCGAGCGGGTCGGGGAGGAGACCGGCGAGGCGGCCCGCGAGGTCGGATACGGCCCGGTAGTTGAAGCGCGAGTTGGTGTTGAGCAGGTCCCACTGGCGGGCGACGGCGGCGGTGAGGCGGGGGTGGGCGTGGCCGATGGACGCCACGTTGTTGATCATGTCCAGGTAGGTGCGGCCGTCGAGGTCGGTGAGGTGCTGGCGCCAGCCCCGTTCGATGCGGGGCGGGTTGTCGTAGTAGTGCCCCTGGACGCCGGCCACGGCCGCGTCGCGCTGCCGCAGCAGCTCCGCGCCGGAGGGCTCGCCGGGCATGGCCATACGGTCCTGGCCGAGCAGCGGTGACGGGTCGGGGCAGACGGTGAGCCAGGCGGGGGCGGACTCGGCGGTGGCGTAGTCGGGCGGGACCGTGCCGCGAAGGGTGCACAGCTGGACGTAGAGCCTGCCGTCGTCGCCGACCTCGCCCAGTGCGGCGCCGGGGGCGAGGTGCTGCCCGGGGGCCGGTGGCGTACGCAGACCCGTGAGGCGCAGGTCGGCGTCGGGGCCCGCCAGGACCAGGCCCAGGCCGGTCGCCTCGGGGCGTACGACTCCCGCGAAGGGGGCCGTCACCGTGCTGCCGGGGGCGCAGAACACCTCGACGCCGAGGGCGATCGTGGCGGGCGCGTCCGTGCTGTGGAGGCGGGTCCGGGTCAGCCGGGCCTCGCCGTAGCGGGCGATCGCGACGCCTGAGCGGACAGAGCCCAGGTGGGCTTCGGCATCCGGGGACAGCCAGGCGCCGTCGGAGAGGTCCGGGCTGAGCGGGGACAGGTCGAGGACCGCGGCCGGGGCCCCGGCGGCGAGGCCCGGGAGCAGCGGCGCCCGGACGGCCGGGGCCGGGGCCGTCGGCACCGGCAGCCCGAGCGCTGCCCGGATCGCGGCGTGCGCGACGTCCGGGGGCAGGGACAGGGCGGCCTCGAAGGCCCGCCACTCCTGCTCCTGCGCGCGCAGGACGTACGCGTTGCCGGGGTCGATGCGGCCCTGGTGGAGGCCGCTGACCACGAGAGCGGCGGTCCGG
>Ga0307517_10012225_pt1 | contig 11809 bp, 7 predicted proteins | sample 23_EM_MG_FD_194515 | JGI IMG/M metagenome (GOLD analysis project Ga0307517, IMG submission 194515) | Populus trichocarpa ectomycorrhiza microbial communities from riparian zone in the Pacific Northwest, United States - 23_EM | ecosystem: Host-associated > Plants > Roots > Unclassified | place... | reverse complement strand
AAAAAGTTGATTCACAGGTTACAACGCGTTTTCTTTCATGATGACAAGCTGTGCTTGGTGTTTGAGCTCTTCAGTTGCAATATGAGAGAGCTTTTGGGGCAGGATCACAGAAATTCAAATATCCAGACATAGTAAAGGTAAAAAAATTATTTAATTTGCGTCGTGTTCTTAATTGAGAAACTTTTTGGGTGCTGCAGGAGCTTATGCGATAGATTCTCAGTTGTACCCTGTACTGCCATAGCCTTGGAATTTTACATCGTGATTTGAAACCAGAAAATGTGCACAGTGACTTTGGATCGGCTCGGGTTTCATTCACTCTAACACCACACTTAGCCCCCAGGTGTGAGAAAATAATGCTTTTACTTACTAATCCAAACACATCAGTGTTTTTTTGTTGAAATTCTTCATGCTGTAAGAGTAAGATCTTCGAAAGATTGAGTATATTTTGATTGAATTAAGATTGAATGTTCTTGCAAGAGATTGAATCATGTAACCAACAAGCAACTGTCTTAGGTAAAAAATAAAACATTACACTTAGCAGCTATAATACAGGTTCCCATATCAGCCAAGGTACAAATAAAAGTCTATAACTGAAATAACAAAAAATGAAGACTACGAGGAAATGGTGCAACACTTATTTTCTAAGCAGCAGAGCTAGTTAGTGACTGTAATTGTTGGTTTTGCACTCCAGGACGACCGAACCAACCTATACACTAATGACATTACAGAGTAGTGTGTTCCAGTAGTAGCAAAGAATGCAGTAGCTCCTTTATTTTTTTCCCTCAATTGTCTGAATTCTCATACAAGTACTTGGGGCACGCGATTATACTTGTGCTTCTCAGGTCTCTACTATTGCGTATAGGGCGCTAGAGATGCTCCAACCTACATAGGTGTTGTTGATGTTTGGTCTATAAGATGCATATTTGCTGAGATGGCGAGGGAAAAAGATTTATTTGGAGGGCATTCAGAGATGAGGTATTAAAAAAGATATTCAGGTATCATAAATTTTGTGAATATTAACTTTCTTTTTCATTTTATTGTCTATATCCTATTCAAACATGCTCATTTGGTCGAAATTTCTTATGAAGTATAATTGGAACTCCTAAGAAGGACAAACTCTATTCATTACCATCATTCTCTCTCGCCATTCCCAATAATGAACCCAAGGTAAAGTGATAGTTAGACTCCATAGCTGTTTAAGTGCTTTAAATGCATTTTATTTTCTAATCATAAAATTATGTTGCTGCTCTTAAGATTTAACTAAAGTGGTGCCGCAGTTGAACGATGATTAAATTGATCTCCTTGGAGTTAAGTACTAGTTTGAACTTGTTTATATAATATAACTACACAAAAGAAAGGATGACTTTGAGACTGGACACTCTTGGCTGCGTATGTTCAAGATTTTTCAGTTTAGATTGTTTTTATGCTTTGAATTTATCCGCTTTCTTGGATTGTGATTTGTTTGTGTTTGGGAGTTTGATCTACAGCCTCTACAACACATTAGAAAACAGCATAACCCAGAAGCAGGAACATGCAAAGATCAAACACTAACAAATCACAACCCAAGAAAACAGATAAATTCAAAGCATAAAAACAATCTAAATTGAAAAATCTTGAACATACGCATCCAAGAGTGTCTAGTCTCAAAGTCACCCTTTCTTTTGTGTAGTTATATTATATAAACAAGTTCAACTAGGTACTTAACTCCAAGAAGATCAATTCCATCATCGTTCAACTGCGGCACCACTTTAGTTAAATACTAGGAGCAACAACGTAATTTTATGATTAGAAAATAAAAATGCATTTAAAGCACTTAAATAACTATGGAGTCTAACTGCCACTTTACCTTAGGTTCATTATTAGGAATGGCGAGAGGGAATGCTGGTAATGAACACAGCTCGTTGTCCTTGAGAGTTCTAGTTACACTTCATATGAAATCTCGGGCAAATAAGCAGGTTTGAATATGATGTAGATAATAAAATGAGCAAGAAAGTTAATCTTCACAAAATTCATGACACCTGAATATCTTTTTTTATACCTCGATCTTTGAATGCCCTCCAAATAAATTCTTTTCCCTCGCCATCTTAGCAAATATGCATCCTAAAGACCAAACATCAACAACACCTGTGTAGGTTGAAGCACCTAAAAGGATCTCTAGCACTCTATACGCAATAGTAGTGACCTGAGAAGCACAAGCATAACCACGTGCCCCAAGTACTTGTATGGGAATTCAGATAGTAAAAGGAAAAAATAATTAAAGGAGCTACTGTATTCTTTGCTGCTTCTAGAACACACTACTCTATAGTGTCATTAGTGTATAGGTTGGTTTTGTCGTACTGGAGTACAAAACCAACAACTACAGTCACTAATTAGCTCTGCTGCATGCCCGGAAAATAAGTGTTGCATCATTTCCTTTTAGTCTTCATTTTTTTTTAGTTATAGACTTTTCTTTGTACCTTGGCTGATATGGGAGCTTGTACTATAGCTGCTAAGTGTAATGTTTTGTTTTTGACATGAGGCAGTTGCTTGTTGGTTACAGGATCCAATCTCTTGCCAGAACATTTAATCAAAATATACTCAATCTTTTGAAGATCTTACTTTTACAGTAGGAAGAATTTTAGCAGAAAAACACATATATGTTTAGATCAGTAAGTAAAAGCATTATTTTCTCATACCTGAAGGCTAAGTGTGATGTTAGAGTGAATGAAACCCTGAGCACCAGCTTTTTTCCAGAGATGAGCGCATTTTCTGGTTTCAAGTCAATATGTAAAATTCCAAGGCTATGACAGTACGAGGTACCACTAAGAATCTATGGCATAAGCTCCTGCAGCACCCAAAACCTTTCTCAATTAAGAACACGATGCAAGTTAAATAATCTTTTTACATTTACTATGTCTTGATCTTTGAATCTCTATGATCCTGCCTCCAAAAGCTCTCTCATATTGAAACAGAAAAGCTCAAACACCAAGCACAACTTGTCATCATGAAAGAAGGCGCGCTGTAACCTGTGAATCAACTTCATATATATATTAAGGGTCATCGGAGGATAAGACCTCTTTTCTGATTAGAGAAAACAACACACCTGACAATGTTGGGATGTTTTATTTCATACAACAGATAGATCTCTCCAGCCAACCTCACGGTAATTTTAGCTTGCAAAAGAGGAATCATTTTCACAGCTACCGCTTGATTAGTAGCTCTGTCAGTAGCTGAATAAACAATTTCATTGGCTCCTCCTCCTAGTGGATAACCGTCCATTTCAATTTTGTAATTCTTCATTTGAAATGTCCTGCGCCAATGAAAATTTCGGTATCATTTTCAAATTTAACAAGTCAGTCACATGAATTATCAAACAATTTTTAACTAAAACATACTAAATTCATATATCAAAACTTAAGCCTAATATAATGAATTATGTAGCTAATCTTTGTTTGTTTGGCTATTGAGATAGAATGAATTATCAACTAAAACATACTAAATTATCTTCTTTCTGTGTTACTTCTTCCCTCACATTCATGACCGATCTACCATAAAGTTAAGACATCCAATGTTCATAGTATTATCACTTAAAGTTGAATTAAATCGAATTTGCTTTTCAAACCAATACCAGTAAGAATGAACAACTTCCACCAAATCGTTTCCATTAAAAGGAACATCAACACCAAGAAATATATCCCTACACTTGGACATATGGACTATAACATAATCCTTGGCAGGTACTGATGAAAAGACAAATTCATGTAATAAAACCTTATAAGCACCAAGTTCAACTTGTATGTCACGTAACATTTATACTAAGAAATGTAGAGATGATTAACTAGGGTAACTAGCCTATTAACTAAGGTACTAGTCTAATTAACCAGGGTAACTAGTTTTTCCGATTTCTCATTAACCAAGGTATCTAGTTCCACCACTCATTACTGGACACCAGCCTTATTATCGGGTAACTAGTTCCACACATATTAATATGAAAATAAGAACATACCACAATCAACTTGTTTTTCCATTACTTGACATGAATTTTTTGAATAAAATATCAAGGTGTCAAGCTGTAACAACCCCGATTTCCAACATTCTTTTTCGCGATACATTGGAAATTTTCAGGTAATTTTTTTTTTGATATACTAGTCCCACCAAATTTCTACCAAAATTTCGATAGAGTCTCCCCTATAATAGGAGGTCCCAAGTTATCAACAAAATCATATTACACTTTCAATTTTAATTCACATTCTGATCCAATCATCCTGGATCTCAACCCAACTCATCATCATCAACACAACACATGTTATTCAATAACGTCATATAATGTAATTCAAGTGAAAGATTCGATTTCAACTCTAAACATGCATGGTTAAATAGGTACTTAAAGTTACAAATATTAGATTAAAGTCATACATTCAAATTTACGGATTAATATTACATTTCAAGTTTTAGGAGATAAGACTCTTAATTTACAAATAATTACATGGTCAAAAGCAAAAGGTAACTAAACTAATATCATTTCGGACGCGACCCTGATAGACCTAAAAATAAAAATTAACGTGTACATACAAATATAAAAAGGTAATAACAAACAATAACAATGATAGGTAATAATCTCCATAGAATTTCTTTTGAGACATAAAATTAGGTATAAACCTCTTTTACAACATGCATTTTCAATCTATTACCAATATCCATCTAATATCATATCCCATTTGTTGAGAATAATTTCATCTTGGAAATCTCAACACAACTCAACGATTTTCGAAAGCCATCTCCTTATAAATCAATTCTCACTTTATACCAAGACATTCCTCTCTTAGTATCATTAACTTATCACATTCTTTTGAAATAACTAATCAATATTTTTCCTTTTATTTTTTGGAAGGTAATCGCCGACACTAATAAATCTCATTAGTATCATTAGTCTTCTAATATTGGGCTAGACTAATCAATTATATTCACGTACCGATATTAACACAACCAATTAGTATCATTAACTATTCTTATCTGGAGTATCAAATCTTATTCATAACTGGTTTACCATCAAAGTTGCTGATGTCAAGAACCCTTGACATCATTAGCCTCCTTACCTGGAGTAGCTAATCACACCAGAAATGGTTGCCGATACCAATGTGACCCATTGATATCATTAACTATTCTCGACCCGGAATAATTAATCAACTTATCTTTTTCATTGAACCAGGAGTAACCATGCCGATGTTAGTAATCTTTACTAACATCATTAGTCACCCAATTGCTCGAGATCGACTAATCAATTTAAAAAATACCTGCATCGATGAAACCTCATTGATACCATTAGCAATCCAAACCCGAATTGCTAATCAATGTCACCCTAAATGCCGGTACCAATGAAACCTCATTGATACCATTAGCTATCCAAACTCGGATAGCTAATCAATGTCACTTAAATTTTTCATTCGTAACGATCCCCTTTCTTTCTTTCTTTTCTTCTTCTTCTTTTCTTTCATCCTTTTTTTTTTAACATCATATGCATTAAAACCATTGTTGCTAAGTATCATTCACACACAAACTTAGTTATCGATACTACGACCATAATAACATAATTAATTCGATACATAACACACGCAAGTGATCACTCCTATTCATTCAAACATTATCCTAACTAATAGAGGTATAACGTTGCACATAAGGTACTCTTATTCATTTTAATATCATCGAAGCAATAAAACAATAAATTCTGAAATTTATCAATAAGTTTACACAAATTAAAAAGATAAAGTGTGATACACCTGCCTTCACATAAATTATTTAAACACATACACATCATCAGTATAAATCAAGCACATAAGGTCATTAGAACTTGTACAGCTTTGAAGCTTAAGTTCTTTCGACTAAATCCTGATATATCCTTCGAAAGAAACAATTTTTCATAGTTAAATATCAATCTGGAGTGTTTCTGCTTTGTACCCATTATTGCGCTTTCTGTTTTTGTTATCTTGGACTGATTTTATGTCATAATTATTCAGGTTACAGAGAAAAGACTTTGTTTTGTTTTGATGGAAGATCGTATCGGCGAATTGTCTGATGACATTCTGTCTTTCATTCTCTCCTTTTTGACAATGCGGGATGCTGTTAAAACAAGGATACTTTTGTGTAACCTGTATTCTTTTATCTATAGGTGCTGCCCCTACCTGCAACCAGTCCTAAATTCATCTCTCTTAAACAACTGGATCTGTTCATACGGCCATGTATAGATTCTGACCTCCTCACAGTTATCTACCTGTTGAATGCTTCTCCTCTTCTGGAAATCCTACAACTGAAGGTTGGACTTTACGTTTAATGCTCAGGTTAAATGCTTATGTGATGCTGTTAGCAATGAATCTCCATCATTTTTGCTAAATATTATTTTCTGTCACCTAGTTGAAAGGCAAATTCAATTTAATTCAACTTCACATGATATATAATACTATGAACAATATTAGATGTCTTAACTTTGTGGCAGACCGGTCATGAATGTGAGGGAAGAAGTAACGGAGAAAGAAGAGAATACTCTAGGCATACCCATTCACATTTGAAAGAAGTTAAAATGGAGGGATTTCGTGACAAATGGAATGCGATGGAGCTCGCAATATATTTGCTAAAAACACCATTGCACTTGAGCGAATGGTGGTTGTAGTCTCAGATTCCACCTTGCAGATGGACCTAAGACAGAGGGTCGACAATTTATTGCAAAAGGAAAAAGGTAATTCAATGGCGGAACTGATCATCCTTTGATTGCCATACTCTATTTGAAGAGAGTTTTCTCTTTGATAATTTATATTGTGTTCTTAATTATTGTACTGATGCGGACAAGAAGAAAATTTTTAAGATGCTTTTCATTTTATTAGTTTTGTATGAAGTTTTCTTATTGTAATAGTTTCAACTTGGCTATTAATTTACCCCATTGCGAAGAAGAATGAATTATGAAAAAATAATTCATTCGTTTTTTGTGATTGTTATCTTTATAGTATTTGACTTTCATTTTTTTGGTTGCTTTAAGATTAACTTAGTGTTTAAATGTTGAGGTTTATTTGTACTTTAGTAAAAGATTTCTGTGGTTCACTTGCATAATGGGGTAAAGTGTATAGTTTGCTTGGAGAGTCGGAAATTAAGAGCGCCAGGTTACACAGTATAATCTTCTTCTTCGCAATTTATATTTTTCATGAAAAATAAATAAATCCAGTGCATCTATATTAGAGCTAGAAGTTAAGTTTTTTTTTTAGAGTACTGGGTGTGTTTGTTTACGTGGTCATGTTATGTTTTAAAAAATAATAATTTAAATTAGTTATTATTTTGTATTTTAAAATTATTTTAATAGTTTTTAAAAAATTATTTTATTAGTTTTGTATGAAGTTTTCTTATTGTAATAGTTTCAACTTGGCTATTAATTTGCCTAGATGAAAAAACAAAACATAGGTACGTACCATTAGGGGTGAGCAAAAAAACCGAGAAACCGAGTAAGCAACTTGGCTATTATAGTTAATGAAAATTAGAAAAAAAAAGAAGAATGAAAGCATGAAAATACCTTATACAATTAACAACTCACATTTACGATTTCTCGGACAAAAAATACAAATCATCCCTTCTTTCTCTCTCTCTCTCTCTCTCTCTCTCTCTATATATATATATGACGAGAGAAGATCGGTTTCTATTGTGAGTTTCTAATAAAATGAAGCAAATATAGAATTTAAACCCTAATTTGTTCAAATTTAATGTTGAAATTCACACCAAGAATTTTAAGCTACGGTTGCATTGTTGTTGCTGCTTACGTTATATTTTTAAATCGTTTTGATGTACTGATATTAAAAATATTTTTTTAAAAAATATTATTTTAATATATTTCCAAGTAAAAATCATTTTGAAAATCAACCATTAAGTTGCAGTATGATAAGGGTATTGAAAATTTCTAGTAGATTGGTGAAATGCATTAACTTGCATGACAAGATTGAAGGTTTCCTTTAGCCATTTCACCCATTATGTTCTTCTCTCTCTTTCTCTCTCTCTCTCTCTCACACACACTTGATCTCTCTCTCTCTCTAGCCTTCATTCCTTTGCACTTGTTTTCATCTTGTACGGACTCTTTAGATTATACTAGTTAGGTGACTCAGATTATGCTGCGGGCTCACTTTTTATTTTTTTAAAAAGTTGAGTTATGATGCTAGCAGGACCCAAGGCTATTTGGGTTCTGCACAGGCAGGGCCTAAGGATAGTTGAGTCTTGGCATGCCTAAGCGTCACGTGTGAGCTGGAGTGTGCCAAGCCCCTAGGCAAGTAGCCCAAGCACCACGAGTGCGCAGGGGTGTGCCCAGCACAGAGGCAGGACTCAGGCGCCACGTGTGCGCAGGGGTGTGGCCACCACTGAGGTAGGATCCAGGCGCCACGTGAGCGCAAGGGGTGTGCCTAGCCCCCAAGTAGCAGCCCAAGCGCCACGTGTCCCCACGTAGTTTTTTTTATAATGGTAATAATAATTTTTAAAAATTTATTAATGATGATGATAATAATAATAATAATAATAGTAATAGTAATTTTTAGTTTTACCTTTCAAATCAAATCTATGATTATTTTTCAATATTAAGAATAATTGTTTTCTAATTTAGTAATTATTTGATTAATAATATTAATAATTATAAAAATAATACTATTTATAACACAAAAGATAATATTTTCAATATTAATACTTTTGATTATAGTAAAAATAATAATATTCATAACACAAATAATAATATTTTTAATTCCAAGAATATTTAGAATGCAAATAATAATATTTTTTATATTAAAAATTTGAATTCTTATAAAAATAAATATTATAACACAAATAATAATATCTTTGATATGAATATGTTAAATTATAAGAAAAATAATAATATTTAGAACCCAAATAATAATATTTTGATATGAATACTTTGTATTATAAGAAAAATAATAATATTTACAACGCAAATTATAATAATTTTTATATTAATACCTGGAATTGTTGAATATTTTTAATAATACTACGTCGCGGGCTAACTTTTTATTTTTATAAAAATTACCATGAAAATTTATAATATAAATGATAATATGTTTTCAATATTAATAGTAATATTTTCTTTGAAATTTATTAATTATTTTATTAATAATATTAATTATAATAAAAATAATAATATTTATAAAATAAATAATAATATTTAGAATCCTAGGATCCAGAAACCTTGGGTTTTGATGGAGGACCCAACAAAATTGAGTCCTTACGCACGACCCATTGATCTTGGATCTTGACGACAGACCCATTTCCCTTGGTTCCAGCGCAATGAGCCAAGCGTCAGGTGTCTCCAAGTGGGGAGCGGGCATGGTTCCCACCCAGCGCGGCTCATAGGGATGTGCATAGTGGTGTGCCCAACACAGAGGCAGTAGCCTAAGTGCCACGTGGGCGCAAGGGATGTGCCCAACCCACAGGCAGCAACTCAAGCGCCACGTGTCCCCACGTATTTTTTTCGATAATAATAACAGTTTTTAAAAATTTATTAATGATGATAATGATAATAATAATAATAATAGTAATAGTAATAGTAATTTTTAGTCTTACCTTTCAAATCAAATCTATGGTTGTTTTTCAATATTAAGAATAATTTTTTATTTCTAATTTAGTAATTATTTTATTAATAATATTACTTATTATAAAAATAATAATATTCATAACACCAAGATAATATTTTTAATATTAATACTTTTGATTATAGTAAAAATAATAATATTCATAACACAAATAATACATTTTTAATTCCAAGAATATTGAAAACGCAAATAATAATATTTTTTATATTAAAAATTTGACTTCTAATAAATATAATAATATTATAACACCAATAATAATATCTTTGATATGAATATGTTGAATTATAAAAAAAATAATATTTTGATATGAATACTTTGAATACTAAGAAAAATAATAATATGTTTTATATCAATACTTTGTGTTATAAGAAAAATAAAAATATTGACAATGCAAATTATAATATTTTTTATATTAATACCTAGAATTGTTGAATATTTTTAAAAATACTACGCCGTGGGCTCACTTTTTATTTTTTAAAAAAACACCATAAAAATTTATAATATAAATAATAATATGTTTTCAATATTAATAGTAATATTTTCTTTGAAACTTATTAATTATTTTATTAATAATATTAATTATAATTATAATAAAAATAAAAATGAAAATAAAAATAAAAATATTTCTAAAACAAATAATAATATTTAGAATTGACTCCTTATGCATGACCCATTGATCTTGGGTCCTACGCAGGATCCATTCCCCTTGGGTCCACCGGCCAAACCCAAGTGCCAGGCATCCCTAAGTGGAGCGCGGGCATGGACACGCCTAGCGCAGCCCAAGTGTCATGTGTACGCTGGGGTGTGCTGAGCACGGAGGCAGAACCAAAGTGCAACGTTGGCGCAGGGGGGTGCCCAGCGTTGAGGCAGGACCCAAGCGCCACGTGTCCCCACATAGTTTTTCTTCGATAATAATAACTCTTTTTTATAATTTATTGATGATGATCATAATAATAACAGTAATAGTAATAGTAATTTTTAGTTTTACCTTTCAAATCAAATCTATGGTTGTTTTTCAATATTAAGAATAATTTTTTTCTAATTTACTAATTATTTTATTAATAATATTACTTATTATAAAAATAATAATATTGATAACACCAAAGATAATATTTTTAATATTAATACTTTTGATTATAGTAAAAATAATAATATTCATAACACAAATAATACATTTTTAATTCCAAGAATATTGAAAACGCAAATAATAATATTTGTTTATATTAAAAATTTGAATTCTTATAAAAATAATAATATTATGACACCAATAATAATATCTTTGATATGAATATGTTGAATTATAAGAAAAATAATAATATTTACAACTCAAATTATAATAATTTTTATACTCAGAATTGTTGACTATTTTTAATAATACTGTGCCGCGGGCTCACTTTTTATATTTATAAAAAATATCATAAAAATTTATAATATAAATAATAATATGTTTTCAATATTAATAAAAACATTTTCTTTCAAATTTATTAATTATTTTATTAGTAATATTAATTATAATAAAATAATAATATTTCTAAAACAAACAATAATATTTAGAATCCTTGGATCTAGGAACCTCGGGTCTAGCGCCATGACCCATGCGCCAGGTGTCCCCTAGTGGGTCACGGGCATGGCTTACTCCCAGCGCAACCCAAGCACCACGTGTGCGCTGGGGGTGACCAGGCCCCAGGCAGGTAGCCCAAGTGCCACATGTGCGCAGCTCTAGGAGGTGCACCTCCAGCCTGGCGCTTGGGGCCTTTTGGTTGCAGCCTCACACATGCCTCTACTAAACAGTGCAGTCCATAGTGAAAGCACTTATATTCTACAGTACCCGCGCTACAGTTCAGAACAGTGCAATCCACAATGAATTCACTCATAGTAAACAATATTTCACGCTACAGTGAAACACTGATCAGTTTTAGTTATTACATAATCTCCCTAAAAAACCCATACAAATGAGCTTTTTCTTCTCATTTTAATGAAGAATAAAAATGGAGACCCAGGACTTTCTCAAGGTTGTCCAGCATGTCTTTTAATTGGAAAAAGGGATGAAAATTTGCCCTAATTTATAATTTCACCCCTTGTATTTATCCCCATGTATTTTTATGAAACATACCTTGTTTTTTCGACCTAAATTGTAAAGTCTTTTTAAAATTTGATTAACCTAAAATTTTAATCCAAAATAGAAAAATGTATCAGAAGACTCATCGTAA
>Ga0307517_10012224_pt1 | contig 11809 bp, 14 predicted proteins | sample 23_EM_MG_FD_194515 | JGI IMG/M metagenome (GOLD analysis project Ga0307517, IMG submission 194515) | Populus trichocarpa ectomycorrhiza microbial communities from riparian zone in the Pacific Northwest, United States - 23_EM | ecosystem: Host-associated > Plants > Roots > Unclassified | place... | reverse complement strand
TGGGGTTTCGAGACACGTACGCATCCTCCAATTATGGGCCCCGTCGCTACATTCCGACATCCTCGAAACCGCGTTTCCTCATCTCAGTTCGTTTCCAAACCTCCAGGAGCTGGATGTGGGACGTGCGTGGCATGGCCCCCCTCAGCGCATTGACATCGGCCGTGTGTCCCTCAGTACTCTCGTCCCCGTCTTCTCTTCATTCGCCAGCACTCTGAAGCGGCTCCGATGGACGCAGCAAGACACCGCCCACGAGGCTTGGAAAACTCTCTACACTCTCACCGACCTTTGCCAAACCTTATGGATATTGATCTGTCAGGCGTTCATAGTGACCTTCCAACCCTGCTCTCCCACACATCCACTTGTCGTCTGTCAATGGACCTCCTGACCCCCTCGCTTTCAAACATTTCGGGTTCCAAGAACTGGAGGTCACGCGCTTCATCCTTCCATCGCTGCCGTTTCTTGAATACTGTCGGACTCGCCTTCGAGTTCTTGTACTCGGGATTCATGGAGGGAGTGGTTACGTCTCGTTGTCGTCTAAGCATGGACTTACCCCAACCACTCTCACAGGTTATCACGAACTCCAGGCATTGTTTGAAGCGTGCCATGCGCTCCAAGAGGTTAGCTTCCCCTTCCGCACGTTCATCGGACGGACCTTGGGTTCGATTCCCAGCAACTCTGTCTCCCTCATACATCTACACCATCCGCCGGGTATTGCTGGTACAACTTACAACAGTTGTTGGGGCCATTCCCCCAGGTTCTTCGAGGTTCGCCGTCGCAATCTCGAACAGTCCGAGATACCAGAGTATGAACGGTTGGGTGTTTCCGTCCGGAAGATAGCCCAGAGGTTTTCCGACCACCACCGCGGACGGAAGACCCGGGTACGGGCGGTTTATCGACCCACGGAGACAAAAGCCCGAGCCATTGATAGCGGAGAAATCCCTTTTTTCATGACGAAACTTGAGGAGGAACTAGGAGCTCATGTGATCCTCGAACTGGATCTCCTATTCCCCCTTCCCGACGAAGTAGATCTAGAGTAGCCCGTGTCTTACATCCCCATGCATGAAACGCAGTCATTTGCCACTTTTTTAACTGGGCAACCCAAGAAAAACCCGCCCAAAGAGTATGTACTGCGGTTCCAAACGTCGTGCAACTCTAGAGCTCCAATTCAGCATAGATTTGCGAACAAGACCCCTTCGGTTTCCCGAAAACATTTCAGTAGCCAGCGCAAGTTATTGGCGTGGGCGAAGCGAAGAACCCGGTTTCGGATCCACACATCTGTGCATGGACTACTTCCACTCGCCATCTCCTCCAGGGCCTGAATTCGCGCCGTAAGATTAATACCTCAGCCACGCCAGTTATATGAACCCCGAGACGTTTTTATGATACGTCCGGCTATCTAGTTAAGTCCATACGAGACCCGTGTCAGGTTGGTGAATTGATTCTCGACGAACCCTTGGATACATGCATGTGATGATGCAATGGGCAACCCAGTGCAGCAATCCCCGCAATCGGTGGGCATCACCGTACGCATCAGCTGTGACGCGGGGATGGTCGCTGGTCACCGCGTGTATAAAATCTTGTTCGCGATCCACGCCTCGTGGGGTATGCTCGTCACCGCAAACATCATGAAGAATTTATCCCATTCACTGTGGTGGGAGCGGATCGTTGGAGTATCATGCCGTCGCTGGTCAGCTGAGGATCAAAGCTATCAACGGTGGATCCCAGTTGTCCCAAGCAACAATTCGGTGCTCGGATGCCCGCAAGACCCGTCCGTCCCCGGCGCTCAATCGCTGGGTTGGAATCTGCGTGTACAGTTCATTGACGTCTGTCCCACTGTGAGTTCACAGCACGCTCGGACGGTTCGGTGTGTGCGGGATACATTCCACAAACTCGATCAAGTGGCCAAGCAAGCCTGAGAACGAACGTCACAACAGTGAGGAGCGGTGTCGATTGTCACGAGGGTTGCCTGAAACCTAGGGCCGATTGCATAGTGGCGCGGCGATCGTATGATTATGTAGGCAAGTATGACGCTACGCTTCTGCGCAATCGCCATCCTGGACCGTCACATATGTCATACGTCTTGTCGCAAGGAAGCGAAAAGTGGAGTAATTTTCGCTTCACAGGAATACGGACGTGAGGTCGCCAGAGAGATGAACGTGGGATTAGGGACGTGGCGTAAACTGTAATCGAAGGTACTCTAGATTGCTTTTTGACGCATCTGGTTTGCGATGATAAAAATATGAGGAGCTGGGTGCGGAACGCGTTCTGAGACAGCTAAGAGGGATTGGAGTGGGTCAAAAAAGCCGAAACGCGACGCCACCAAACTCGTGCGTACCCTCTAAGGAATGATCAAATCCCCAAACTTCCTGACGAAGAAGATACCAGCAGCAAACACACCGACGCTTGTTACGACAGCAATGTTTCCCAGTAACTTCTCCGGTGCCCAAATTTCTTCGTTCATGAATCGCGAAATGGCGGAAGTTTCGACGTCGTCGAGGTCTTGAATCCCTGGTCTGCCGGTGACAGCTGAGCGGGAGTAGTAGGCAGGACCAGAGTTTGGTGCAGCGGAGCGACGGGCCATGGATTCGGAGGTAGTTGGTGGACTCGAAGGGTGGAGCTGCTGGCAAAGACGGGGTGGGAATTTTGTTTTGATGACGGGTTCTCTTGGACTCACGTCATTGCTCCTCCTCAGCCACCACATATAATCCGAGACATGAGGAACCCTCACCCCTCAACACCTCCTCGTCCCCTCCACCACGACCTGAAACATGGTTCTCGTCCTCTCTGCTGTTATCCTAGCCCTCACCGCTGTTCTGGCTAATGCTCAGGACAACACCCAGAACTCCACCTACTTGGCTGGCCTCGTGCAGACCTTGAACAGCGCGGGCCTCACCAGTCTCGCTACTGCAATCGGTTCCATCAATTCCACAGGGCCCGGTAATCAACTCCTGGCTAACTTGTCCAACCGGGGGAAAAACTATACCATCTTTGCACCCAATAACGATGCCTGTCGGTCTACCTCTTTTCGTCATACCTCCCCTAGACTCAATTCTAACGTCCGCGCCTAGTCTCCGATGCCCCAAATGACCCCAACGCTCTGACGAATGCCGCCGCATACCACGTCGTGTTTGGTCACTTCCAGAATGTGACTGGTTACCCAAACACCACTATCGGACGTACCTCTCTCGGAGACCCTTCCCTCGTCACGCTTGAGGGAAATAAGAACCAAGTCGTGGCGTGGGCGAGGCTCGGCGACGGCCAAGTTCACGTCCTCAATAAGTACGTATACTTTCGACCGTTTATCTCCTTCCGCTCAACGTCGTTGTGAACAGCCGTACCAACGACCCCCAAGTTTTGCAGCTGACCAGCTATGAGAACCTCGACATCTACGTCATCAACGAAATTCTCGACTACCCAGTCGATGTCAACAGCACATTCGAAGCCAACAACGGTTTGACGGGGTTCGCCAATCTCGCCCACAACACCAACGTTCCTGTCTGGGATACCGGAGACGGCAGAATCGAAAACGCCACCGTCACTGAGGTTCTCCGTGGAGTACGCGGTCTCACCCTCCTCGTCCCCTCCAACCAAGCTTCAACCCAGATCCCGAGCAACAACACTGAGCTATGGAATATTCTGAGGAACCACATCATCAACGGAACAACAGTCTACAGCCCGAGCTTCGTCAATGTCACTTACATCTCCGCTGCTGGTCAATACCTCCACTTCAACACCAACTCGTCCGGAAAGTTTGTCACGTCTGGTGACACCACCGCTCGCATCGTGCAGCCGGACGTGCTCACCAAGAATGGGGTGTTCCACATCATCGATCGAGTACTATTGAATTCACAAGTGAACGACGGTGTGGCAAGCGACGCATACGAGTCGGCTACCGAGCTTGCCGGACATAGTTCCACTGAGACCGGTCCCGTTGGTGTCCCCACAGGTGGCAGTATGGGGGTCGGCGGCGCAGTCGGGAACTTGCAAGGTGTCAACGTTTTCGGTGTTGTCGCCCTGAGTGTCATCCTTGGATCTTCGTTCCTCCTCGCTTGACCTTTCCCATTGTAAAACAGATTCCGTGTATCCATTGTTGTGTTGAGTTACCACCACTGTATGCCTGTATAGCGTATATTGTATTTGCAGCTGTTACCGAACCGGTTTTCAGCGCCACCGCACGGTGGTTTAAGTACTCAGTTGAGCTTAATACACGTCGACGTTAACGTTAATTGCTGGCGCTGAGTCCTCGACATGAGTTCCTCCACCGCGCTAACCATCCAATCGACCATCGGAGTTCAAACTGAAGTGACCACGGATATCACCCATTGGCTTGCGGCCGTCGCCAAATGCAGGCCCCGACATCCGTCAGCTGATCTGTTCTTTACCTCACCGTGAATAGCGTGTGGTTTCTACTTGTTCTGAGCTCGCCGGACTACACCCGGCTCACAAATAACGGCATACGAGAAGTTGAATGTGTTCCCGGCGGTCCTGCTGCCGGAGCTCACGCAAGAGACGACGGTCCGCCTTAGGTTTGACCCTAGCAGTCGACGCGTCGGCCTGCCATAACTCTCTTGGAGATGGGACCCCCTTTGGTTTGGGATGCCCCGATTTTAATGCCCTCTAGGGCAACGTTCGACCTGTTCGACCTAGAGAGACACGCTCTGCTCCGGTAGAGCGAGACACGGGAGGGATTCTGAAGCAATTCTGACCGCTTCCATTCATTCTTCTCATACAGCTCTCACCACTCATACGAATACCCGACTTGGCCTGCTCAGAAACAATGACCCGGTTGCTGTGGGTGGGGTAGCGTTTCCGACCTGCCGTCATTCCTTCACGGCGACCCTCCTTCGCCAGGGACTTCAACTCTCAAGTCTCCAGCAAACCCCGATCCCTCCAGAAAATTGTCTCACGTTTTGAATCGCGGGCCTTTTTGCTTCCGTATGCCGCGCCCTTTCGATATCATTTTAATACCGCCACTGGATCCCTCCGGCGGGCCCCTTGCTCCGCTGGTATACTTGCCTATCCCCGCCCGCCCTGGGCCCCACCACGCACACAGGCCCAGAATTGCAACACACCCTGGGAGTTTTCTCGTAGTCACTCCCTTACTAGCTCGGGGCGCGGCTGGCTGTGGGGACAGGTCACGGGAGGTCAACGCCTACTCTATCCAGAACCTCGAGGCAAGGATCCTGCATCATGAATAGGAGATAATCCACCTGAAACGCCTCAGGAACTTCCCCCCCCCCAACCTTTCCGTTGTGCCCGGCTCCTGAGATCCTTGATTACACCTTCTGGTGGGTAAAAAAATAGAGGGCGATGCACGGTTTCGACTGCTACGCTGATGGATGAACGTTCGACGACAATCTTTCCTTTGATAAGGTTTGTCATCGCTCTCTCCTTCACCCTTTTTGATTGCCCTCGCTGGTTATAGTCGTAAATCGATGCGTCCCCTGACCGTTCGGTCTCCCCCGTTGGTATTTTCCGGGCCTGGCGAACCGATTTTTAGATATTCCCCCATTCACTTCCTGGCGCGCCAGTCCGAAAGCGACCGGCAAATCGCGGCCATTCGCCGAGATTTGGCCAGGCCATTGTGCATCATATATCCGGCTTGGCAGGCACACCACTGCGTCATCGGATTCCCATGGTTGAAGGCATTGCCCACTATATATGATTCAAGATATGGGGGATCTTCATCCCTCTTCAACGCCTCCTCGTCCCCGCCATCACGACCTGAAACATGGTTCTCGTCCTCTCTGCTGTTATCCTAGCTCTCACCGCGGCTCTGGCTAATGCTCAGGACAATACCCAGAACTCCACCTACTTTGCTGGCCTCGTGAAAATCTTGAACGACGCAGGCCTCACCGGTTTTGTTTCTGCTCTCGGTTCCATCAACTCCACAGGCGCCGGTAATCAACTCTTGGCCAGCCTGTCCAACCAAGAGAGAAACTACACCATCGTTGTACCCAATAATTCCGCTTGTTAGTCTATCTCTTTTCGTTATACCACAACTAGACTCAATTCCAACGTTTGTGTCTAGTCTCCAATGCCCCAGCTGGCATCACTCAAGACCCCAATGCTCTGACGAATGTCGTCGCATACCATGTCGTATTTGGTCACTTCCAGGAGATACCCGAATACCCAAACACCGCTATCGGTCGCACCTTTCTCGGAGACCCTTCCCTCGTCACGCTTGAGGGAAATAAGAACCAAGTCGTCGCTGGGGCGTTGCGTGACGACGGTACAGTTCGCGTCCTCAATCAACGGTTCGTATGCTTTCAACCATTTCTTTCCTTCCGCTCAACGTCGATGCGAATAGCCGTACCGGCGACCCCCAGGTTTTGGAGCTGACCAGCTATGAGAACCTCAACATCTACGTCGTCGATGGAATTCTCGACTACCCAGGCGACGTCAATAGCACATTCGGGGCCAACGACGGCTTGACGGGGTTCGCCAATCTCGCCCACAACACCAACGTTCCTGTCTGGGATACCGGAGACGGCAGAATCGAAAACGCCCCCGTCACTGAGGTTCTCCACGGAATACGCGGTCTCACCCTCCTCGTCCCCTCCAACCAAGCTTCGGCCCAGGAGATCCCGCAGATCCCGAGCAACAACGCTCAGCTCTGGGCTATTCTGAGGAACCACATCATCAACGGAACAACACTCTACAGCTCAAGCTTCGCCAATTTCACTTATGTCTCCGCTGCTGGCCAATATCTCCACTTCAAAACCAACTCGTCCGGAAAGTTTGTCACGTCTGGTGACACCACCGCTCGCATCACGCAACCGGACGTGCTCACCAAGAACGGGGTGTTCCACATCATCGATCGAGTGTTATTAAATGCACAGGTGAACGAGGACGCGGCAGACGACGCATACGAGTCGGCTACCGAGCTTGCCGGACATAGTTCCACTGAGACCGGTCCCGTTGGTGTCCCCACGGGCGGTGGTATGGGGGTTGGTGGCGCAGTCGGGAACTTGCAAGGTGTCAACGTTTTCGGTGTTGTCGCCCTGAGTGTCATCCTTGGATCTTCGTTCCTCCTCGCTTGACCTTTCCTATTGTAAAACGGATGTGTAGTCATTTTTGAGTTACTTTTGAGTTACCACCACTGTATGCCTGTACACCGTATATTGTATTCGTAGCTATTACCAAGCTGGTTTTCAGTGCCACCGCACGCACGGTGGTTTGATTACACATCGCGGCGCCATGAACCCAGCAAGTATACGCATTTCGTGCGTCAGGGACATATACATCAGTATGGAACTCCCTCCTGCGGTCCGTTCATGATCAACTCCGCTTCCTTCACATCCGGTCTACCGCATCGTTGCTCCATAATGTCCGCTCTGCATGATAAACCCAAAGGTGCGAGTCAGGACGAACAACGAGCACTTCATTCTACGAGTTTGACCAAGTCCAGGGACCCAAGGAACACAGGTATCCCGAGTTTCGTTCTGCACCCCCGATCGAGAAACCGGTCGTTCAGGTCCGGTTTGGAGGTCTGATCAGGGTACGTAGGGTAACTTTCGTGGGGATTTTGAACTCAAGGAGGACATCTTCTCCGTAGACGGTTTTATCGGGGAAGGCGGTCCAGGGTGTCGCCGCGACAGGGATCGAGGCTCTGGGTCGTTGTTAAGTATCTAACCGAACCCGACGCACCACGGGGGGAAGAGTTTGGGACGGGAAGGCCTTCGTTGGGTCATCGTAGGTCAGCAAACAGGAAATGAGGTGACGTAAACGAAAAGGCACTCAGCGTCAACCAAGTAACACCGACCAACCATCACGCGAGCACAGAAATACACCCGGTAACCCATGCCAACCGATGCGCGGTCCTGAGCGAGCGGGATATTGGCGGAAGTCAATGACCCAGTTTGAATAGGTGAATTCCACCGGTGCTTGCGTCCCGCGGGAAGGAAGGGTCTGTGAGCACAAGGAACCAGGGGGAGGCATAGCGATGAACGACGCACCGCTTGTTCCACCTCCAACGTCGCGGGACAGCAGGGGGGTCTTCCGTTGTTATGAAATTGTCATCCAAACCGTCCGCGTGCGCAAACGAGATCGCCCGTTCCACAGAACGAGACGAACCAGAGGCCCTTCTGGCAGGTAAGACGCAACAGCCGTCAGATTAGCAAGATGAGTTCAAAGACGCAGAGCGAGGCAACACGAAACGAAGACGAGGCCGTTGACAGAAGGAAAGAAATCCGATCGAACTTTCGAGAGTTGCCAGCCCAAATCGTGTCGAATAACCTCGAATTCTTGAGAACCCTGAATTCGAGCCCAAACGGTCCACACGAGTCGTGGGAGGGCGAGAAATATAACCAGTTCCAACCGTTGTTATCTATTCAACGTGGAAACCACATGAAGGGGGTGATCGTAACAAGTCATTATGCTCTCGTGAAGGTAAAGCGGCTCAGGCGTGGAATGAATGAATCAACTACGGTCTGGAGGGGGGAAGGGCGGTCGGGATTATCAGTCGACCGTGGTCAAGATGGAAGAGAAGAGACGTACTCGGATTCAGAAGCGGGGGAGTCCAGGGACGGAATCCGGGGTGTAGTCACCGATGGTTTGTCCCCACTCAGACCAGGTCTCGGGCTCGCGTTTGGTCCAGAGGGGAGTGCAGTAGTCACCGACGGCTTCGCTCCACTCAGCCCAGGACTCCGGTTCAGGCTCACGCTTCTCCCATGGACGGGGAAGGCCTTGAACCTGATCGGGAGTTCCGCACTTGTTGGCGTAATAATTTCCGATGTTGGTACCCCATTCAACTCAAGTCTTGGATTCAGGGGATGGCTCGTGCTTGGGTCGAGGGAGTCCAGGGATGGAGTTGGGGGGGGGGGGAGTACTTGTCGGAGTAGTAGTCACCGATGTTCTTGTTCCATTCGGCCCAGGTCTCGGGTTCGGGCTCAGGCATCAGGGAACAGTCAATTCACTTTCAAAGTGCTGGAAGTGACGGAAAGCGGCTGGAAGTGTGCAGAAGTGCACTTCCAGAAGCTAAGTGTCCACTTCGTAGAAGTCGAAGGGTCCTAAGTGCCCAGATTTGGCGGGGGAAATCATCGAGAAAATAGAGGCGCTCATAGGTGATCGCGACTTTTGCTGATGCAAACAGGCGACGACCCCGCAATTCGAGTTTTCGCGCAACGGTCGAGGCGGACTACACTAAAAACGACAGTTACCTTGTGGTTGATCAGAAAACAGATTGATGAAATGGGCCGGACTTCGACCCACAGGTGATCTTTTTGAGCAGAAACATCGAATGAGTGTCGAGCCTGCAGCCGAGTGCAGCACGTGAGGACGTCCAAAAAGGGTGAAGGAGGGAACGATGATAAACCTTGTCGATGGATAACTCACCTTCGAACGTTCATCCATTAGCTTAGCGGTCGAAGCCATGCGTCGCTGTCTATTCTTTACCCACCTCGGGTTTGACCCGGGAGGTTGACGTGTCTGCCAGCCATCAACTGACGAGTGGTGGTGGGTGAACCCTGCCGGCTCCGATGCCCCCCCAGATCAACGTTCGACCTAGAGAGATATGCTCTGCGCGGTAGAACGAGACACTGAAGGGATTCTGACCGCTTCCAGGATTGGAGAATGGGGTCGTTCGTGATCCCATCCTGTTGTTGATGTACGCTCCCATTCATCCTTCTCATACAGCTCCCACCAGCCATACGAACACCCAACTTGGACTATTCAGAAACGGTGACCCGGTTGCTGGGGTCCGGTAATGTTGCCGATTCGCCGTCGCTCCGTCGCGGATCACAGTCAAGTGATCCTCCGTCGCCAGGGGCTTTGAGTCTCCAGCAAACCTCAACTCCTCCAGAAGCTGTCTCACATGCTCTAAATCGCGGGCTTTCACCCATTTTCCTCCGTACGCTGCGCCCTTTCAATATCATTCTAATACTCTCACTGGACTCCCCTCACGGCCCTTTGTTCCCCTGGCAAACATGCCTATTTCCGCTCGTTCCGGGCCCCTCCGTGCCCCCAAGTTCGAACCGCAACACGTCTCGTGAGTTTTTCTCTCGTGGTTACTCCTTACCAGCTCGGGACGTGACTGACTGCGGGGATAGCTCACGAGAAGTCAACGCCCACGCTATTCAGAACCTCGAAGCAAAGATCCAGCATCATGAACAGGAGATAATCCGCCTGAAGCGCCTCAGGAACTCCCTCCTCAACCCTTCCGTATGCCTGGCTCCTGAAATCCTTGGTCACATCTTCTGGTGGAGCGTCGTCTCTGGCGTGGGCCCCAGCGGCAGGATTGCCGGGAACACATTCAACTTTCTTCTCGTATGCCGTTATTGGTACGATGTGGCAACTTCAACCCCTCCTATTTGGGCATTCTGGGGAACATCCGTCCGCGAATGCGTGGCCTTTCACCGCTACTCGGGGGCCGTTCCCCTGTACGTCAACCTCGTCGACGCGAGCACGAACAGAGATATCAAGGAGGCCAGCGGTGTACTTCAAGATTGGAGTGTTCGGAGAAGGATTCGCCATCTCCACGTTCACACTTCCCCAAGGGCACTCGCGAGCATCTTCTCCTTCACGTCCGCGCCGCATCCGTCCTTTGTTCGGTCCCAAATCCAATCCCTCAAACTCACGGTTGAGGGACCATGGATCACCGAACACCCCGAGGAATCCCCGGACATCACCAACTTCCTCGACATCCACTCATTACCCGAACTTCAATCTCTCCACCTCCGCGGCTGCAATCTGCGATGGGAATCTCTGATCCTGCAGACTTCAAAATTAACCCACCTCCTCGTTCACGCTCACGCCAAATCCAGGAAACCAACCGTTCTCCAACTTGCCGCCTTGTTTGCTGGAAATAGCGCGCTGGAGGAAATCGACCTCTCGCTTGAGATCGCTTCAACACCGGAGGATTCCTTACCAAACTCGTCAATCTCTGTCTTACTCCCTCGCCTCCACTGCTTGGTGGTCCACGGAAACGTTGCTGGTCACACCCAGCTGCTCAACCTTCTCACGTTCTCCAATGAGCTCAAGCACGTTAATATCGATCTCTTCCTCGACGGGATTGTGACGGACGTCGCCGCAGATCTCACCCCATTTCTCCCCAACCTCTTCCTCACGTGCCGGCCATGTAGCCTTGCCATTCACATCGTGTATGCCTTGGCGGGCTTGAGCATAAACGTGTCGCGACCCGGGGAACGAGGGGCTGCGGAAGATTTCCTGATGTTCAAGATTTCCTCTTTTGAAGTGGGTTTCTGGGATGTCGCTCCCACACTACCAGAAGAGATGGCCAAGAGGTTACCGACAGCCAACATAACTAGTCTGAGCATCAGGAGGTACTCTGCCATGTTCAGGCAAGATTTCCGTAGCCTCTTCCAGATGGTTAGCGCAGTTCAGGAACTTCGTGTCACGGACTCAGCAATTAACGACATCGTTCAAGTTCTCGCTTCTCCGTCACCCCCCGGGGATGAAGGTGAACCTACTCCCCTTCCACACCTTCGCACCTTACGGCTAAAGGACATCAATTTCGCGTTAACCTCACATATCGGGACGGCTGTTCACCTGGGCCGTCTACTGGAGCAGAGGCACCAAGCAGGAGTACCCTTGAACAAGCTCTCGATGACATATTGTCCACATTTCAGTTGGAACGCATGTTCAGGGTTTGGGAGGTACCTCGAGGACCACTTTTGCTGTGACCATTATGAATCCCCTGGTAATCGTCGCCGGGTCTGTGAAACTTGCCACACGAGGTGGAGTGATTTGGACTAGGTTTCGGAGTTGCCTTTTCAACCTTTTTCGTGAGCTCTCTTTTCCCGATGGATTCACCCCCTTCACCCCCCCCCCCCCCGGCCCCCCCGGGCGG
>Ga0307517_10012222_pt1 | contig 11812 bp, 4 predicted proteins | sample 23_EM_MG_FD_194515 | JGI IMG/M metagenome (GOLD analysis project Ga0307517, IMG submission 194515) | Populus trichocarpa ectomycorrhiza microbial communities from riparian zone in the Pacific Northwest, United States - 23_EM | ecosystem: Host-associated > Plants > Roots > Unclassified | place... | reverse complement strand
GACCCTCGACCCCCGAACCCCGAAACCGAAACCCGAAACTCTAAAACCGAACCCGACACCCAAAACCCGAACCCCAACCCAAAACCCAAACCCAAACCTAAACCCAAAACCCAAACCAAAACTAAAAACCAAACACCAAAGACCAAACCCAAACCCAAACCCAATCCAAACCCTAAACCCTAAAACCTAAAAACCCAAACCCTAAACTCCAAACCCGAAACCCCAAACCCCAAACCCCAAACCCCAAACCCCAAACCCTAAAACCCCAAACCCTAAACCCGAAACCCTAAACCCAAAACCCTAACCCCCAAACCCCCAAACCCAAAACCCTAAACCCCAAACCCCAAACCCTAAAACCCCAAAACCCCAAACCCTAAACCCCAAACCCCAAACCCCAAACCCCAAACCCTAAACCCTAAAGCCCAAACCCTAAACCCGAAACCCCAAACCCCTATATCCTAAACCCTAAAACCCAAAACCCCAAAGCCTAAACCCTAGAATCTAAAACCCTAAACCCCAAACCCCAAACCCCAAACCCTAAAGCCCCTAAACCTTAAACCCTAAAACCCTAAACTCTAAAACCTAAACCTTAAATCCTAAACCCTAAACCCTAATAGATCATTTTGTTGGCTTTGATATTTGCTAGTCCTTCAGCTTCTATCCACTTAGTGAAGTAGTCAACAACCACTAGAACAAATATCTTTTCCTTGTTGCTTTGGGGAAGGGTCCTAAAATATTCATTCCCCACTAGTAGAAGGGCCTAGGAGAAGTGATCATTGTCATCTCAGCTAAGGGTTGCCTTTGTAAGAGTTCTCATAGACAGCGCCAACTGATGAGGCTACAAAAATCATATGGAATATTTTGAAAGGAATTATTCTGAAGGACCCTTGCAGATCATTCACGGTGCATTCTACAACCTTCACTTTCAGATTGTATCGGCTTCCTCTTTAATAGATATCTTCACGGGTTGTAAATCTTCTCTTGAATGAATACCTGCACAAAGTCCTTTAGAGACCCCTATGAGTGTTGTTGGGGACCCTCCAAAGATCAAGTCAGTACGAGATATTTTGTATGATAAAAAGACATTAATGAAGATAGAAAAGAAGAAGGAGAAAAAGATGTATACGTAAGGGAAGAAAAGAAAAAATGTGTTTATGTCTAAGAGCATAAGGTTTCGAACCTTTTTTCTATGTACTCAAGCTTCATTTCATATTACCTATCTTGACTTGCTTCGTACGATATATGAGGGGTAGAGATGTAATCTCGTAATGATAGAATAATATTATTTTACTGTTGATGCCATCACATCTTATTAATATAAGCATGGGCTACTTGTTCATAATTAATGGGATGTGATGGGTATCATAATCACTAGCCCAAGCCCAGAGTAGGAGAGGCTTATAGTGGGGTTACTTTTCAGCTATACGTTGAACCCAAGTGTATTTGGGTTCAATAGTACGTTGAAACCAATAGGAGTTGGGTTCCGCTATACGCCGAACCCACAAGGAATTGGGTTCAGCTTGTACGCTGAACTCAGGTGTATGTGGTTCAGCAGTGCGTCGAACCTAATAAGAGTTGGGTTCAGCTTGTACGCTGAACCCAGGTGTATTTGGTTCAGCAGTACGCCGAATCCAATAGAAGTTGGGTGAACCCAAAAGGAATTAAGTTCAGCTGTACGCTAAACTCAGGTATATTTGGGTTCCGCAGTATGTCGAACCTAATAGGAGTTAGGTTTAGCATTACGCTGAATACAAGAGAAATTGGTTGTGGATATGCCTCAACACAATTGAAGTTGGGGGTGGACTCGTCCTAACCCAACTCTAGATTGGGTGTGGACGTATCTAGGCCCAACTTAAAGTTGGGTGCAAGCGTACTCCGGCTCAATACAAGATTGAGTGTGGAGAAATCACAACCTAATTTTAAGTTTAAGCTTTTGGTGGGAGGTTTTTAGAAAATCATTACCCATAAGTAAAAAAAAAAATTGTCCAATTTCTTGACTTTTAAGATTCAAAATCTTACGTTCGGTGTATTAGAATTTTATAGATTTTAAAAAGTAAATTTAATAAAAACTATATATATATATATATATATATATATTAACCAGATAAACAAATAGAGAATGTCCAAATCGAGGGAGGGAGGCTGTTATTGGAAGCAATCCCAATTCCCAACCAACCGTCCAGCACCAACTTATCAGTATCACTAGCTTACAGATAAAAACCAGATACGGTCCCTCAATTCTTCACATTTAGTCAAACCAGATCTTTTCTTTCAATTTTATTAAATCAAGCCCTCCACTTTCCATTAATTTCCAACGAACTCCATGGCCAAATGGACGATGCCATGCCATCTGTTATGACCGGTGGATCTCTAGTTGACATTTAATTTCAAGTAAAGGAGTTGATTTGATTGAATGTTAAGAGGGAAGGGGCTAGGAATTGATTTTAACCCTTAGCTTAGGACCATACAATTATCCTCTTCTGAGAATTTCTCCTATATCTATCTTATGGTAGTTCCAAACCTATAAATCTTATCAATTAATTCTTTTATAAAGTTCTCAATTAGGTTTTTTTCTTTAAAATTCATTAGCATTTTTCTCAATTTTTTGTTCAAATTGATGCATTTTTATTGCAAAAAAATGCACATTAGATCGAAAACGTTGATATTCATTAATTTGTTAAATGTTTTTCGAATTAATATCATTTTAGTTCATAAAATATGCAAATTAGATCAAAATATTAAAAAAAAATTGACAGCAATCGATAGATGTAGAAAATACTTGGGATCTAATTAATAAATTAATAGATTTTGGATGTAATTGAGAGTTGGTATATATATTTGGGACTAAATTGAGGTTTCCTCAAATATGTAAGAGCATAATCCTGCTCCTACTTCTGTTTTGTTCTCTTTCGGGTTCTCTTTCTTCACTACATTTAATAATATAATACATCTCTCTAGAGAGAGAAAGAGAGAGATAAGAGATGACAACATCAGGAGGAATTGGAGGAGGAGAGGCATGGAAGGCTCATACGGCGATGGCGATGGTGCAGGTATTCAATGGAGGATATCATGTCATTACAAAAGTGGCTCTCAATGTTGGGGTCAATCAGCTCGTTTTCTGTGTCTATCGGGATCTTCTTGCCCTCGCTATCCTAGCCCCTGTTGCCTGTTTTCGCGAAAGGTATCTTCTTTTTCATTTTATTTTCAACTCTTTCTATTAGATTTCTTGGGTTTTTTCCATTATGGATTGCATCTTGATATTTATGTTTTTTTTTATTGTTATTATTATAATAAAGATGGATAGAAAGATTAGCTAATTTTCCACTCGAATGAATCTACTAGATGCTATAACTTCTTCTTCTTTTTCCTTAGGAGAATTCGACAGCCTTTGACTAAACCACTCCTCTTGTCGTTCTTCTTTCTTGGCTTAACAGGGTAAGCTTTTCTTCTCTTAATTAATCCGTCCTTTTTACTATTATAAATATATTATACGAATGACAATATCCTGCTTATCAATTTTGTTGCTAGGATATTTGGCAACCAGCTTTTATTTCTTCTTGGTCTTAGCTACACAAATCCAACTTATGCTGCTGCCATCCAGCCTGCAATTCCAGTTTTTACCTTTATCCTGGCTGTGATTATGGGGTTAGTTTATTTTTAATCCATTTTCTCTACTTGTTATACAATTTAATTTATTTTAATTTAATTCGATTCATGAGGTGGCTTTTGTTTCAAAATTTGATGAACCATCCTCAACATATTCTCTTGCAGTACTGAAAGACTGAATTTGTTTACAACTGAAGGTCAAGCAAAGGTCGGAGGTATCCTTGTCTGTGTTTCTGGTGCCATAGTGATGGTTCTCTTCCGTGGTCCTTCCGTATTTGGGTTTAAGGAAGCAGACTTTGTGTCAAGTGAAATAAGTGCTAGGGGTCAACCAGAGCCTGCTGGATGGTTCTTGTCTAGCTTGTTGGACTTTGGCCTGGATAATTGGCACCTTGGAGTTTTATGCTTAATAGGGAATTGCATGTGCATGGCTGTTTTCCTAGCCATTCAGGTACACCATCATTTGGTTATACCTGTGTGTATGATTGGACACTATGTTTTGAAAAAAAAAATTCAAAGGTTCAACTCCCTTCACCTTGTAAAAGTTGAATCATTTTTGAAGAATCTGGATCACAAGATAATCTTTTTAATGACAACTCTGCACTGTTGTGTTTCTATGTACCTCTCAATTAATGAAAATTCAACCAAATTTCATATCTGAATTTCAAGCCATTCTTACAATTTGAATGTTGAAAAATTGTTAAAACAACTTCTAAATTCAATTCATTTGTTTTTCCCGATATCTTTCTTGCATCTTTTAATGCTAAAAACCATTTTGTTTCTTAGTTTTACTTGCTTTACATTTTAATGGTTTATATTTGATGATGTTCAATTCATAGTTTGGAAAACTTCCAGGCTCCGGTTCTAGCGAAGTATCCAACCAGTCTTTCAGTCACAGCATATTCATATGCTTTTGGAGCTCTGTTGATGGTAGTAACAGCATTCTTTATGACCAATGAATCAACAGACTGGAGTTTGACGCAATCTGAATGTTTTGCAGTCATCTATGCAGTAAGTTTCCTTCTGGGGCTGTATTGAAATTGGATTTTTTTTTCACATCAATACATTTCCAGTTCTTATATCACTTCCTAAATTTGAAGCCTGAAGAGTACTTTAACATGGTCAAGCTTGACATTTTAAACTATCACTAAAAATCAGAATGGTGTTACTTCTTCTACAGAGAGAAGAATGTGATACTCTTTTCTGGTATACCTATGGTTCAAGTCCAACATATGAAGGTGGACTGATTTTAAGTTTACTACTCTTGCCTCCTCAATGTTCTTTTCTTGTTATCTTTTCTGTGTTGAGTTTTCCTTCATAACCACAAAGGTAATCTCAGCCATTGCCATGGCTTTAAAGGGCCATATATTCCATTTCCATAAGCTGAACAAAACCTTTTGATTATCTTTGGAACCAAAACATGGAAAACATTTTCAGGGATGCCTAATAGCAAGTTAATTATTGTGGATTTCTCCTCTTGGCTTAAAGTTTTGCATTAGCTGTCATCTATAATAGATTGTGGTTCTTTTGGCCTGCTTCTTGACAAGTCATCTAATTTCCCTACCTTCCTCTTTGAATTTCTCTTTTTAAATCTAAAGTAGCTCTGTCTAGTGTCAAACCTTTAAGTGCAAGCTGTATCTAACTTCAGTCTTAATTTTCTCAGGGGGTTGTTGCATCTGCCATTAATTATGGCCTGCTGACATGGTCCAACAAGATCTTGGGGCCTGCTTTGGTTGCACTTTACAATCCACTTCAACCTGCAGCATCTGCCTGTCTGTCAAAAATATTTCTTGGAAGCCCTATTTATTTGGGAAGGTTATGCTCCAGTTACTTTTCAAATTTTTTACGCAGCTTATTGATTAATTTGATTACATAAATTTCATGTATGTTATACAATCATCCACAATGATGCTTCGATTTGCTTATCAGGATTATAATATGCTTCTGATTATATTTTGCTATAGAATATGGTTCGGAACTTCGGATGGTAAATTGCTGGTGCAAGAAGGAAGCTGACTTTGTACTTTTTTTTTTGTTTGTGTGTCGAAACAGCCTTATAGGAGGATTCCTGATCATTTCTGGCCTTTATTTGGTCACCTGGGCATCATATAGAGAAAGACAAACAGTTCCGGGGCTCATCCATCACACTAGTGCCCGGGCATCGGAGCCATTCATTCACAAAGAAGCAGCAATTAACAAGGGTGCGTACCATAGAGGATACATCTTTCCTAGTGCCTCTTCCCCGACAAAATCTATTGATTAAAAACACACAGAACAAGATGTTATGTAAACTTCTCATGACCAACTTGTTGAAAGTACTGTATTTTTGGGTAAAACAACTTCCATGTATTATGTCCCCACTTTTCAGTTTAAATATACCTCTCTTTAGGGAATCAATACAGAGCATGATATTCTATCGTTCTTTCGATGTTTTGATTTCTGAATCTGTTTTGTGTGCATCTTTTTCGATCTATGATATAGTTGGTTTCTGCTCGGATAAAAAAAGGGAGGAACAAAGAGAAGAAAAACTCAGTTTCTATGATTTTATATCTACTGCGATATTTTGATACAAGGTCCATAAATCACCATGACCACCCACTTACCAGTAATCCTGGCAGGAGCACTGGCCCATTTTAAAACGGTGAAACCGAGTTCTATCTCTTACAATTATTTCTCGATCAAAAACCGTTGAAATAAGTTTGCATGCATGGTGACAATCTTCACAGATCCGCAGATTTTTTAATATACGAAGAGTTTCCCCAGGTTTAGTCCTTGATAGCCCAAAGGCAATGGCAAGTTTCTCGCTGTGATAGTATAATGGGTTCTCTCCATCTTCCTCCTCATCAAAGTCATGGCCATGCAGTACTCCATTGGTATCAGCCACATAGCCAACAGATTTTAGATGTTCCAGCATCTCATAAACTTTGGCATGCAATTCTTTAGCTTGAGGATGATTTCTTTCACCAGCGATAAATTCATGAACAGTACCTTGTAGCTCAATCATGGAAAAGCCCGGAGCCTTCTTTACTCCCCTATCATCCATCAGTTTCCTCACTTTAGCAGCATCTTCCCATTTACCAGCGTTGGCATATAAGTTGGCTAACAATACATAGCGTCCACTATTGTTAGGTTCTAGTTCGATAACTCTTCTCCCTATTTCCTCTCCCAACTCAATGTTTCTGTGCTTCTTACAGGCTCCTAGAAGAGTGCCTAGAACAGTGACATCAGGACTCACAGGCATCTCATCGATAAGCTTTCTAGCCTCCGGCACCATTCCAGCTCTTCCAAGTAAATCAACCATGCATCCAAAGTGCTCCATTCTGGGCTCAATTCCATAAACTCGGATCATGTAACTGAAGTAGTTACGCCCCTCCTCAACTAACCCTGAATGCGCACAGGCAGTGAGGAGATTCAGAAAAGTGATGTCATCAGGAGCTACCCTCTGTCTCTCCATCTCTTTGAAAAGTTGAATTGCAGCCTCTCCATTACCATGCATTGCTAACCCCCCAATCATGCAGTTCCAGGAAGAAATCCATCTACAAGGCAAAGGCAAGCTGTGAAAAACTTGCAAAGCCTTCTCCAAGCAACCACATTTGCAATACATGTCAACAATTGCAGTAGTGAGTTTGGAATCCAATTCAATCCCATTCCTCTTAATGTACTCGTGTATCCACTTCCCTTGATCTAAAGCACCTAATCCGGTACAAGCAGACAACATAGTGGTTGCCACAAACTTATCCAACACATTATTATTCTCTGCTTTCATCCTATCAAACAAAGCAAACGCTTCATGAAAGCGGTTGGTCTGAACATATGCAGCCATCATGGCATTCCAAGAAGCAGAATTTTTCTGAGGCATGAGTTGGAAGATGGTAAAAGCCTCATCAATTAATCCCCACTTTGAATACCCGGAAATCAAACTAGTCCAGGAGACAGAATCAGGGTGTGGGATGGTATGGAAAACCCTCCTGGCTTCCTCCAATGCTTGAAAGGTGACATACATATGAATCAGACTGTTGAGACAGACACTATGAGCTCCAAACCCGAACTTGAAAAGATGGGCATGGATTTGCATCCCGTGTTGGATCTTTCTGCAGGCTATGAGAAGAGAGGGGAAAGTGAAGTTGTTGGGTAAAACGGAGTTTTGCAACATGTGAGAGTAGAGAAGAAGGATGGAGTTAGTAGGTAGTAGTTGGGAATGAAGGAATCCTTTAATGATGGTGTTGTAAAGAAAAGCATCTGGTTGGGGAATTGAGTCGAACAGTTTGAGAGCGTAGGTTAAAGCATCGGAGGTGCTGGCGCGGGCACAGAAGTTTATGAGTGGGGGAATGAGATGGTTATGAGAGGAGAGGCCGAGCCGGATGATCTGTGAATGATATTGCCTCAGCTGAGACATGGATTGGCATTTTTCAAAATGAAAGGGTTCTACATGCATTTGAACTTGAACGGAGGAGGAGGAGGAGCTCATGTTCATGCTCATGCTCATCATCATCATCATCCTTTATTTGCGGGTTGTGGCTAAAACTTTTTGGTCCAAAATATAAAAGAGAATGTAAATAACGTGGAAAGCAGAGAAGATTTTTGAAAGTGTGATTAAAATTGTTTTTTAAAGTATTTTTATATTAAAATAATATTAAAATAATATTTTGTTATTATAACAATTTAAAATATATAAAAAAATAAATTTTAAAAAAATATTAAAATTTTTAAAAATGTAAATTAACCCGAACGCTGCGTAGAGTTCAAATCCATGTTATTACCTCTAATCTAAACTCGTCGGAAAAACACTGTCCTTTCCCATTTTTCCCTTATATATATATATATATATAGCGAAGACTATTATTATTGATTGTTTTCCTTTTTTTCAAGATTTCCTATAAATTTAAGAGAAAAAATATTTAATCTAGTTGATTTCATGTTCTGGATCACGAGTTTTTTTTTTAAGATTGACTATAAATTTTAAAAAAATATTAAACTTTGAGTTTATAGTCCAGGTTCACCCCACACATTTTACTGTGAATGACACTATTCACTTTGTATTTTTTGTTTAAGCTTTGCTATATATTTAAAGGAAAAAAATATTGAACCCGGTTGGAGTCATGATCCGAGTCACGGATTTAACGAGTTAAGCCACAACAACCAGACAATTATTTTTTTTCTTATATTGCTTTTTTAATTGGTATCTTTTTTATATATATCTTTTTTAAAATAATTTTTAACTTTATGTTTCAATTAATATCCCTCATTTATGATTTATTTTTTGCTTATTTAACCTTTTTTTATAAAGATTGATTTTTATGATGTTGTGCGTTTTTTATTTTTGAATTTTAATAAAAGGTCGAATATAAATTTAAAGGAAAACATTATTGAACCTGAATGAGTTTATGGTCTAGGTCACGAGTTTATTTTTTTAAAAAAAAAACTAAAAATAAATTTGAGGGAAACAAATATTGAACTTGGTTGAGTTCATAGTCTGGGTCTCGAGTTTAATTTTTTTAAGGTTGAAAATAAATTAAAGGGAAAACATATTGAACCCGGTTGAATTCGTGGTCCGGATCATAGGTTTAACGAGTTAAGCCACAACAACCGAATGATTATTTTTTTATATTACTTTTTTTCACTAATATATTTTTTTTATATATCTTTTTTAAAAACAATATTTAAATTTATGTTTCAATTAATATCTTTCATATGTGATTTTCTTTTTTATTTAACATTTTTGGATAGAGATTGTTTTTGTATGGTGTTATGCATATTTAATTTAGAATTATTTTTTAAAATGTTGAATATAAATTTAAAGGAAAAATATTATTAAACCTTATTCAGTTTTTGGTTTGGGTCACAGATTTAATTTTTTTTTAGAGGTTGAATATAAATTTAAAAGAAAAAATATTGAACCTAGTTGAATTTATGGACCAAGTCACGAGTTTAACGAGTTAAGCCACAATAACCGAGTAATTATTTTTTTCTAATATTTTTTTTACTAGTATCTTTTCTTAGATAATATTAAATTTATGTTTCAATTAATATTATTCATTTGTGATTTGTTTCGCTTATTTAACCTATTTTGGATAGAAATTTGTTTTTGGTGGTGTCGTGCACATTTTATTATTTTTTAAGGTTGAATATAAATTTAAGAGAAAAAATTATTGAACTCGGTTGTTTATATTTCGGGTCATAGGTTTAATGTTGTTTTCTAAAATTTAAAGGAAAACAATATTGAGCTCGGTTGGGTTCATGGTCCGGGTCACGGATTGATTTTTTTTTTGTTAAAGGTTGAATATAAATTTAAGAGAAAAAAATATTGAACTCGGTTGAGTTTATGGTTTGGGTCAAGAGTTTAATTTTTTTTAAGGTTGAAAATAAATTAAAGGGAAAAAATATTGAACCTAGTTGAGTTCAGGGTCCAAATCATGGGTTTAATGAGTTAAGCCACAACAACCGAGCGATTATTTTTTTTATATTGCTTTTTTTTACTGATATCTTTTTTTAAAATAATATTTAAATTTATATTTTAATTAATATCTCTCATCTGTGACTTTTTCTTATTTAACATTTTTTATAGAGATTGTTTTTTTATGGTGTTGTAAATATTTAATTTAGAATTATTTTTTTAAATGTTGAATATAAATTAAAGGGGAAAATATTATTGAACCTGGTTGAGTTCATGGACCGAGTCATAAGTTTAACGAGTTAAATCACAATTACCAGGCAATTATTTTCTTGATATTTTTTTTATTGGTATCTTTTTTATAGATAATTTTAAATTTATGTTTCAATTAATATCACTCAGTTATGATTTGTTTTTGCTTATTTAATTTGTTTTGGGTAGAAATTGTTTTTTGATGGTGTTGTGCGCTTTTTTTTTAAGGTTGAATATAAATTTAAGAGAAAAAATTATTGAACCCGGTTGAGTTAATGGTTCGAGTCACGAGTTTAATTTTGTTTTCTAAAATTTAAGGGAAACGAATATTGAGCCCGGTTGAGTTCATGGTCTGGACCATAAATTTAATTTTTTTGTTGTTAAAGGTTGAATATAAATTTAAAAAAACACATTGAACCCAGTTGAGTTCATAGTTTGGGTCACGAGTTTAACGAGTTAAGCCACAACAACCAAACAATTTTTTTTCTTCTGATATTGCTTTTTTCTTACTAGTATTTTTTTTTATATATCTTTTTTAAAATTTATGTTTCAATTAATATCCTTTATTCGTGGTTTTTTTTTTGTTTATTTAACTTTTTTTTAATATAGATTGTTTTTTGATGGTGTTGTTCGTATTTAATTTTTGAAAAAATTATTCTGATTAATTAATATTTTTTTATCTTTTTGTATACAAGAACTTTATTTTAAAAAATAAAAAATATTTATTTTTAGATAACATAATATCTGTAACCTTGCATAATATTTTTTTCCACTTTTATTTTATTTAATCAATTTAATACATGTGTTTATTTTTAATATCGTTTGATTGAATAAAAAGATTAATTTTAATAAAAAAATTCAAAAAACACAACCGGGTAAATGTTCTATTTGTTAACACATTCAAATTTTCTAATTTAATTTTTAGTTATCATTAATATCTTTTTTTCTTGTTATTAATTCATATAGTTGTTGATTTATTTGATTACATGTATACATGAGCCTTTCTATTTACACTTTAAATTTTTATATATATAAAAATACATCAAAAAAAGATGAATGTACAACTTTTTTGTAAGATAAAAAAATATCTGGCTCACAGGTGACGTGTTATGAACCCCCGGGCAATATCATTGATAATATTAAAAGTCAATATTATGAAAAAACAAATAGGAGAAAGTGATAAACTAACTTATAATAAGGATGATAAAATTCGAGAAATCCAAAATAAAATGTTTTGGACGGGGGTTAGAGTAAAAATAAAAATAATAGTAATAGAAATATATATATATATATATATATATATATAAACACAGAAATGCGAATAATATTTTAATGAAAGTGAATTGCATGGAATTGAAAGTGGAAGTGTGTAACTTAGTGAAATTCAAAATAACTTGGGTAAAATTTGGTATAAACAGGTATCAGGATTCGAGAAAATTTTACCCAAAAATAAAAAAAAAGTTACTACTAAGGGATATAGAAGGAATTTAAAAAAGGTTAAATAAATATATATATATATATATATATATATATATATATATATATATATATATATATATATCTGTG
>Ga0307517_10012221_pt1 | contig 11812 bp, 6 predicted proteins | sample 23_EM_MG_FD_194515 | JGI IMG/M metagenome (GOLD analysis project Ga0307517, IMG submission 194515) | Populus trichocarpa ectomycorrhiza microbial communities from riparian zone in the Pacific Northwest, United States - 23_EM | ecosystem: Host-associated > Plants > Roots > Unclassified | place... | reverse complement strand
AAAAATTCATATGTCAAAAAAATATTAAGAATATAAAAAATATTTTAAACTTTTTGGGTCTGGCGATCATGCTCGCCAGACCTAAAAGACTTGGGTCTGGTACTTAGATCAGGCAAGGTTGTCAGACCCAAATTTACTTGAACAACAACAACAACAAAATAATAATAATAATCATATTAATAATAATAACAACAACAACCATGTCACACCCAAGGTGTTTAGGTCTGCTAAACATATCTGACCCAAGTTTACTTAGGCCTGGCAAACATGTCTGATTTGACAAACAACAAAGAAACATGATAATTGTGCGCTTTAGTTGTTAAGAAAGAGAAGAAAGAAAAAAGACAAACAACCAAAGAAATGTCTCGCGAAAAGATAAGATAAGAAATTGAAAATGAAACTACTATTACAATCCATAATAAAAGGTCTCTTAATATATAGTGATTTCCCCCCACACCATTTAGCTTTTATTATAATAAAAATAGTCAGCCATAAATATATTGGGAAATGTTTTTTAAAAAGAAAAAACTCATTAATATCTCTTTATTTAATAAAACTTCTTAAATTCAATTTTTTTTTTTAATTCAAGGGAATGCCTGACAATCTTAGACTATATAAAAAGAGATAATGATGCAGCTAGGTTTGTGAAAACATAAGACTTTACATATTTAGATAGGTATCTGCCACAACTGATTACGTGGATGACCTAACAAATACTTTTATAAACCAGTGGAATAGATATAGACTCAAAAGGAGGTTCAGTCGTGCCAAACTAGAGTAGTGGCTAAAATAGGTCATAACAAAAAAATCTGATTATCGGATTGGACTCAAGTCTTTGAAAGAGATTCTTGATATCCGGTTCTATAAAGGACTCAGATTTGTTGATTGTTCACTGTACGGATCTCTTGAAATTATGCTTAAAAGATTTTGTTTGAGCCAATTTTGTTATTTTTCATTAATCTTTCTACATTTATTGTTTTGTTTTGTATATTATGTATTTTTCATTTATACTTTTATATTCTAATTTTGTTTGCTAGTAAAGATAAGTTTTTTGGCCTATTTAAAAGACTTCTAAACCTCTTTGAGAGGCTAAAATTATTAGATTTATTTTAAGAAAATAAAACTATGAATTTAGGGTTCATATAACTCTTTTCACTCATAAAAATTTAACTTTATGTGATTGTTTTTTTGTTATTTTAGCTTTTGTCTATATCATATAGCCTTTTTTATTCTTGAATCCTATTTCACATTTCTCAATATATGAATTTGACCTCCAAGTGATAATTTCAAGTCATACATGTTGGAAAGATCTTTCATGCATTAAAAAACATCAAAATTGGATGTATATATATACATACCTTTAAATTATTGTAAGTAGAGTGCATGTGACAAGAAAATATTAAAAAGAAACTTGTAAAAGTTCATTATACAAACAGATATACAAAGTTGTGAGACTTGAAGCATCTTAAGATATATTTAATTGGTGATTCAATAAATGAAATCCCAAAACACCTAAAAGGGGGTAATTAGGTGTTCTAAAAACTAATTTCATAATTTTTGGTTGTTTTCAAACTAACACAATGAACTTAATAGCACCCTCAAACCCTTTCTAATCTCAAGTCAACACACAAATATAACGTAATCTCAGAGCAATAATAAAGAAAAAAAATAAATATGTAATGGAAGAGAGATTACACATGGATTTTATTGTGGTTCAACACTAATTACTTCATTTTCTAAATATATTTTTGAGGTTCTATTATCACTCATGATCTACTTCACAAATGAGGCCACACCTTTTACAACCAGGTTTTTTTTTTAAATCAGATCTTTTTTAAAAGATTCAAGATTCAAACATTCATAAACACTATTTTTTTTTAGGTTTAAGATTGAAACCTAACCGATCTTTTTCTCAAGCTTAAAATCAAAACCTAACCAATCTTTTTCAAGGGATAAAGATTGAAACCTACCCAACCTTTTTCATATTTTCGGGGTCAAAATCTAAGTTACCTTTTTCACGATCTCAAATTCCAAACATATATGGTCTTTTTAACATGATTAAGACTAAAATCTAAACACACAAATTCATACAAAAGCTCACAATTGAATACCCATGTGGTTATAATGCCATTTACACTTTAACAGGATTTTTTACTCATAAAGAATGAAAACAATACTCACTAACAAAAGTATAATACAATGTTTCAAATCTCAAGTCTTTTGTTTTAAATATTTTAGGTAAAGTGAAGGGTGAACTAAAATGAAAAAGAGAATAATTAAAAAGTAATCTCAAAGTAGTAATAAAATAATTATGTCAAGATAATAATAATTTTATCAAGTTGTAATGGTGGAAGGAAAGGTATATTTCGAAAAAAATGGCTAACTTAATCATTTAGAAAAAGAGAGAATATACCAAAATCTTGAATTATAGGAGGTCTATTATACTATATGGTTCAAGCCAAATGATGTAACAAATATGATGAGAACCAACAAGCATAACCAAAAGATTTATTAGAGGTGCCGATTTGGTCAATTATAAGGTCAAAAAGATTAAAGAAGCATTCAATGAGGTTATTCAAGATATTTGAGCTAAGGTAAGTTTTAAAACTTCAATAAAGGATGAACAAGCTTTAATTAATGTGATCCATGCAAAGAAATGAGACCATTATTGGGTTTGAAGCATTTGGCAACCTTTATAGCATAGGAAGAGGTAGCAATAGCTTGTGTTTCCTTTTGTTTTATGGATTTTATCTTTGACAAGGTTTTCTTATTATTCAAGGATATTAAAAATAGTTTTGGACTTATTTTCTATAATGCATAGTTTTATCCTAAGTATAATTCTCTTATCCAACCATTGGATTAGGCTAACATTTTCCAAAAGATTTAAAGACCTTTTTTCTTCTTTAAGGTTAAGATTTTTTAGCGATCGTACATCGGGAAGGCTTTGTAATAAAGCCTAGAAGCTATTTTGCAAGAATTATATTATTTTCCTAGTTGATTTAATATTATTTTGTCTATTTTATTTAAATTTTTTTTGTTATTTTCCCAACATTGTTTAGGATGTTTTACCTAGTATAAATAGGGTTAATTAGCTTATATTTAGGTTTTTTAAGGAAGATGTGGTTTTATTTAGGAATAATATTGTGTGCGCGCGAGGTTGCTCATACTCTTGGTTCTTGATCCAACTCTTCAGGACTTATCAAAGATTAACTGTCTTTGTGGTATTCTTGTTTATACTTCTAGTTTTTTATTATTTCTAATCATGTAGTTGGGGTCTTTCATCTAATAATTTTGATTTCTTGGTTTAAATAATCATTAGGTCAAGTTTCCTATCAATTTGATTTGAGTTTTCTTAGGTTATCCCTATTTTTTTTATGGGTTTAATGGTTTTTATCTTCGAGTTCACATTAGTTGGTATTAGAGCAAGAATCTAAAATAAAGTTTTATTTATCTATCTATCTTTAAATTTCTTCGCTGTTTCTCAATTATTGAATTGCGACAGCTAATATAAAAAAACACAGTTTATTGTCAAATTTACCTACTGCCGAAGTAGTATATTAAAAAAAAGCTAAAATTATAAGTTTTTATTACTATCGTTAAATTGAAATTTACAATTTTTAATTTGGTACTTGAGAAAATTACAATATATATTCTTCTGAATTGGTTGTTTTATTATTTGGTGTTATTTGTTAAAATCATGATTTCAAGTTTCATATTAGTTTTTATTTCAACTTGGATCTAATTAGTATGTAATTGTTTGTTTACAATTGAATTCAGATTGTTTGAGTCTATATTAGTTTTCAAGTTATATAGAGTTAATTCTTGAAATTTTGTTGTCGTTTTCATTTTTGTATTCGTTTTTGGTTTTGTTATCATATATTTTTTTATTGTCATGTATCTTGAATTCTATTGGTTGGACGTTACGAAACTGAATTTTTTTATTTTTTTTATTTTAAAGAACTAAAGAGGAAAGCATGTGAGGTACATTAGGAAAAATAATACATCTTCAAACTTCTAGTAAAATTTTAGTTTAATTCAATGGTCATATAAAAAATAATATTTATTAGAGTAAGATTATTCATTAGAAAAAATAAGCCAAAAATCGCCTCTAATGCCAAAATTAATTAGTCCACCATTGTGAAATAATTAGGTCCATGTTATAGATGGATTGTGCCCCTTTTGCACATATGTTAAATTAACTAAGATATGATCTTTACTTGTTGATGTATCTTTCTTAAAATTCACCTTGATCCAAATATTCTGAATAAACTTATTAATGTGGACATCTTCTAAGACATGCTAAAATCAAATTTGAATGGTTTGAAACTTAACCTAACAAGAACCTGTCTTGGAGAACTAAATTTATATATAATGATCACTCACATCTTATACCTATAATTGTAGATTCAATTTCTAATTGTAGTTTCTTCATATTAAAAGGAAGAAATGAAGAACAAATAGCATATTGAACTCAAATTATATGTCGGGTCAACAATTTCCTAAATAATTGATCATTTAAAATAAATTTATTTTTTATAGTTTGATTATTGATATTTAACTATGTATGAGAGTTATTATAAAAGTTAATATTTATATGGATTGACATTTATTTTTTATTATGGATTAACTATTAAATATTAATTGTAATTATAAAATATTATATTTTTATTAATGAAGAGTCACTGAGCCCATCCCAAGCTTGATAGGAAAAAAAATTCTTCCACCTACGCCAAATCCAATTATTTCTTATGAATGCACCTAATTTGCATATGAATGACTTCCATGAGAGCTGATATAAGATAGACTCAGTCTTGATATATATATTGACATCCAAAATAAATATATAGTACAGATGACTAATAATAATCTTGGGAGAATTCATGGTTGAATTAGAAAATGTCATGGAAGTGGTTTTTCGGGCGTTTGGCAATGCGTTTGAAAAGCGCTTTTGAAAAAATTAAATTTTTTTTTTGTTTTAAATTAATATGTTTTTGATGTTTTCAAATCATTTTGATATGCTTATCTCAAAAATAATTTTTAAAAAGTAAAAAAACATTATTGACATATTTTTCTGAGTGAAAAACACTTTGAAAAGCAATCACAACCACACTCAAACACGTAAGACTTTTATAAAATGATTCAAAAATCATTTGGGTAGGTGAATTTTGAGAGTTTTTCCTAATTAAGATTTTTTTAATTAGAAACTACCTCCTAGGTCTGGTTATTTTCCTTTCTTGTAGAACAAGAAATTAAATATTATGATTATTATTTAAGAAAAGATATCCTTGTAATTCTTTGGCTTACCCTGATACACAATTTAAACTTTCTCAAATTTTCAACAATTTATACTTGTGATTTTCTATGTAAGTTTATTTATAGCTGTATGTTTTATCTTTCTTTACATGATTTTAATTTGTATTGAATTTTTTTTACTATGCAATTCCACTCTTTTTCATAGTTTTGATAGCAAACCTACTTGATGTGAATTTATATAGTTTCTCACAGTATATCTCCATGGTTTATTACTAATGTGAATAAATTGATAACTTATTTTGTGAAATTTTAAAGTTTCATTACGGTAACTTTCATGATAAGTAAATTATTACAGTTTCTTTTTATAGATCACTTTGATCTTATGCTCATGTAGACATTATTTGTTTTTGGATTAATGTAGAACAAAAATTTTATTTTCAAGTTGAACATAATTGTTTAATGATTTTAATATTTAATTTTTTTTATTAACATGAATGTCCAAGTCAGCTTGCGCACACCTCAACTAATCATATAGATCTTGTAGTTAACGACCATATAAACCTCTAGTGATCTTGAACTGGTGACCTCTAAAAAACAAATTTATGATTTAATCAATTGAGCTACACCCCTCATGTTCATGTTATGCTCTATAGTGTAAATTCCAGGAAATGATTTAATTAAAGCTGTGCAAAAGACCATGTCATCAGATTTGAAGATATCGAAACGCATTCAACTGTTTAGTATATGCCTCGCACGTGCATGTGTATTCTTTCATGTCCAGTCCAAAGTCTCGACACAGAAACAGATGCGGGAATGAAACAACATTATCTGACTCCTACTTCAGTATTCACAGAGCAAAGCGCCCAGCATTTGGATATATGTGGTTTGATGCTAGATCAAAGCCCCAAGTCTGATCTTTTATTTGATAATCTGATGAGAAAACACTTGCATCGTTTGCCATATTTAACAATCAGTGTAACCCAGTGATGGGTTTCAAACACAAAACTCTTTCCAACCATTTTGACATGCCCGAGGATGTATAAACAAAAAAAAAAAGCAAACCCCAGAGAGATCAAATACATAACAGTGTCCGCCGTGCACATTTAGTTCTAAGTAAAAGAGACGAAGCCAAGGATGAATTGCCTGACCGATTACACGGTCTTCTTCCATATTTTCACTGAACAACGGAAGTGTGGTGTTGGGTTCCTCTGCAAATAAGCCTACTGTTGATTTCCATGCCTCCACCAAGGTGAGTAGCAATACCTGAGAACCGGCGTTCTGGCTGCCTAAAAGTGACATTGCTGTAGGAGACACTGGTGATGTCAGAGCAGGTAGTATTTGAGGCACCAGATTGTCCGGTTCCAGACTGATAGCTTTCTAGTTCTGATGCATCATTCTTTACGTGTGAGTGGATGGTATCTGTGACATTACACTGACTAGGAGTGGGATCAGATTCCTGGAGCTTTTTTTTGCTGAGAAAGCGTCCACCAGATCCTCGAACCCTATTCAAGGCATGAATGTGCCGAGACTCGTGAAGGTATGGCTGCAATCCATTAAGAGCAGCATGGTAAGTCAATAAATAACAAATTAAGGAGCATTGTACATTTTTCTTGCATAGTAATCTGTGCTCGGGTTTACTTCCCAAGAAGGAACTAACTATCGTGCTCTAAATATTATAGAAAATAAAAGAGATACAAAAATAATTCAGATTGCTCATTAACAAAACGAAGCTAAAAATAAATGGTTGATGAATAGACATACCTTTCGATTTTTTACCAGTTTGTTTTGAGCCTCAAGCTTTGCCCGTGATTGTCTCCTTCTGATAATTCCACGGTACTGTTTAGCATTAACATAAATTGGTCCATCATCTGCAAGATCAACAGGGAGTGGGACTCGTCCAGCTGTCATCCCCACCATATGAGAACCCAGATGGGGCTGAATCTAATCAGGTTCCAATGATAATCAGATCAAGAGATGAGGAATAGTTACAACAAATTAGAAAGAACATGAATTCTAACTAAAAGAGAACATAAACAATATATAAATGAGACTTTAAAATCTTAGATTATCACTCAAAGGATTAAGATCCATCTTTCACCATCAGACAAATAACATAGGGAATTCAAAAGTGCCCTAACTAAGTAGATTGCAAAACACAACAAAAAGGGAAATTGCATATAAATAACAATCAGTAACATATAAACAAATCAAAGAGAATCAACACTACCACAGATAACAAGATCATAGCACAGGACAACTCTACCTAGAAATAGATTATATACACATGTACTCAATCATACTTACAAAAGCATGAAGTTCATATGGATTACACAGCCCACCAAAGTAAGGATCAGCATATGGAGCACGAACCTGATATGTGAAAAGAAGTTAATTTATAACTATAACCAAGATGACAAGCAGGGGCCCATGTAATTCCAGCTCAACCTACCATTGAATAGCTACAATCAGCTTGTGAGTGATTAGACACGCTATCTGGAGTACTCAACAAGAGAACTGGCTTCATTTTTCCCTTCACGCCCTTCCCACAACTTTCATCTTGATCAAGTACATGGAAAAACAACCAGTTCCATGTTAAAGATAGCTTAGCAATATACTCATATAAAATAAAATAATGGCATTGATTTGTAATATTTCCAGTAAAGAGCCACTTCAGCCTCATAAAACAGCAATATTTACATCACAATAAATGGTACCATTGATACATATTACAAAGTACCATATCCAGCAGAAGTACTGATACAGTTACACGCTCCACCTTAACTCCAGTATCAAATTATAAAAGACATTAAAAGGATCTATAAAAGGATCTCTGTTTACTATATGTGAAGAAGTGCCAAGGGACTAGAATTCCAGTGGATGTCAAAAACAGGCGAGAATTATTTCAGACGAGATATCTTCAGGATAGAAACAATTAGTAAAAGAAAAGGGCAAATTCACCAAAATGAGAAAAAAAATAGATAAATTACCAGAGGGAAAAATACTACGAAACAGAAAACAGATGAAGAATTTGAAAATCTGAAACTAAACATCTTGCAAGATCCATAAGAACAGTTTAAAATGTATTACAAAAAAAAAAGGAATACATGGCACACAGTAGTTGAGAGAGCTCATTGATTAATTCTGTAGAATTCAGGTGTGAATGTACAAAAACCCAAACATAATGTGAGACTGAGAATAGAAAAAGTCACCAACCATAAGGGTGTTTAATGACTGATAAAATAAAATAAAAATATTAAAGACTATTGAACAGCACTAAATTGGTGTCAGGAAAAGGAAAGATAACAAAACAAATAGAAGGCAGCACATTAAATATAACACACAAAGCATTCAGATGGTTTGCTTTCAATTGAACTCTCACAACTTCTGATGAAATGCAACATGAAATCATCTGAATACAATTGGAGCATTTCTCAGTTATCAACTTAAAGAAAGGAACAGAATTATTTCATGTATTACATATAGTTTGGAGTTTTTACAAACTGATATTATGAAAAAATAAAAATGAAAAAAATCGAGTTTTGACTAGCTTCTTGTAAGCTCAGCCTAAATTGGAAACAGAGACTGGAAATTTTTTGGTAACACAATAGCTGTTAGTTTTAAACATCTCACGGGACACTTTATTCTACAAGAAGAAAAAAACACTTATTTTATGTTAGAAGGATTCCTAGACCACAAATTTCTATGGGACCATAATTAGCTTTTGAAAAGAAAATAAATATGTTTTAATATATTTCTTCTGCTATTGTTAACATTATGTACCTTCAGGATAAGACATAGCGTAATTGGTAGCCACGCCTACCCTCTAAAGTTGAGAAAAAAAGTTGAAAGCACCCTTCCCTAAGACTAGCTGAAAAATAAAGTCTGTAGTCTGCTAGTGTAATGCAAATATAAAGAAAATAATATGTTGAATACATTTGTGCAACCAAAGATAAGTACCAGATTCAGATGAAATACACTGATCTTGTGAATTGATCCCTCCCACAGAACTCATTTCATTGTGAGATTGACCAATTGATAGAGTTGAGGATGATTCCTGGTCCAGGAGATGAAATCCTAACTGCTTTGATTCATGATAAGGTTGGTTTGGAGAGTCTACTTTAAAGCTTGTGTTCTTGGATAAAGATGGCAAAAATTGCTGTTCATTTGAATTCCACCATGATGGGCAACTAACAGTGAAGTAAGGTTCATCAAAGTTTTTCTTCAGCAAGTTCTGAATTCGTAAAGCCATCAACTTTATCTATATGTATATATATCATGAATTTGAAGGAAATCCTTAAGCAAGCAATCACGGATTCTTTTTGGCTCGCCTTTGAGATTACTGTTTAACTGTCCAAAGAAAACACAAGATCCATTGAGCTAGGTCTGCTTCAGTTACATAAGAAAATGTGATGAAAAATCTAAAATCAACTAAAAAGGATAGGTAAATTGACATGAAATACACTCAAATAGACTAGTTTTGCACCATGAAACAACTAAATGAAACTATTTGGCACAAAGAGAGATACTCTCATACTGAAACAACTGGTCAGGTTAAATCACCACTGTAAGCAAAGCTGAAGTGACCAAGGGTTTGTATGGTTTAAATAAAAAACAGTGAATACTCAAGAAAGGATGGGAGACGCTGAGACTACAAGCATAGTACAAAATCAAAATGAAATAAGAAAAATTTTAAATAACATTTACATCAGAAACACCTGTATTTAACAGTTCTTGGTAATTTTTGGAAGTTAGAAATGCAAGTTTTTTAGAGCTTTATACACCACTTATGCAGCAACCAATGACTGCAGTCATTTCAGGCTTCAGCTACCACATAAGAATCCCATGGTTTACCCATGTTTCCAGGAAACTTGTTCTAGGCAGGGGTAACTAAAGTTATATCAACAACCCTATACCAGCATCAGAATTCAAAACCCAATTCGCCATCAGTATAACTAAAGAGCAATGGGTGTGCAAACATTGTGGTTGCTGCTGGCATGAGGTTGCTTGTGTGGTTAACAAGGACATCTTGGGGAAGAAATGGCCCTGACTAATTGTACAAAAATCAACAGCAGGAAAGCATTTTATGATAAAATGTATAAACAAACCATAGCTTCACACTAACTAGCTGGCATGCATATTCACTACCATAGCATGAGAGTCTTTACCACTACTCCAATTTAGTAAAGTACTTTTCCCTAAGAGAACAAGGTAAATAACTACAAATAACATTTGTTTTGCCTATTTAAAGAACACCAATAGCCATTGATATCAGAAACGAGTTTCCAATCAGTAGATGAGTCACGTTGCACCTAAGTAACAATGGAAGGAGGTGTAGTCTACGACTAACCACTATCCATGATTGGCCTACCTACAATTTTCCAAAAGTGGGTGAAGCATGCATCATTAAAGCTTGTTACATATTGAACAAGAGTGTGCATCATCCACCAAACCCACAAAACTATTGAAGATAAGAAGAGCATTAAACTAGGCACGCGGTGTAAAAGCATGGAAAAACCAGATATATGGCCAACTTAATGATACAGACCTCAATAACTACCAGTTTTGAATTGTGACTAAGAATCTAAAAAATGCACCATGAGATCTCCCTTTTTTATACTGACATATGACTGTAACAGGAAAAATAAACCTACAGGACCTCCTAGTTTTCAAACAAAAAGTTCTCAAACTTCAAAACTGATGGAAATAAGGAAGAATCTACCAAGGAAGCACTTAGATGCTACAAGTGCAACAAGACAAACCTAAAAGCCTATGCCGGCAATCAACTGTGCTCTGCAAGTAAGGCTTGGCCAAAAACCTAACAGGAATGATTAATATGTGTGTGTGTGTGTGTGTACACACTCTCACACAAAGCAGTAAATCTAGCATTGAACATCCAATAAATCAAAGTCCAGCCACACAAGAAACCTGTTATTTAGGTTACGGTTTACTCCGCCTGTAACCTCTTAATTGCATTTGGTATAGCAAGATTTACTTGAATAAGATCATTAAAGGAAATCCTCAAGAACCACGTTCCAATAATTCCAAAATGAAAGACATAAATTTAATGTAAAACCTATTGAGAACCAAAGAGTACAATAAACTAAAAAATGCAGTGACAAAAAAAGAGCAGTGAGACCAGAGAGTACCTACAGTAAAAACAGTATATTTAGAACTCCTTTCACAACATCAAGAAAACATGCACACATAAAATAGCAAATAAAACATTCCCGGCTACCTGGATTCTACACTCATAAATTTTTATCCAAACCATCAAACAGAGTACAAGCAAGAAGAAAAAATAAGGACATGACGAAATAAAATAAAGAGAGAAGAAGAGACCCTTGGGATCTGATAAGGAAGTCAATAAGTAGTAGTTGAAGAAGAAGCAAAGAATTTCAAGAGGAGGCTGTAGGGAAGAAGTTGGACATGTCTCCCTCTCTTGAAACTCTCCAGACCACCACACCCACACCGTCCTATCCTTTTCCTATTATCTTGTCTCTCTCTTTCCTTCTTTCTTTTATTTTGTTGAGTTTTTTTTTTTTTTTTTTATTAAATGAGT
>Ga0307517_10012220_pt1 | contig 11812 bp, 21 predicted proteins | sample 23_EM_MG_FD_194515 | JGI IMG/M metagenome (GOLD analysis project Ga0307517, IMG submission 194515) | Populus trichocarpa ectomycorrhiza microbial communities from riparian zone in the Pacific Northwest, United States - 23_EM | ecosystem: Host-associated > Plants > Roots > Unclassified | place... | reverse complement strand
GACAATGAATTACAATTTCACCGCAGACAACTCAGTTTCGACAGCGAATGTTAATTCGCTATAGCCGACACAGTTTCCGCAGCGAATCACAATTTCGCTGCTGAACACCCAATTCGGCAGCGAATGTTAATTTCATTGCAGAACACACCATTCGACAACGAATGTTAATTCACTGCGGACGACACAACTTCAGCAGCAAATCACAATTTCACCGCAGACAACTCAGTTTCGGCAGTGAATGTTAATTCGCTGCAGCCAATACAATTTCGACAGCGAATCACAATTTCGCTGCTAAACACCCAATTCGGCAGCGAATGTTAACTCGCTGTAGAAACTTAGTTTCAGCAGCGAATCACAAATTCACTGCAGAACACGCTATTCGGCAGTGAATGCCAATTGGCTGCGGACGACACAGTTTCGGTAGCGAATCACAATTTCGCTGAAGAACACACGATTCAACAGCGAATGTTAATTCGCTGCAGATGACACCCATTTTGGCATGCACACACACCTCACATGCTGTAACAATCCCAGCATATCAACTGTCACAAGTTCCAGCAAAACACACACATATTGAAACCATCAATTTCAGCATATACTCTTTCAACAATTTCTAGCAGGACACACACATTGAAACCATTAATTTCAACACATAATCTTTCAATAATTCCAGCAGAACACACACACATGCATGCTGGCCAACCCTATAGTTAAGGCTAGCTCTCTACCATAATTTGTTATTTCCATTTTATTCATTTTTCTTTGTTAGATGTTTTGGGAATTTGGCCTCATTTCGTTTCTGTTTCCTTATCCTCTTAGTTAATTTCAGTTTCCTTCACAGCTAGCTTAGGTTTTAGGTCAATTTTTCTTAGGGTCTACTTCTTAATTTTCGGTTTTGGGTCTTAAGGAGAAGAGGAAGGGAGTTTCATGACCCATACCTTTCGAATCTAACTAAGTTTGAGGAAGGTTTGACACTATTCTTTCTCTTCTCCTACTAGTTCTCCTCCTTCTTCTTCCTCTTACATTTTCTAGCCCCCTTTTCCTTTCCCTCTAGGTAGCTGTCCAATCTTCTCTCAAGGTTTCATCTTTCCTTCACACGTTCACAAGGCACTCTCTACTAGTTTGGTTTAGGTTTCTGTTGAGAAAGAGGAAGGGAAGAGCGACATGCAGCTGCTAGAGACAACTTTAGGAAGAGGATGGGTCATCCTCTCTCTCCTCCTTGTATTTATACTCCCCATTAAATGAGGTGGGTTGTTTGGGGTTAGTTTAGATGTGTTCTTATCTTTGTTTTGGTCTATCTAAAACTGGTTTTACCCCTCCCTCCCAGCTCCTTAAGTTAGTTTTTTTTTTAAAACAACAACTGCGTCGCTGTCGATGTAGAAATCAGCAGCGAAAACTGAGTCATATATATATATATATATATATATATATATATATATATATATATATATTTCTTTTGGGTGTTTACATAATGCCTTAAACTTCTTAAAACAACTAAACACATTAGTCTTTTATTTTAAGAAGTATACCTAAATCTTTCTACTATAATTATCAATAAAAAGTAGACTCCTTCGAAAAACTCCTGGTTTGCATTTTTATCAAACGAACATGGTTTGATAGGACCAAAAATATCAGCATGTATTTCTTGTAGGAGTTGGTTTGCTCTTGATTTAGACTCCTTCAAAAAAATACTGCAAAATTGCTTGCCCACTAAACATCCTTCACACAACTGATTTGGATGTATAATGGATGGTTGACCCTTTAACATCTCCTTTCGTACCATCATCTTCAAGCTATTAAAGTTTACATACCCAAGTTTCATATGCCAAAGTCAAGTTTCATCTTTCACACATGCATTTAGGCATTTAGGCACATCTGTCTTTATATTTAATAAGAACATTCTATTCTTTGTTATGGCTACCTTTGCAATCATATCTTTTTTAGTGTCAAGTAATGTCAAAGTACAATCTTTCATCTTAATCTCATACCCCTTCTCCAATAATTATCCTAAGCTCAATATATTGTTTTTCACTATTAGTATATAATAGACATCACCAATAAATTGATTATTCCATCTTTCAATTTAATCAAAATCATACAATTTTCTTTAATGGAAACCTTTGAATGATCTGCAAATATGACATTACCTCTAATTGCTTCATCAAGCTTCATGAACTTATCTTTGTCTCCACACATATGGTTATTGGCTCCATTGTCTAGGTACCACAAGTTCTCTTGGCCTTGCATTCTGTTATTAAGCACTAGTAGTAGATTGGCTTCCTTCTCTTTTTCTATCACAAGATTTGTATTTTCTTCAAACCTTTTGGTTGGACTCCAGCAATCCCTAGCATAATGACCTGTCTTTTGACAATTATAGCATTTAACTTTTGATTTGTCAAACCTACTGTCAAATTTGGATCTCGGATTGCTACTGCCAATTGAACTAGTCGATAAGTTCTTTTCATTTGGTCGATCATTTGATTTGTTGAGGCTACCTCGATCTCCTCTTCCAAATCTTCCTCTTTATCAGGAATATCTAGAACCATCTTGCTTTGAAAAAAGTGTTTGTACACCCACATCCTCTTGAATCTCATTGACTCTTTTCTCATGGGCTTGTAATTTTCCCATGAGACCTTGTATTGAAAAAAAATCCATATTTTGAGACTCTTCTATCATGACCACCACATGATGGAACTTTTTTTGTAGTGAGCATAGGATCTTCTCTACCACATGTGTCTCTTCCATCTTTTCCCCATATCTTTTCATTTGATTGAGTATTGCCAATATTCTTGCAAAGTATTTTGAAATATTCTCTGATTCAAGCATATGTAACTTTTCAAAATCACCACATAGTTTTTGTAGATGTACCTTTCTTACATTGTTAGCTTCTTGGTTTGATTCTTGCAAAACTTCCCATGCTTATTCAGTGGTGGTTGCGTTAGCCACTATCTTAAAAGTGACATCATCCAGACATTGGTGGATGATTGTTAATGCTTGTTGATCCTTTCTTCGTGCCTTTTGCAAGGCCTCCCTTTGGGTTGAAATCAATGTTGCTCCATTTATTGGTTCCTCAAAGCCTTTTTCTACAATCTCTCATACATCTTGAAAACCTAACCAAGTTTTTACTCGATTACATCAAGTTTCATAGTTGTTATTTGTCAATCTAGGACAATGAAGTGGAAAGTTTGAATTGACCATATTAAATAATCAAACTTAAGCTCTAATACCAGTTATTGGAAAAGAAGGATATGGTGTAGTAGCTAATTTATAAGAACAAAGCTAAAAAACAAGAAGAAGAAGGAGAGGAATAATGTTTTTTATTAAGAGTTTTCTAAAAAAATACACCTTTTTAGCTCTTCTCTATATCTCTCTATCTTGTTTATTATGCTTCTAATTACAAGCTTATTTATAGGCCTCAAGTCCTAGATAATCAAGGAATTAAACTAACCAAAGAAAATCCTAATCTAATAAGAAATCTAACATTCTAATTAAACAAAGGTTCTAATAAACTAGTCTATTACAAATCCTTCTTAATCAAGGATTCTTATATTAACTAGGATTCCTCCTTTAGATAACATTAAAATTCTTACAAGCTTTAAATCATATTAGCCTAAATCCTAGTTGATATTGAACTTTAACAAAACTGTTAAAAAGTGATTTCTCAACTTATGATAAAAAAAATCCCAAATAAACATTTCTTTTTTAATTGAAACATCATGCAAACATGTAATTAACTTTTCACTTTTTAAAAAAATTTGATATAACATTGAAATGCCTTGCCGGAAAACTAGCAAACAAAAATAGCATAGCAAATAAAAAAGAAATAGAAAATGAGAAAAGAAAAATTCATGGAAGTTCTTGTGAAGCTATTGTTCCAGGATCCTAGCAATGTCTAAACTCTGATATTATGAGTCAACTTGTGATTTTAACAACCTTTAAGTGCATCAATAGGTTAGAAGTTGTAGTAACTCGATGTGAGGTATTTTTATGGTGATTTTGACCTTTTCTTTTAATGTAAGCTACACCTTAGTCAAATTTCTAGGATTAATGTATTTTTTTTTTTTAGTTTTAACCCTTGACTCTATTGCAAGTTAGACTTTTTGCATTCGTTTAAAATTCATGTACGACAAGATCTATTTGTGTTCCACTTCTAATTTTCTCTTATTAGTGGTTGCTCGTCAATCTATTTTGAACACAATAAAAAAAAAATCACAAGAAATACAATAAGTACAAGCAACACATAATTTTGTAAAATAAAGTCACCACACAAAAACTCTAATTTAAAATTTTATTATTGAATATTTTCTCTTTCTATTTCTCTCAAAGGTTTACAAATCCTTAAATTAACTTAAAAAACTGATTTAAACTGACTACAAAATACTAAAGTAAAGGAAAAGCAATAAAACTCCTCAACAAATTAGGAAATTAAAAAATATAGGGAAAATAGTAAAAGTGGCCTGAATAACACCTTTTAGGCCTAAGTTAGAGGTCTTTTGGACTTCATTTGATTACAACGAGTAGATCCCTCTATATAATTGAGCTTATAGAATCTCATGAGAAAATTTAAACACGGTTCAATAATCAAATCGAAAGTCATGGATTAGTGAACAAGTCATAAACTGATCTTGATACCAGCCGAACACTGCAGCAAGTCATTGCCAGTGTAGCAGAAGTGTTCATCCAAACTTCTTGCCCATTATGCCACTCTATGGAACATCAATGAACGAACACCATACCAGTCCACTAACCACTGTAAACAAGTTTATGGCGAACCAACCAGATAGACCAAAGAATGCTGTAAGGAATGAGGAATCACATCTTCCTTTGCATAGTGCTATGTGCTTAGTAGTTCCAATTAGTGAACAAGTCATAAACTGATCGCGGAACAACCCGCTCACATTCCCACCAGCTATAAATCCAGCACCAAAGCTTCCAGACTTTCAGACCGTGAAGAAACAAATGAGCCGCTGTTTCAGTTGAAGAGTGAGAAAAGGGACAAACATTTGTAGCAGCATCAGTAATTCCCTTTCTACATATAGAATCTTTAGTATTTAGCTTATTTAGTACCGCCAACCATAAGAACCCCTCTACTTTTTGTGGGGCTAAAACCTTCCACACATAAGATTGGATTGGTGAATTCTCAGCTAGTAACACCAAGTCCAGAACATCACTGCATGATTTAACCGAGTAAGTACCTCTCCTGTCGTGTCTCCATATCAATCTATCTGATCCATCTTCACATATTTCGAAAGAAAGAAGTTAAATCTAATAATTTCATCCCTTGAATCTGCTCCCACTTACGCAACTCCCTTCTCCACTCGAGCTGCCAATTCCAACCAGCGTTGGTCCAAATTCTAGCAGCAGCAACCGCGCAGTTCTTGTTAACAGCCGGAATGTACGGCTGAGGATTGGCAACTTTTAAAGCCATATCACCTATCCATGCGTCAGTCCAAAATCTTACTCTGTTACCAAAACCAACTGAAAACCTGATTCAACATCTAATGCTAGTTGATACCACACTAGTGCCCTTACGTGAAGAACAAATGTCCTGCCAATGAATCGATAGTTTTCCAGTACAATAAGGCAAGCCATTCCTGAACTGATATCGATATTTCTACCGTATGATGTTCCTCCAACAGGTAGAATCATTCCCATCTAACCTCCACATCTAATTAAAAAGCAGTTCTCTGTTGTTTCCCTATAAGGAACCATAACCGATCCCACAGCTATGCTTTGGCCTTGCTACCAAATTCCAAGCAACCTTGCATGGAGTTTTTCGCCCACAGAAATTGACGCTCCAAGGAAACATTATCTTAAACATGAACATGGACATAAAATAGATTGGGAGACTGGAGAGGACTGTTTTAATAAGACATTCTTCCTCCAAATGATAGCAATTTCGTCTTCCATGGCAGTAATCTATTCCGTATCTTTAGTATTGTCGCATGTGTGCGGCGTCGCAGCGAAAACATCCACACTCAAAATTTGGTATCTAAGGTGAAAATGTGGCAAACATGGGGAGATAAGGAATTCTTGTCTTTTATTAGTGGAAAAATAGAATGGGAGTCGCTACCTAGTATATTGGTTACTAGGAACCCTAACTGGTCTCAGAGATCGAGTACAGGAACTGGTTGCGTAAAAGAAAGGTATTAGCACCCAAAATATGCCCTACCTAAGGTAGACTGCATTGTTTTATTGTCTGATAAAATCTAAGGTCTTGTCGTGTTTTATAGTTGTTGGTCCGTCTATAGTTTAATAAAAGTTATCCTCGGTAAGGAGGTCCTTGTCTTATCGGGTAAAACCTAACCGTTCTAATGTCAACAAAAGAATTTTATATTCGGAATACATCTTACATATAAGGTCGTAACACCAGATATTAAAAGAAAATAAAATAATTTTTTTTGGAATTTTTGAAATATTGGCCAGTTCTCGTGACTTTAATAAACTGGTTATTAAAGCCAAAATGCATGCTAAAACCTTTTTTTTAAAAAAAAGATACAATATGATTTTTATTTTATTTTAGAGAGACTTGGCCGTACGTATGAAAAAAAAAAATTGCCATGACAAAAACCGGGTATTTTAATACCAAATTTGTATCTTTACAGTATAAAAATACAAACCGCTATTGATTAAAATACAGTATAAAAAATTTGAAGAAAACTCGGATTTTTTTGAAATAATTCCTTCTTTTTGCGGGCTGGGCCCAGCCCGGCCCATGTGACTGGGCTAGACCTAGCCAGCTTGCATAGTTGGGTTGGGCCTAGCTAGCCCAGCTTGATCATTAGCCCATGCCAATGACCAGCCCCTCCCTTCCGCACATGCAAGCGTATTATTTTACGCGTGCATGAACAGTGCGAAGGTAAATAAATTACCTTCGCACTGTTCATCACGTTCCTTTGCATTGTAGTGGATAAAAAAAAACGTTAAAACAAAGTGTTGCGAATGGTGGTTTTAGGTGTTGGTTTCCTTAAGATTTTCTTTTTGTTTCTACATATTAACATGCATCATCATACAGGAACCGAGAAAGGCAGCGAACATACCTGGTTTTGAGAAGACGAAGATGATGGTGGTGTTGCGCTATCTCTTCACTGTGTCCTCTGCTTCCGTTTGGTTTGCTTCCTCTTCTCTCCCTTTTGCTCTCTCACTATTTTTCCAATCTCTCCTATTTTCTTTCGTTCTCCTAAGCTGTATCCCTTTTGTTTTTGTAGCCTCTCCTCTCTCTCCCCCCTTTTTTTTTGGTGCGGCTCCTCCTCTGGCTTTTATAGCCAGAGGACGCCAGCATTTTTGGTAAGCCGGCGTGCATCACGGTGTCGAGGGATGTCAACCACGATACCCGCCCCATTGATTCGAGAATAGCTCCATTATCGCTGCTAACGTCTCCTTCCATTATCGTCACAGATTCACAGCTGTTTGAAGATAGTGAATGGTGGAAACGGCGCCACTTGGGTTCTTTTGATTTGGCCATTGAAGTTTTCGCGGTTTTGTAATCAAACCCCTGAAAAAATTGTAATTGGATCCCTTAATGTTAGCGCCTTTTCTGGTTTGGTCCTTGGTCTCGGATTGTTTCAATTAAGTCCCTAATTGGTCATCAAACTTCAATAATTATGCAAATAAACCCCTGATTTGACCAAATCAATTCTTTAAAATTATAATTGGATCCCAGAACTTTAATTTCTTCCAATAAAAGCCTAAATTGACTTAAAAGATCAATTTTCTTGCAATCAAACCCTCTATAAATTCGATTAAACCTTGGATAAAATTTAATTGAGTCCATAAACATCTGATTTTAAACTTTTCTTTTTTTTCAAATTGAATTTTCCTTGTCTCCAGGGCTCTAATCAGTAAAAAAATATACTGTCAAATTTTAACCTTTTGCATTTTTGAACCTCCTAAACAAATTTTGACCTTTCTTCGACATTCCAGCATCCTTTTCTTGCTTCTATTATTTTTTATTTCTTCTGAATATTTTTTTTTGTATTTTCTCATTTTTTGTGTGGGAACCCAAAAATGGATAACAACAAGTATAAATGGCTTCCATGTTGACATATGCTTTGGGCTAGCTCCCAGAGGTAACCCCATGTATTTGAAAGGCAGCGTGTCAACTCTGCTTCTTAAAAATTCAGCCATTTCATCACATAAATCTTCTCTAAGTTGAGACCTATCAACTCTGCTTCTTAAAAATTCAGCCATTTCATCACATAAATCTTCTCTAATGTTGAGACCAATTAAGCTTATTGATATTTGTTAAATAACACATTTATTTTGTTTTATTTATTAAAGGTAGAATAGTATTTTCAGTTTAACCTATATATAATCTCTTTGTATTTAGGTTAACACAAGCACTTTAGAATAAACAGATTAATGACAATTCCAGCCTCCTTTTCTTTTATGTTCATATTTTTTTATGTTAATTTGGATTACTTTAACATGGTATCAAAGTTGATTTTATGGAATGAGGTTTAATCTCAAACACAGCTTTCACAGATCCAACTTTTTGTTATTTCGTTCAGTTTCTGCAATTTGTTATTTCATTCATTTTCTGTAATTTTTTGTTTTGGAGTAATCGTATAACCTTGAGAAGATATTTATTTGGTTTATGCGATATCTGTTCAGTTTCTGCAATCTGGTATTTTTTTCTTTTGCTGCTTTTGCGTTCTGGTTTTCTTTGTTTGTTGATTATGATTACTAAAAGAGATGATTGGCTTCAGTTTGTGAGTGTGAGTTTGGATGGAAAAAATTATTTGCGTTGAGTTATGTAATGAGAAATTTCCTTAAGGGTAAAAAGATGTGGGGATATGTTAGTGAAACTTATGTGATACCCAAGAACATTAAGGAGGGAGATGTTGCTTTGATAGATATATGAGAAGCAAACAATGCAAAGATTATTACTTGGATCAACAATTTTGTTGAGCATTCAATAGGTATGTAGTTGGCGAAGTATGAGATAACAAAGGAGGTTTGAGATCATCTCAAAGGTTATTCACGCAATCAAATTTTGCAAAGCAGTATCAATTAGAGAATGACATATGAACTCTTCATCAAAATAATATGAGTATTTAGGAGTTTTATTTTGATATGATAGATTTTTGGGATCAATTGGCTCTTACAGAATCAACAGAATTAAAGGCATGTGGCATCTATATTGATCGTAGAGAGGAGCAACGATTAGTACAGTTTTTAACAGCACTTCGCTGTGATTTTAAAGGACTTAGAGATTCAATTTTGCATCGTTCTCCACTGCCTTCTATTGACTCTGTTGTCAGTGAGCTATTGGCTAAAGAAATACATCTTCAGTCTTATTCTGGAAAGGGAATCCTATCTGCTTTCAGTTCCTTTATACTAGCAGTATCATCTAAGTCATTCTCTAATCATCAGAATAAGCCTTATATAAGGGTTGCCTTTGACGAGTGCAGTTTCTGTAAGTAGAATGGTCACTAGAAGGCTCAGTGTCCTAAGTTGAAACAACAGAATCAAGCTTGGAAGCTAGACAGTCAGTCACAATCTAATGCTCATATACAACTTCAGGGTTATAAACTACCACACCACAATACTACAATAGTCGCTTCATCAGGCTCTATCACCAATCCTAGTACTTGAGCTAAGCAATTTTAGAAATTTCTTTCCTTGCAGCCACAAGCAATGTCCACTTCTCTTTTCGTAGGTTAGTTGCCTCATAGTTCCTCAAGTATGTCACATTCTGAATGGATCTTGGATTTTGGTGTTTCATATCATATATCTCCAGATTCTTCATCTTTTTTCTTTGTGTCACCTTCACCCTCCATTCATGTTATGACTGTTGATGGCACTCTTATACCCTTAGCAGGTGTTGGTTATGTTGTCACACCTTACTTGTCTCTCCTTAATGTTTATCTTATTCTGAAACTTATATTGAATCTTGCTTTTATTGGTTAATTATGTGATTTTAGTGATTATTTAATCATTTTTCCCTCTTTTTTTTGTTATGTACAAGATCTGTAGTCTCAGAAGTTGATTGGGACAGGCCGTATGGAGAATGGACTATATATTTTGGATGAATTAAAAGTGTCAGTTGTTGTTGTTGATACTACTATTGTTGATTTGTCTTCTTTTTGTTTAAGTCCTTCTTCTTCTAGTTTTTATTTATGACATTATCTTTAGGTCATGTTTCATATTCTCGCTTGAGATTTTTGGCATCCATAAAAGCTTTAGGAAATTTACAAACTTGTGATATTTCTGATTGTAGTGGATGTAAACTGTGAAATTTTCCACTTTACCTTTTAATCAAAGTATTTTTGTTTCTTCCTCCCCATTTGACTTGTTCATTCTGATGTATGGGGATCTTCTCCTATTGCCACAAAAGGAGGGTCTCGATATTACATTTCTTTTATTAATGATCATACTCATTATTGTTGGGTTTATTTAATAAAACATCATTCTGAATTCTCTGAGATATATACAACATTTCGAGCTCTTGTCAAAACGCAACATTTTGCTATTATCAAATATTTTAGGTGTGATTTGGGTGGGGAATACACCTCTAATAGATTTTGTCAGTTTCTTGTCTTAGATGGAACCATTCACCAAACTTTATGTACAGACACTCCTAAGCAAAATGGTGTTGCTGAAAGAAAACATAGGCACATTGTCGAAACTGCTCGTTCTCTCTTATTGTCTGCTTCTATTCCTAGTGAGCTTTGGGGAGAAGTTGTCCTTACCGCTATAGGTTTGATTAATACAATTCTATCTTCTCATAGTTCGGGTCTGTCTCCTTTTAAAAAATTATATTGGTATGTCCCTGATTATTACTCATTAAAAGTTTTAGGTTGTACTTGTTTCGTTCTTTGTCCTCATGTAGAACACAATAAGTTATCCTCTTAATCCACTATTTGTGTCTTTTTGGGTTATGGTAAAGGTAAAAAAGGGTATCGTTGTTTTGATCCAATAATTCAGAAACTTTATGTGTCTCATCATGTTGTCTTTCTTGAGCATATACCTTTTTTTCTATTACATCCACTACTCATAGTCTGACTAGACCTGATCTTATTTGTATAAATAACTTTTCTGAGGATTCTGATAGTTTATCATCTCAGGTTCCTAGTACTTCATATACCCCTCCTCATGTTCGACCAATTTGTACTCATCATTCTGCAGGTATTAACACTTTACTCTCTGGCACACTTGAAGCTCTATTCTCATCTACAGCCTCTCAAGCTTCATCTAAGATTGTGTATCCACCTCTATGTCAATCCATACGCATTCATAAGTCCATAAAGCTACCAGATTTTGCTTATTCTTGTTACTCTTCATCATTTACTTCATTTTTAGCTTTTATTCATTGTCTTTCTAAGCCATTTTCCTATAAAGAGGCAATTTTGGATCCTCTTTGGCAGCAAGCTATGGATGAAAAACTTTCTACTTTGTATAAGACAGATACTTGGGATCTGGTTCCTCTATCTCCTAGTAAGAGTGTTGTTGGTTGTCATTGGGTATATAGGATCAAGACTAATTATGATGGGTCTATTGAGCGATACAAAACTAGGTTGGTTGCTGGCACGATCAAAGAGTTGATGTCTTATCCTATGTGTAGGAGTGTCAAAGTAATAAATAACTCGGCAAGACCGGGGTCGATCCATAGGGAGGTCGACTATATATATATATATATAACAAAGAATTAAATAGAACTTTGAGATGTGAGATTAATGTGAGGATTAAACAATGATAAAAACAATTATCAAGGTTAGAGGATCCACTTATTATAAATAAGTATAGCATAAACTCTTTTATTACTCAACTGGAAACCACACACAAAGGAGATTCCAATTGGATGATTTAT
>Ga0307517_10012219_pt1 | contig 11813 bp, 6 predicted proteins | sample 23_EM_MG_FD_194515 | JGI IMG/M metagenome (GOLD analysis project Ga0307517, IMG submission 194515) | Populus trichocarpa ectomycorrhiza microbial communities from riparian zone in the Pacific Northwest, United States - 23_EM | ecosystem: Host-associated > Plants > Roots > Unclassified | place... | reverse complement strand
TGGCTTGAAACAATATACAGTCAATATATTTCTTCACTTTAAAATAGTCTATTCAAGTATAATGATAAGCCAAGTCCAAGATATTTAACTCATTTTGCATGGTGTTTATGTTGAGGAGATGGTTATAAGTGAATCTTCCCAAGTGACTACTATTATTAAGAAGTTTTCACCATCTTGAAAAGACTTTAAAAACTACCTTAAGCATAAGAAAAATGAGATAGGAATTCAAGATCTTGTTATCAGACCAAGAATAGAAGAGAACAATAAGTTGTCTGGGAGGAGAAAAGCTCCTCCTTAATGGCTCTTAGGAAGAAAATGGTTGAACAAGTAGTGGAGTCTCATGAGAAAAACAAACAAAAGAAAGATCTTTCTATAAAGGGCAAAGACATAAATTGTCATAGCAAGTCTTGTATCTGGAACAAGACTACACGTCAAACAAAAGATTGTAGATATAAGTTTTAGCAAGGCAATCCTAATAAAGGAAAGGTTGCTTAAGCCAATGATACTAAAATTGAGAAACTCTCCAATGACGTGTCAGGAACGTGCTTGTCTATGGTTATTTATGAGATTAACATAGTAAACAATCTCAATTAGTGGTGGGTTGATACTTATGAAATGAGACATGTCTTTTTTGATAAGATGATGTTCTCCACCTTGTCGCACGTGCGATCATCCTCTTATATCGAGATCCTCATGTGTGGGTGAAAAAAAAAAGAAATTCTTGTTCTTTATCAGTTAAAAAAAGGTTTGGAACCATCACCTAGTATTTTGGTTACTAAAAACCCTAACTAGTCTTTAAAGTCTGAATAAGAGGACTCGTTGTGTATAAAAAGGGAAATATCACCCCTAGTATACCCTGCTTAAGGTACTCGACATTGTTTATTTGTCTGATTACTAAGACATTGTTGTATTTTTCTATCGATGGTCTATCTATTGATCAAAGCAGGTTTACTCTAATAAAATGGATCATGACTTTATAGGTCGAGCCTAGTTATTCTAAAATTCAAATGTGTTTTTTGTGTTTTTGTATCTTTTAGTATCCAGGAATATACATTACATATAAGTTCATAATCTTTAGTATTAAAATAAACAAATTGATTTTTTTTTTGTGTTTTTGAAATATAGATCAAGTTCTTGTGGATTTAATAAACTTGTTATTAAATTCAAAAATGCATGCAAAAATATATATTTTAAAACTAGTTTTTCTTGAATTTTAGTATTTTAAAAATGTTAAATCATGCCAAGTGTTTTTTATTCTTTATTATTTTTTTATGCAAATATGATTTTTATTTGAAAGACTTGGTCATATGCAATAAAAATATTTAAATGTACTTTTTGAAAGAAAAATTTGTTGTTTTTGCAGAACGAAACATGTTTATTTAATATTGGAAAGGCACCTCGTGTATAGGTCACAATTACAAATATTGAAAAATAAAGAGCAAAATATGAGAGGCATAAAAAAAATATTATTGCAAATAGATCCCTTAAAGGCATAAAATTAAATTAATTAAAAACAAGGGTTATGTTTGGCAAACACTAAAAAAAGGAAAAGAAACAATGATGGAAAAATCAGTAGAGTGTGTTTGCCAAGCACACCCTTACCTCAAAATTATAAGCTTAAAAATTGCTTTAAGTTCATATTTGACAAACACGTCTTCAGGATAAAATATTGCATTTTTCCTCCAGTAGATTTTCAGCATGCCAAACACAACCTTAAAAAACTAACAGGCTTGGCCCAGCCACACGGGCTAGGCTTCCCAACCCAAAAACAAGATCCAAATTTAGAAATTGAATCCAAGTTAAAGATCAAATTTCATACAACTCAGGTCATAAGACCATGATAACCCTATATAAAGAAATTAAAAAAATTATGAAGCTCAATTCTCAATCAACTCAATGTTAAACGATGAAATAAAAAAAAATCAATTTAAAAAAGCATAAAAAAATTGACCCAAGTCAACCTGAGTTAACATGTCAAATCCTTGACTTGGATCATGAGACTAAGATAACCTTATAGAAAGTAAATTAAAATAAATTATGAAACCTAATTAACAATCAACCCAATGTTGAATGATAAAATTAAAAAAAATTAAAAAAAAAATAACCAAGTCAACTCGGGTTAACCCGCCAAACCCATGACTCGAGTTATGAGATCAAGATAACCTTAAAGAAAATAAAAAAATGACCTGAGTCAACCCGAGTTAACCTTCCAAACATGCGACCCAGATCATAAGATTGGGATGACCTCATAGATATCTATACAAAAACAATTTTTGAAGCTCAATTCTCAATAAACTCATTGTTAGATGATGAAATTAAAAAAAAATCCAATCTAAAAAAAAAACAACAAAACGACCAGAGTATATCCAGTTTAACCCATAAAACCCATAATAAAATATCATTTCCCCCCTAAAAGTATCACATTTATTATCTAATGATAGTTTTATAAATTTATACAATCAAATCTATTTGATTTTTCATAGTCTAGAATTATAATCCTTTTGTATAATTTCAATCTAGTCTTTAATTTTTAAAACTTATTTACAATCAAGTCATACTTAATTAATTATCATAGTTTAATTTCTTACTCGTGGTTCTTTATCTATGTGACCTATTAGGTTTCCTAATATGTTGGCTCAAATATAAATCATAATCTTAAATAAAATAACACTTAAATAAATTAAAAAATTTAATTTATTATCAATTCAATAATTGGCAGATTTATAGTTGAAGATCAAGTACACTATCTAACAACATGTCATACTTCCTCAAATATTAAGAAAGCCATTAGTGGTTTGACTTAACATTTTAGTGACTAGTTTTTCAGTGTAATTATCATTCCTTCATCAATGATGTTTTGATTTAGATATTGAAGCATGAAGCGTGTATATTCTGTCAAATCATGTGTTTTCAACACTATAGTCATTAATTATTTGAATAAGATTTTAAATCATTTTTAAATCTCATTTCACCTTACACAATGATTTCATAATCAATACTATTCGACAATAGGTGAAACATTTTTTTAATTCATTTAAGGTGATGAATCATATTTTAATCACTCAAATATCTTTATATAGTTTATGTTATACCCAATATCTACCTGATTGTTACCCTTTATTAAGGCAACATGTAGTCAGGATCAAAGCATTACATTCTCTATATAAGATAACTTAGTAATCTCAAGTCTAAAGATCACTTACACAGCTATTATGTGAGTTTTTCTGTAGACATAATTGATTTCTCCATATAGAATCTTCATGCGAGTCATTTTAGTGTACATGTCATCTAATAAGAACATACATATTAATTTTAGACACCTTTTATACCTTAGTTTATGAGAACAATTGTTTCATTTCATAAAGAAAAAAAAATATAATGTATATTAGTCTCAATAACTCCAATTAATGTCTACCTTTAATAAAGCATTAGCTATGAACACTTAGGAACAATGCTTTGATGTAATATGAATCTCATAATTATAACCACTTTATAATTTCTTTGCAAAGATTTTTTGTCCCAATAACTTTATCTTTACTCAAGACTCATTAATAAAATATAAATAAATATTAAAGATAAAGAAAACCTTTATTAATAATAAATACGTTTTTACATAAATAAAATCGATGTCACGTGTAACAAACGATTGGCTACATGATATATACATTAAAAACTAGTTGATTGGATATCCCAAGATTTAGATTCAAAGAGAAAATTATCGTTTGACACTCTCGGTATCTCTAAGAGATAATAACTACATGCCTATATCTATGAAAAAGGAGGTACTCGCTATAATATGACTAGGGTGAGTTGTGTTGTTAATGATTTTTATATATTAGTTTACTAAGTGGAGTATAGTAAAATATTCTTAATAAGATATCATTTATATGAACAAAAAATATGGCTTTTTTTATTAGAATTTTGAAAGGTAGAGTTTTCTATAGCACTCATAAAACTAGAAGTTGTTTAATGCAAAAGAAAAAAAAAACTATGAGAACTAAAAAAAACCTCGGCCATGAATTACATAAGAATCTTCTTTACACAAAAAGTTGAATAATTCAAGATATCAAATTCACTAATTAACCGAGTAAATTCGATAGTACTTCATTATAAAATGTTTAAAACCAAAGCTATTTTATCCTGATGTTGTGATCTACTAACTCATTTTTTCTTTAAAAATCCTTGTGTCTTTGTATACTAGTTATACAATTTCCATTCATACAAGGGATTGTTGAAAAAATTGGTTATGACTGGGTTAATGAAGACATTTAAGGTTAAAATAAAAGCGAAATCCACTCACATTTAAGGGTCAAAAGTTTGTTAGAATTTTCTCTAACATTAAAAAAAAAAACTAAAAGGGGTAGTGGTTTTATAATGTTGCTCTAGACTCAGTGGCATTGTGAATTGAAATAATAAAATTATAATTCTGCACTTATCAACAAAACACAATTGGCCTTGGAAGGGGGGTATAGTTGTCATTTTTTTTTTCACAGTAAAATGACTAATGTATCCTTCAAAGCAAAAATTAATCAGTTAGTAGGTAGGGGCTTTTTTGGGTTTCCAATTTTAGAATCACAATAAAGTAACCACAATGCCCTTAAGTTCATATTACCTTCAACTTGGGTCAAGGGTTTTTCATCTTTTCAGTATGGTTTTTTTTTTTTTTTTGTTATTATCAAAGTTTGATAAGGGAAATTTAGTAATTTAGCATATATAAAATATTATTTCATTTTAAAAAGTGGGTTGCCTGTAAAGATCTCGCGGATGTGCAAGGGTGCTCATGTTCTTGTCTAATGGCGTGTACGGTATTGTCTGATAGCCAAACTCTGGTTTCTACGATAGCGTTTTAATTCTCACGATGACTCTTTCATTCATGGGCAGTGCATGTTACCAAAAGATATTGAGTTTTGCATCGACAATCATTTTTTTTTCTTTCTTTCTTCCTCTCTCATCCTCAATCTCAATGCCTTCCCTGCATATTTTCAAAGCATTCTTTCAATTTGTTTTTCTTTTAGATTTGATTCTTATTCTTTTTATTACTATTTTTTTATTTTAAATAATTCATGGAATTGGAATTTTCTTTCGATTTCATCTTCCTTTTATTTTTTCACATGTCAAATTTGATTCTCGTTCTTTTTATTATAATTTTTTATTTTCAATCATTCTTTTAATTGAATTATTTTTTCAATTGTATCCCTCAATGTTTTATTTTATTTTATTTTTATGTCAAATTTGTTCTTTATTCTTTTAATTGCTATTTGTTTTGTTTTTAATCGTTTTTTATTGGAACTTTCTTTTCTAATTTCATTTCTCAATATTTTATTGACTGGAATTTTGTTAATCTAGAATTTCACTTCATGATCCTTTTAGTTTTGCCTTTCATGGGATGATTTTAGCCTCAGGACCTGGGTCACATGTTTGAAATATTGCCTCGGGTTTGCTTAGTTATTTTTTTAGATCCTTTATTACAATGTTTTTTTATTTCATCCTTCTATAGAGTTATTCTGATCTCATGTACCAGATCATGAGTTTCGTGAGTTAACCAAGGTTGATACATTCTATTTTTAAAAAAATATATATATTTTGTTGTTATTTATTTTTTATCATATTATTAAATTAACATAGTTATTGAATCTAATAAAATCAATGACGTGACCCTCATATTTCTCTTGTTTCTTTAGAAACATTGCCATCATCTAAGTTTTATTTTTTGTATTTAAAAAATTTAGTATGATACATAATATAATGTGGGCCACCAATCTAGTAAATTCTATAATATAAAATATTAACATGCATGAAATTAATTATATATGAATATGAATTGATCTTATAAAACTATTAGTTGACAAATTCTTAAATCTAAACTAAACTTCACATACCATATTACAATATTATAAGCATTTATCACCTTAATTATATATTATCTCAAAAACCTCACCAAGCTTCATATATATGAAAATGAAGAAAAACAATTCTTAAATTTTATAAATAATCCTCAAGAAATCTAAATTTACCACCTAATTATGTATTATCTCATTATAATTAATTAAGTTTTAGACCTTTAGATTTTATTAGTGTTACCTCAAACGTAATCAACAATACAATGTCACTTCTATCCATCTATTTACGATTATCCCTATAATATTGATTTGTGATAAAAATAACATTGTGGTTTTAAGATAGTTTACTTTATTAGGCAGTAGAGGTACCTCTATTATAATCAACATAATTTTCTATTAAATTTGAGTTTTAAAAGGAAAGGAGGACACATGTCAACTTTCTATTAATCTCAACTTTAAAAAAAAAACGCAAAAGAGAAATTGATAAAAAGTTCAAAATAGAGCATTAAAAAACAATTAAAGAAAAAAAATCTGTTAAATGATTTTACAAACTTTTTATTTATTTATAGCTAGAAATTATTTTCAATTTTTTTACATTAGATTTTTTTTATTTTATTTTAAAAAAGAAAAAAAAATATTGATCCGAAAATTTGTGTAAATTTTTTTTATTAATTTATGCTGGATTATTTTAATTGTTTAGCTGATTTGTTTTTAAAAGTCAAAGAAAGTTAGGAAATAAAAGACTTTAATTTGAATATTATAAAATCTCGAACATATAAAACCAGAACTTTTATCAAAAATTCAAAATCATGTTATAAAAAATACAAAAATTGAATCAAGTATGTTTCATCAATAAAACTATTATTTTATTTTAAAAAAATAAATTTACACTTTGTAAAAAAAAAAATTAAAAACTAAAAAACAATTTTTTTTTGTGGTAAATAAATAAAAATTTAGCTAAAATTAAAAATAATAACAAATCCAACATAAATTAACAAAACAATTATCATTTTTTTTTATTTTTTTTGTCTTTTTAAAGTGAAGTAAAACAAAACATCCAGCATAAATAAAAGATTCAAAACATATCTCTAGCTATAAGTAAATAAAAATTTGGCAAAGCGTTTTAGAAGTCAAACTTAAAAAAAAATTAGGGACCTGTCATTTTATTTTACTTTTTTTTATTTTTTTAAAGTAAATTAAAAAAAATATATTTTTATATTTTATTGAAAAGGTAAAAAAAAAAAAAAAACACAGGGGGAGGAAACACTTCTAATTTCTGGTTAGTGAATTTTTTTACTTTTTTTTTATATTTTATCAAAAAACAATTTCCTCAAAAGTGTTTTCCTTATCATTAGTACCATATTATCAACCATTCACCGCATCATTCCTTAAATTTATGTCATACATGCCACCTCGTCACTACCATGATACATAAGCAAAATTTCCATGTCATACCCTTATCATTACAATCATGAGAGTCCAGATATTCATTTAAAAATAAACAAATATTGACATTTTTATTTTAAAAATTCTCAAAGTGCATACACTTATTATTATGTTATTATCTTCCTCTGAAAGAAATTATTCTTGCAAATGCATCTGTTGGATGTGTGTAGTGTGCCTTTTTTATTTATTTATTTATTTATGTGAATTTTTGAACCAACTTATGCGCATCTCTAATAATCCCACGAACCCTGAAATTTACGATCATGTAAGCCTTCAGTGACCTTAAAAAGACTCGAACTTGTGACCATTAAGGAGCAGTGAAGCTTGCTTTTAATATTACTCAAGGACTGAATTTAGTCCATGTTAATACACAAGTTAGTATGAAAATATCTATTGTTGGAAAATAGATACAGACATATAGTAATAATGTGAGCCGTGAAACCAAGGTAATCTTATATAAAGCAAATTGAGATAAATTATGAAGTTCAATTCTTAATCAATTTAATTTTGTTTTGATTGAGAACTACGCTTCATAAATAGTTTTGTTTTGCGTTCAATGAGGTTATCCCGATCTCATGACCGAGGCAACAAATTTGGTTAATTGACTTGAGTGGTTTTTTTATGTTCTTTTTTAATTTCATCATTCAAAATTAAATTGATTGAGAATTTAACTTCATAATTTATCTCAATTTGCTTTATATAAGATTACCTTGGTCTCACGGCTCACATTATTCAACTAAAAACAGGGCAAAAAAAAAAAAAAACTGAAATAGCATGACTAACTTGTAAAACTCACGACTAAGGTCATAAGACCGTGAAAACCCCATAAAAAGCAAATTGAAAACAATTAGAAAGGTCAATTCCCAATTAACCAAATATTGAAAAAATAATTAAAAAATAACTTGAGTCAACATAGTTAACTCACAAAAGTCGTGACTTGGGTCATGAGAGAAAAATAACTTCATAGAAAGCAAATCAAAACAAATTATGAATTTCAATATCTGATAAACCTAAAATTTAAGGATAAAATTTAACTAAGTTCGAAATTATTAAAAAAATCATCAAAACATTTAAGGACCAAAGTAAAAATGCCTTGGCATTTCATTGTTTATTGCTATAGTGAAATGTTAAGGCCTTTTAGTACATGTTAACTAGCTATATGACTTGCCCTTCGTTGCGAATCAGAAATTGTTTTTCCAGTAAAAAAATAAATATACAGGCTTTTGTATCGCATCACTGGATTTAAGAAAACTCCCTATCTTAAATTGAAATGCTTATACTCGCATCTAATTAGATAAATTGATATTTGATTAAGAGATAACTAAGATTAAGATATTTGACATAAAAAAAATAAATGTGAAAGGAAAGCAAAAAAAACACGAAGATCAATTAAAAAAAACAAATGTTAAAGGATGAAATTGAAAAAAAAATTAATTTTAAAAAAAGATTTAAAAAGATTAAAGTCAACTCATGCAAACCACTGAAACTCATGACTGTGATCATGAGGCCAACACCGACCACATAAAACGTAAACCTAAAAAACAACGGAGCAAAAAACTAAATAAAAAAATATTGAGTGATGAGTTTGAAAAGAAATAAAAAAAAGAGAAAAAATATTCTAGTCAACCTAGGTTAACCTACTAACCCCGCAAACATGGACATATGATTAAGATAATCTTATATAAAGAGAATATAACACTAAAAGTGAGAAAAAAAATGGGAATAAAATGAAATAACTAAGTCATACGGGGTCAATATCTAAAAACCAATAAATTTAACTATAAATACCTCATCTTTCTCTGTAGGGGCCAACAACAAAAGAGAGTAAGAGGGGGGGTATTTCTCATTTTCTTTCACCAAAATTGAGTAAGTGGCTAGTAGAAGGGTTTGGGTAAGATTTAGGTTAAGTGGTGAGAAAAACAACATCAAGGCAAGAATATAAAGAGAGTAAGTGAGAGAAATTTAGGAATATAAAGAGAGAAGGCTGACCAAGGGGAATAAAGAAGGAGTGTTGAAAAATTTTGACTGGTTGAGAATCGAAGTACATTTTATTACCAAGTAAGGAGCTTTAAACTCAATTACGCAAGTTTAGATTAAGAATTGATGTCTAAATTGTGAATTCTAGGTTAAGGTTCATGAGAGAATTTGAGGGAAATTATAAATTTGCTTTGTTTGATTTAATTAAGATGGAAATTGATTAAAACAACTTAGAATAATGAACAAATGAAGGAAAAATCCTTATGTTGTTAATGGCAGTAATGTTAGCCATGAAGGGGGAAAGTTGGGGAAAAATTAAAATAATATATGAATATTGTTTGTTTATACTTATTATAGCATGTGTTGAAATGTAGAGAGTGAATTGAAAAGAAATGAAAATCTTGTATTTAAATTGTAATGGAAAGATTGGTTATGCTTTGAATTGTGAACATTGGAATTTTGTGGGGAATTATAGAATTATTGTGTTGTGTTGAAGTATTGTTGATGAAGGAATGTTAAAGAAAATAAATATGGTTTTTTTTAGAGAGTTTTGGTTACTTCAAGTAAGATGTGAGATAGATTAGTTGATTACTAGGGTGTTATGTTTAATGATGTTATAAGATATGTGGACGAGAAATATTTGTTTTGAAAGGTGAGGAAATGAATGAAAATACTTGGTTATATATCAAAATCAAATATTGGAGAACTAGATAGTATCATCACCTCACTACCAAATGAGTTTAGGGCTACAGAAAATGACAAAATTTGGAATAAGTTTATTCATAAGAAGCTGTAGCTAGGGATGTTATATTTCTAAAAGGACTTACCTTGTTTAATTCGGAGTTATAAAACTCCAGATATATATAAAGATTTGAGGGACAATTGGACTAAGTTTTGCTAGACAATTTTTATATATTGTAATAACGAGTAGTTTTGGGTACATTAATAGTAGGAATGGGTTTTTTTCCAATAAAGTTGTAGCTTTGTATCTTAACTTTAAGAAGAAATAAACCATGCACAAAATTGTATTCTATAACTTTAGATATAGTTAAAATATTGATCATTGTTCTTGAGTGATTAAGTTAAGTCATCTAGAAGTAGCCAACTTTAAAATTTGTTTAAAATTGCTCTTGATATAAGATTTAAATGATAGAAGTTATAAGAATGAGATTTTCAATATAGGTTAAATTGTTAATGATGATTAGTTTAAAGTGTTATGAAATTGTGTTAAATCATTTTAAGTCAAGGAATAAAATGATTATATATGAAGTTAAATTTCAAAATAAATTAAGGATTGAATAGCAAATGATATTGTATGTCTGATGGTATAGGAGAGGTCATAGGATCAACTCAATAACAAGGGATGTTTTCACGAGTTCAGGCACCAGGTAGGTGTTTTCACCTCCACCGTGTATAAGAAATTTCTTAGAGTTGTATAATTATGTTATTAGTGTAAACTGTTTGTTTAACATTTGCAACATGAGTATCATTAGAGAAATAATTTATTAGTCTACTTGACTATGTTGAGACTAATGGCATCTATGATTATATGACCGGGATATAATAACTAAACTAGCTGACCGTGAAGGGACTAGTAACATCCATATTCGGATGACTGTGATATAATTACTAGAGTAGCTAACTGTGATAGGGCTAGTGACATCTATGTTTGGATGACTAAGATATAATAACTAAAATAGTTGACCGTGATAAGGCTAGTGACATCCATGTTTGGATGACCGAGATATAATAACTAGACTAATTAAGCGTGAAAAGGGCTAGTGGTATTCATGATTAGATGACCGAGATGTAATGATCAGACTAGCCAACCATGTAGGAGCTAGTGACATCTATGATCATATTTTCGGGATAACATTGTTAGATTAATTCCTGGAAGAAGTTGGTAGTTATCGGTTATTTGATTATTTAGGGAATTTGAACCTTTTGTAGGGATATAATATAAACATGAATGGTGTGTATGATTGGGAACACAAAATGAATTAAATTTTTTTAAGGAATTAACTAATAGGTAAACTAGTTGTGCATGAGACTAATTATTAAATATTTATACTGCATTCTAATAAAATGTGATAATTGAATATTTGACACATCTCATCTCTGGGCTGATTAATGGACCATATCTTTTTAGTTTTTGTTTAGATTTAAATATGTAGTTCGTAGGGTATCAAACTAACATGTAACATAATTCTACTATTTCTTCGGATAATGTAATATATAAACTTACATCTTTATAACGCTAAATCCAACAATCTGTAATACTTTTGATTATTTTGTGAACAAATATGGATGTGTATGTTAATGTAGACAAAATACCTACAAGTAATCTTAGTTTAAGTTATTAATTTTTTGTGCATCATGAAAATTTGTATATGCTTGAAGACCTTGATTTTAATGAGATGGAATAAGGTCTAGGATGATTGGACTATGATTGTGTTGTTGAATTGTGATGAAAAAGAAGTTTGTTTATAACTTGGTATAGTCTAAGTATAAAGAAAACTCTACCAACATTTCAGTAAACTTTTTATATAT
>Ga0307517_10012218_pt1 | contig 11813 bp, 7 predicted proteins | sample 23_EM_MG_FD_194515 | JGI IMG/M metagenome (GOLD analysis project Ga0307517, IMG submission 194515) | Populus trichocarpa ectomycorrhiza microbial communities from riparian zone in the Pacific Northwest, United States - 23_EM | ecosystem: Host-associated > Plants > Roots > Unclassified | place... | reverse complement strand
GAGGAGCATGTATATATATATATATATATATATATATATTAAAAAAAAAACCTTTAGGCAAAGAATTCTTATGCATGTATGTATGTTCTACTTGCATGATCAGCTTTCGAATACTTCACTTCCCACAAGGAAGAATAGCGTGTGTGTCTGTGTACCGTGCTTCTTAAGTAAAGCTGACAGAGAAAATATTATAGCATCATAGATTAACTTAGGACATGAAGCTGACAAAGTACAAGAAAAACATATCCATCAAAGGAATCTAAGATCACTAGAAGTAAAGAACAAAGGTTTAACCTCGAGAAGATTCATGACATGTGGAGGCTATATACGTGCATGCATTGCTAGAATTTAATTACTTTTAGGAACCTGATTCAATAGCTGACTCTTGCTTAATCAAGAAATTAATATAAAGGGATTAAAAGAAACAGATTATTTTAGCCTCAGTTATGCTTGTCCGACTCATGAGTATCAACTTTTGCAAATATAAAGGAAGTATTTAGGAATTTAACTTTTCAAAATTTCGGAAAGAGATTATATATATTGAAGTGAACCCCATGTGCAGATATTCTTGCTATTATATATATATAAGATTCGAAACCATGGCTGGTTCTATGCTTAAAAGGGATTTGCTTTTGCACAAAGTTGATACCACTTGATATATACATTTGCTCACCTTTTTTTTCCTCTTTGAAAATTAAATTTACTTTATGCAGATCGAATTAATCGTATTGTTTGCCAATAATCGTTGTAATTTAACGACATGTTTACTTTTTGTCTTTAAGAGGTCTAGGAAATAACAAAAAAAAATAACAATCATATTGTTTTGATCAACTAAATTATTCAGTCACTATTACGTTGTTAAAAAATAATATAAATCATATCTTGAAACCTCACCTAACAGCTTAAGCTATTAAATGAGATGATTCTTTGACATGGTATCAGAGTCTTGATGACCAACTAAATTATTCAGTCACTATTACGTTGTTAAAAAATAATATAAATCATATCTTGAAACCTTACCTAACAGCTTAAGCTATTGAATGAGATGGTTCTTTGACATGGTATCAGAGTCTTGATGACCAAGTAGTCACGAGTTCAAATCTCATCATCCTCATTTATTTGATAAAAATTAATCATAAGGTAATATGAACTTGTGCAAGTTTCAAGTTCAAAGAGTTTTTACTTGAGGGGGTGTGTTAAAGAATAATATAAATCATATCATAGAACCTCACTTAACAGCTTAAACTATTGGGTTAAATTGGGTGTGTTAGAGAATAATGTAAATCATATCATAGAACCTCACTTAACAGCTTAAACTATTGGGTTAAATTGGTTCTTTGACATGCGTTTGGTTAATATCTAATAACAAAAAATATAAACATAAAATAAATAAAAACAATTGAAAAAACAAATATATATATTATTTTCATAGAGTAACGATATCTTTGCGGACAAGAAGTTTTACGTGCCGATCTGCTAAACTGTTTTGGCTTGCATAGATCAAGTTTGTATAAGAAGTTTTTCTTTCTTAAATCTGGGTGATAGTGATTGCAATTTGATCCTTCATTTTATTAAATGTTACATTTGTTCCATCTGGTTTGAATGTAGTTGCATTTCAATACAGTACATATCAGTTAGTGTAAAGCTGACCTGACTGCCGACTGCTTCAAAATAAAAAATAAATCTATCATCGATATCGAATGCATCAAAAACCAAATTTCTGCATGATACCCTCTTTGGAAGATCCACTGTCTTCTGATATTATTAACAGTTTAAGACTATGCAATTTTATCTTAATATTTTCATTATTTCAAATTTATATCTTGTAAAACTTATGCAATCTGATAATCAAAGGCTTGATTTTAACTATAATTATTATAATTTTTTTAACGATATAATTATTTGTGAATTTTATTTTCATAAAACAAAAATACTTATTCATTCTTATAGTTTCTTATGTAAACTATTAACATATTAATTGATATATTTCTCTGTTTTAATTGGTAAATTTATAGAATAAAAGTTGTAAATAGACATGCTTGACTCTTAGAGTAATTAATGTTAAATAACCTACCAAAATTTAAAGGGATTTATTAATTGTAAATGGTGAAGTAAGTGAGTTGATTTGTCTAAAAAATAGAGAAATCAATGTGAAAAAAATAAAGATATTTGGACTTTTCTATTGTTTATTTCATTTTTATTTTAATTATATTATATTGTTAATTACTACTTAACTGGAATTATTAATATGTAATTAATTAAAATGTTTTATAGTATGATTTTACAATTTAAGTTTATAATTCAAGTTTATATTTTATTTCATCTCGTGTTAAAAAAATATTTTTAACAACCTTTTGGATATGGATGCTACTGCTATCTCATATTTGTTACCACATCAAAATGGATAGATAAAACCCGGTGAATTTCCTTTTTTATCGGAACTAGTAAAGGCTCAGATGATTTTCACCGCATTTTGAGTCTGCAAATATAAACCACCGATATTCCTGCAGGTAATTTACCTTCCAAGAAATTGCTACGTAATTTTCTTGAATATATGCAATATATCCATTTCCTTTAATAGACAAACTGAAGACAGGACATACAAAGATAATGAAAAAAACATGGCATGCCTTTGGTTCTTGACATAATATGTTCAAAAGAAATTGTGGCTACTGCGCGCTTTGCTCATCATCTTCTTCATTTGAAGAGATATCAGTTATACTGCTAGAGTTCGAAGATGACGATGAAGAAGATGGAACTGAATAAAAAACAACCTCATCTCTCGCCATAAAATCAAAAAATCTTGGCTGAGTTCGCCTAGCGTTGTTATTTGTACAAGTTTCAATTATCTCATTTCTTGTTCCGCCTTTGTTTTTCAGGAATACTCGGCATACGACCCATTTATCCAGTTGATAAGAAGAATTCTGCAGAGAACATCAAACTTAATGTTATTCAGTAAAAACAACTCTTTTTTACACTTCAACTCTTTTCTTCCTTTAACTTCGCAGATTAATGCTTCTACTTGTATTTTTAATAACTCTTTTGTAACCAGGATACCATTGACTCAATGGTAGACAGGTCTTTGGATAATTAAAACACCCCGACTATTATCAAAAAAAAGAAAAATCAGTAAAAACAAAGAAAAGTGATCCACATTTTTAACTCAGAAACTATAAAATGTGAATTTTTTTTGTTGGCCTGAGCTGCAAAACCTATTAATGCAGACAGTACTGTTGCATAAAATATGTAACAATTAATAACTTGCCTGGGCTGAATTCTCTGTCTGTGGAAAATTGTAATCTGTAGTTTCTTCTCCTACATTAACAAGTCGATATTCATGCATGACCCAATCAGTTCTAGACCCATGTGTCGCCTTCCCTCTATAAAAAACAAGAGTCTTCTTCATCCCCACAACATGGTTATTCTTCCAGCTTGAAGAAATAATTTGTTTGTCTAAGCCAGTTGCTTTCCAATAACCTGAAGCACTACTCCTATTGACTCTATTTCCATTTGGATACTTGGTCTCCTTGTTGCTGAAGAAGTATCTTTCTTGCTCCGTATCACCTATAACACATGCATGATTACTTCTTTTAACTTCCAATGCAGGGAGACGTTTTACAGGCAAAATATTGAAGAATATTATAACATTAGACTAACCTGGCAACTCCCAGGGATCATACTTGCAGACATTGACCTCGTGAATGACTGAAGCAGGCAATGGCCATGAAAGGATTTTGCGTTTAAGGTACTGAAAGACAAGCTCTTCGTCAGTTGGTTGGAAACGAAAACCAGGAGGCAATCTGATCATTCCATCTCTAACAAGGTTGAGCTTTTCCATACTGAATACTCTCTTGAAAGGAAATTGGCCTTTGGCAGCTCAAATAAGGTAATGTGTAAGCGACCAAAGGCAGCTGTTTGCAGCGCACAGAGAGAAAGTCGAGTTGGGTGGGTTGTAGGAGCTAAGAGAGGGCTCTTTATAGTAATTGTCGTGCTGATGGCATGTGTAAAGGCAGCAATATTTTTACTGGAGACTCTACAACAAGGAAATATGTTAATTTGACAAAAGTTACTTAGCAATTGATTAAAAAAATGAATTATTTACCACTTCATGATTGACATCTGTTGAAAATATTAGCTATTGCTAATTATACTCTTAATCAGTTTAAAGACTTAACAATTTTACCTTGATTAGTCAAATATTAATCAAGTTTAACTTTAAAATTAAGAATAAATACAGGGTTTTTTCTCTGAAAGAAAAAAAGATTTATAAGACCTTGACAGCTATAGAATGCCCACTCTAAATGTTTGCAACCATAAATTACTTCTTCTATCTCTTTTCTTCTCTGTTAAAAAAATAAATAAATAAATTGGAGGTTCATTCGGTGTTAAGTTACACGATGATTACCTCATTAATTTGATCTAAAAAAACCCAAAGTATTAGAAGTCGTAAATTTAACCACTAAATTGCGTTTACTTCTCGTGCTTTTACTGAAATATGAAGCATCCAACGTGCTTAATTAGGTCACAAATGTTAAAGACGTGCAAGTAAACAAAAACCCTTTTGTCAATGGACATTAATAGGGTTGAATTTAACTGAGGAACAAAGGATATATAGGATGCTATCTGAAAGGTCGGTCCTTTTTCATAATTATATTCGCAAGTTTTTTCAAGTTTGGAATATAGACCCGAACCTCGTAAGAATGAAGTCATATGATGTCATCCTTACTTATTCTATTTACGAAAGTGAAAAAATAAATAAATAATTATATTAGTGAAAAAAGAATCTGCTTCTTGCTTTGCATATACATCTCTACTTGAAAGTCAACAATTTTCCTAGAAGCTCTCAGCGTTGTGTCGTCCCTGATGTTAACGTTATATATGAAGGCAGCAAGATTTCTTCAAGGATAAAGATTTTAAATTAATTAATCAAGAGAAGATTAAGATCAAATTAACTAGAAGATTTAGTTTTGATTGATATACAAAATGATATTCTTGATCTCATCTTAAATGTTATTTCATGGGAATAATTAGTGAAATCATATAAGCTATTAATTTATATAATTAACAGTCCCTTGATTTCTTACCCTCTTACCCCCACCCACCCCCAAAAACAAAGTCAGTCTAGGTGATAATTAAGGTCTTATTCTTTGACGGGATGTTTTTTGAACTGAGAAAATTCCATGGACTGAATAATTTCCTTTCCTGCCATTGCACTCTTATAGATGTATACCACGCCAAGGTAGAATGATCATATATACAAGTGACTTGCAAAGTTACAAAATGATTTCTTACCCGTAATTCCTTTTCTTATATTGCTTCCACTTTTCTTCCACCTCCAAGTCCTTTTTTCCTAGCTCTGGACTTTGAATTTAAAGCTTTTTTTTTCAAAAAAAATATGTATAAACAAATTAAAGAACTTCAATAGTGCTAAAGAGCCTCGACTCTTCATCACTTTCAAGAGCGGATAAATTTAGTTTATGCACAAACGTTCCAGCCATCATCAATTCTTTTTATAAACATGTCTACCTTGAGGTGTTTTAAAGAGCCCACATGAGTTTTTTAAGTGTGTAATATATTGCTAAAGTTATAGAGAATTACTTGGTTTTTTTTAGAATGAAACTATAGAAAAGACAAGAATTGAAACAAAGATATAGCGTTCCTCTTCCCAATTTTGCAAGAGAATCAAATGTCTTCGAGTTTTTGAAATATTTTAATGAGATATATTTGAAGGGAAAAAAAACCCCATAAAAAGTCATGCTTTTATAAGATTAAAGCAAAAGCCTTGAAAAGGATAAAAAGTCAAAGAAGGTGACCATTTCCTAAGTAGGACATGAGGATTGGTACTTTTCTTCATTGCGAAGATGTTGCTTTTCTCTCTCCATGAAATCTTGATTGGGAATTTGAGATCCTCCCCCAGTAAAAGCAGCTACTTTGTGTACATGGTTGATAGCCATTGCTTGAGACTACAGCAACAAAAGATATACATTTTTGTGACCTTTAGAGCCTGCAATTCTTTCATACGAATACTATTTATATCGTTAAATATTGCCTTTTAGTCTTTCCAGTACAAGCAATTTCTTTTCATGATTGTTTTTATTAAACATTGCGTATAATATCAAATTCTAAGGAGTATAGTTTAATTGGTCAAGTTCTAGATTTGTTTTTTAAAAATTACTAATTCGAGTCTCATAAACCTCAGGGCTACTGGAGACTTACATAATTGTTAATTTCAGAGCCCATAAGATTAGTCGGGATACATGCAAGCTAGCTCAAACATTCACGTTAATAAAAAAAAAAATATAGAAAACATCATAAGAATAAAACAGCCACACAATTCAATGATTCTATGTGATTAAGAGAAGAAATTTCACTATGATCAAATTCAATACAACATTGACATTCTAGAAAAATAGGCCCAAAAATAGACCCAAGCTAGCATATATTTATAAGGAATGTCTTAAACCTAATAGATAGAGGATGATTAGTCACAATCCTAATCCTACAAGATTTTCAATTGCCAAAACCAACCTAAGCCTGTAAGGTTTCCATTAGAAGTGACTTTGTCAAAGTATCAATCTTTTTCACAATAATGCTATCCAAAACAATAACATCTCAGAAAAAATGGTAACTAATTACATCAATGCGCTTTGTCCTTTCATGGCGCATGCGATCTCTTACAAGATGTATGGAATTTTGATAATCGATCATAATTAAAGCACGATAATTAATGATAATCATATTAATTTTGATTAGAACTGAGTTCACCAATCATGTCTCTTAGCCAAATAACTTATTTGGTTGTTTTAGTAATTATCAAGTATCCCACGTCTAGAGATCATATATAAAGATCATACTCAAGTTTTTCTCATGTTATTATATATTGGAAATTTGGGACCCCAATTAATTGGATTGTGGGTTAAATTGAGTGAGAGTCATTAGATTGGGGATTCGATTCGAAAAATTGTTTGTTGATATGACCTAATCGAGCATTAATGGGGTCGGAGTTGGTGGTATAGTTGTCCCTTTTCCTCAGCTAGTTAATTTCAAACCATAATTTCTTTGACGATGATGACTAGAGAAGAAAGACGAACCCCATTGCATTAAACAACCATTAGATCGAAAGGCATGATCACTTTTACTATTATTTTGATCAGTATGTTGACAATCATACATATGATTAACCTCTCTTTATCATATGTATTTGATGGTTTAAAAAAAAAAGAAAAAGGTGATGCTTAATGCATAAGAAAGTTTGTTTATGCTAACACATGATCATGGACCTCGGAGCACACTTTTCGTTCCATGAATGTGCGAGTCCACTTTATCTAAATTTATAAAAAGAATTAAAAAATTAAAATGATATTATTTTAATAAAAATAATAATTAATAGATTAAGTATGAGATTTTGACCATATCAGGGTTTTTAATTGGATTTACGGGTTAACTTTAATTTTTTACTGGATCAACTTGGATTTTGGACCAGATTAGCTAATGTCATTTCGAGACCTTCCTAAAAAATTCAAATTTTTTTTTTAAATTTTTTTTTTTATGTTTTGAATCATTTTGATATGTTGATCTCAAAAATAATTTTAAAAAATAAAAATATTATTTTAATGCATTTAAATATAAAAAACATTTTAAAAAACAATCACAACCATACTCTCAAACAATCCCTCAGCTTCTCCAAAAAATTTCACATGAATTAGGGGTTGAATCTCTAAGGTTACACTAGATATGTTTTAATTGATTTTTTTTTGGACCCGGGTTAGGCCCTGGAGTCTCGGGTTGAACTGCTTTTGTTTGGGTTGTAAATGTAGAAAATGAGAATTGCTAAAGATTTTGGCAGGCCATTGAATATAAGCCCAAGAAGCATTTACTAACCGCTTTCCTACTATTTCTTTTGGTTCCAAAGAGAAGCTCTGGCTTAGGGTTTTGAAGGAAGCGGTCGTCAAACAAAAGCAGGGTTTTAGGCTATTTACCCAGATAGAAAAATCAAAGAAACTAAAACAATGGATCCTTCATCAGTTAACTCAGCTGAATTGGAACGATTCCTTAATGTAAGTATAGAATCCCTCTTTCCCTTTTCACAAAGTCCCACCTTTTATTTTCTTGAGCTTGATTTTTTGAAAGATTTACACTTGTGGTTTTTATTTTCTTGGTAAGAATATGATTTAGTTTTTGATTCGTTAAAGGCCTCAACGTTTTGGTCATTACTACCACTTCATTGTTTTGTTGTCTGGTTAACGTAATTTTTATCTTAATCGTTGTACTGTATTGAGTTGTTATTGCAAAAAAAACTCAAGCTTGATCGGATAACTGATTTGGTTGGATAATTTGAATAATGGGGTTAGTGGAAAATTTTGTGTGTGGGATTTTTTGCTGATATGACGAGTAAACTCAATTTTTGTATGTACAGTTTCGGTATATTATTGGTGTGGATAATATTCTTGATGAATTTCCTCTTATAGTACTGTGTTGTTGGTTCTTGTTTCTTTCTGAGGGAAGGTTCTGATGCGGTTTTATGTTATCACACTAAATTATAAACGATTTGATTTGCTTCGTGAAGAATTCAGAACTGTCATTTGGTATCATGGGCTTAATTGTATGGGTAATTGTGCTATTTTATGAGTAACTATGATGTGATAAATTTGAGATTGCATGTTTGCTTAGAACGGAGAGTTAACAGGGAGACTAGTGGAGGGGAGTGTTGTTTTTTTGGTAATTCGAGTATCTTAAGGAATACAAATGTTGGGGGGCGTTATTTTGTAATTTAAGTCTCTTAAGGTAGTGTGGGATGGTTGCTGTCATCACCTTGCTGGATCTTTGATATTTTACAATGATGTATGTGATTCTGATTTTGGAATGATTTTTTTGGTTTTGCAGCAAGAGAAGGAAAGAGCTATGGTTAATGAGATGGTGGCAAAGCTTACAAGTGCATGCTGGGACAAATGCATCACAAGTTCACCGGGGAGCAAGTTCAGCTCAAGTGAATCATCTTGCCTTTCTAACTGTGCTCAGCGTTATATGGATATGAGTCTTATCATTATGAAACGCTTCCAGTCCATGAACTAATTTCATGAAGAATTGGCCTACTGTATTGGTTTGCAAGTTGCAACTGCGCTCTAGCTTCAATCATTAGTGGATTACAGTAGCTGAAATGCCTTGCATTTTTGGAACTAAATCACATATTTCTCTCTTGATTATCTTTACATCAACTTCTGTATTTTAAACACCATGGAATTATTATCCTCCCATCATTTGATGTTGCATAAATGATGTCCTGTTGCTTTCAGAACGCTTTCTTTTTTGTCTTAAACTTGTGCAGTTGTGAGTAGTGGGGTGTTGTAATTAGCTCAAGTTGCAGGAAGCAAATACTTTTAATTACACCGGTATTTCCTAGTGTTCACAAGCCAGCCTGAGTGGAACCACAGAAGGGGAGGTAAAAAGCAGCTGGTGGTGCTTGTTGAAGGCTACTACTCATTGCTGTTTAGGAGGATGGTAAATTCGTGGCATTTGCTTAATGGCATAATTCTGACTGCCATGGTGAAAGTGTGCAGCTTTTCTCCTCATTTCTATTTTCAAAAGTTTAGTTAGTCTCAAGCCTTCTTAGTTACTGTTGGAATTAAAATCCTAAACTTCCATTGAAGTAAGCATTAGTTTCAAAAACTGATCTCTAACTTTACGGGAGATAACCCTTTTCTCTTTCTGAACTGCTACTCTCTCAAAGAAGGCGCAAAGTGACTCCTTGACTATTGCTAGATTTCTAGCTGTGGAACCTCAAAGGTTAATGCAACTGAAGGTATGTGAATTAACATTCTTCACAAGAACCAGTGAATTGAACAAGCATGCCTACGCCTTTTGGTTTCAATGTTAACGAGTGTTAGGGCAGTGGGTATAGGAAGAAGGTTTTGAAGTGTGAAAGATCACTAGTGTAAATACTGGAAGGTTACAATAATATTCTTTTAAGATACATCAAAACTTCAGAAACTTGTAAACAACAAAAGTTTCTCAAGAATTTCTATTTTGTTTCATATGAACTTAAACAACTATAAGGTACCTTCCTCGTACCAAGAATGATGTGCTTTTATAAGATCTAAGAAATTACTTTGAGCTTGTACGTGATCAAGACAAGTATCATCTCCATCAAATACAATTCATGTGGCCAAGAATTAAAATTGCTGCGACTTTTGAAAGTTGTTATACCATGTTCTTACGAATTGGTCGATATCTGGCAAAACATTAAAATTAGGAATCACTTCTACTCATGCACAGGCAAAGGTGCCCACCAAAAAAGTATGACACAATTACAACAACTAAAACCGCAAACCCATTGAAACAGATCATTATAAACAAGGAAGAAAGTACGGTGGGGGGGGGGGGGTAATGGCCAGCCAATACAATAGAAACACATCATTCTTTTTTCTTTTTTCTTTTTTTGTTTCGTATAATCAATCTTCTTTTCATTTTACAACCTAGTATGCCTCTTAGACTGTTGGGCATCTGATGTCAAGTTGTCACCACTGCCACTAGCCATCCGCTTTGATTCCCCTGTTCCAGCTGCTAAAGCAAGAACATCAGGTGATATATCCCAGCTGCCACTTTTTCTACCCAAACTTGATCGTCTGGAATGCATGACGCTGCGCCCTTCCATACCCTGAGGGGGGAGGATCCTGCTTAAATCTGGAGAGACATCAGGCAATCCACGATCCTCATGCAGACTGTCATCATTTCTTGCTGTGCCATTATAATCATCATCTCCTGAAGCCTCGTCCCACACTGGCTTCCTCCCCATTTCTATGTCACCGGCAGATTTTTCCACGCTTGAACTGACAAAACTACTAGCTACCATTCTAGGTGGAATGGCAGGTTCCTTTGGTACTTTTGCCCTGAAACTGTTCTTAGATGGAGGGATGCTAGAGCAAAATATCTCCTTGAAGTTCTCAATCAATCCTCTGTCAAATGGGTTAGCTAGCCCATCATACCGGTATCTAAAATTCTCATAAGTAGACTGCCAAAACACAAAAAGCAAGAAGTTTGGGAAAACGAGCATATCACATAAAACATGAAGAATGGCATGGTTTTCCAGGGAAAATTAAATATCTACTATAGAAGCAAAATGCAGTGAGTTGCAAAGGAAGGGATGTGATGGGAAACAATTTTAGGTGAGACGAGTTTTTGCATGAGGATATTGACCTAAAAGTGTGACTTGTAGGAAGAGTTTCTTACTTGATTTTTACTGATGAGATATGAATGGAACAAGGTAAGACCACCAACAAACCAAACTGAAATAAAGGTGTAAATCACTAGAGCAATAGAGGCAGGAGTCTTGGACATTGCTTTCCAAATTGACGTCTCCTCGCTATTCATGATCCTCTTAATGTAGACCCAGCAAAATGCGTGTACATATAAGCAAATAATTGTTGAAGTAAAGACAAACATGAAGAAGAACCGGTAGTTCCGCTGCACCCAAAAACAGAAAGACAAATCCCAGTTCAGAAAAAGATCACTACGAACACACAAATTCATGTGATGCCAAAGTTCAGCGTTATTTTGCCAGTGCAAGTACTAGCTTGAAAGCAAACTGAAAGATGGTGAGGTCAACTACAAAAATTCTCTAAATAAAGACACATTCAAGAATATCATCATCAAACAAACACAAATTTGACAAATTCTGGCACAACCTAAAAGTAAAACTGGAAAGAATTTCTTGTGATCTTGATTTTTTATCAATTCAAAGTTTGAAGCTATATAGCAGGAAGGCTATCTTCTTATTTTTGTACCAACACTGGCTAACCGTAAATTATTGGTGTCAT
>Ga0307517_10012217_pt1 | contig 11814 bp, 11 predicted proteins | sample 23_EM_MG_FD_194515 | JGI IMG/M metagenome (GOLD analysis project Ga0307517, IMG submission 194515) | Populus trichocarpa ectomycorrhiza microbial communities from riparian zone in the Pacific Northwest, United States - 23_EM | ecosystem: Host-associated > Plants > Roots > Unclassified | place... | reverse complement strand
AGGCATCGCTCGCGACGCTGAACAAGATCCTGCCCGGCCTGATCACCTTCTCCGACCAGCTCAACCACAATTCCATGATCTCGGGCATCCGCGCCGGCCGCGGCGCCTATCATGTGTTCCGCCACAACGACCTGGCGCACCTGGAAGAACTGCTGGCCGCCGCCGACCCGGCCGCGCCCAAGCTGATCGCCATCGAGAGCGTCTATTCCATGGACGGCGACACCGCCGACCTGCCGGCCATCGTGAAGCTGGCCAAGGCCTATGGCGCCATGACCTACCTGGACGAGGTCCATTCCGTCGGCATGTACGGCCCCCGCGGCGCGGGCCTCGCCGCCCGCGACGGGGTGATGGACCAGATCGACATCGTGGAAGGCACGCTGGCCAAGGCGTTCGGCGTCATGGGCGGCTACATCGCCGCCGACGCGATCATCGTCGACGCCATCCGCAGCTTCGCGGACGGCTTCATCTTCTCGACCTCGATCCCGCCGGCGCTGGCCGCCGGCGCGGTGGCCTCGATCCGCTACCTCAAGGAACACGAGGAAGTCCGCACGCAGCACCAGGAGCGCGCCGCGACGCTCAAGGCCCGCATGCGGCAGGCCGGCCTGCCGGTCATGGAAGAAAGCGTCAGCCACATCGTGCCGGTGCTGGTCGGCGACCCGATCCACTGCAAGCTCATTTCCGACATCCTGCTCGAGGATCACGGCATCTACGTGCAGCCGATCAACTATCCCACCGTGCCGCGCGGCACCGAGCGTCTGCGTTTCACGCCGTCGCCGGCTCACACCGACGGAATGATGGACGAGCTGATCGCCGCGCTCGAGACCCTCTGGGTCCGCTGCAACGTCCAGCGCGTCGGCGGCGTCGCAGCCTAGGCCGACGGCCAGAGGGGCGAAGAGCCCTTAAAGAACCGCAGCAGGCAGAGCGCTCGGGCGAGGTCGGGGCCGCCCTTCGCGTCGGTGAAGATCACATCGTGCCAGACGTTCTCCGTCTTCGGACTTTCGGTGAGCTTCAGCACCCGCGTGCGCGCCAGGTAGTCGACGCCGGCGTGAAGCGGCCCCGCGAACTGCTGTACCTCGAGCGCTCCGATCAGTCCGACTTTCGGGTTGGCGGACTTCGCCAGCACCTCGCCGCGGATTTTGCGCGACAGCCCGATCAGCTGCGACGGCGGCAGGCCCCGGCCGTCGCGGTAGGCTGGCAGCGGCTCGGTCAAGGTCTCCAGCGCCCGGGCCAGCGCCTCGGGCTCGATGCGCACTGGCAGATCGTGGTGTTCCTCACCGATCACCATGTGCCTGAGGATACGCAACGCCCCAGGCTCGGCCGGGGTCTGGGCCTCCAGTCGCCGGGCAAGCTCCGATTGCGGGTCGCGCCCGACCGATGCGGTCCCCTCGCAGATCCGCGCGCCCGCTTCGTTGTGCATGGTGAGCCTCGCCCGCTCAGCGCCCGGCTCGACCGTGGCCTGCACTCTCTCGCCGTCGACCGTCGCCTGGGTGAAGTAGAGCGACAGCGACCCGGTCTCGAACCAGGCGTCGCCATAGAGCGCGAGCAGGCCCGGCACGAACTGGTCCATGTGGACGGAGCCCCCCACCGCGCCGCCCTTGAACCCGAACTTGGCCGCAATGGCGTCGTTGTGGAAGGAGCCCTCCACCCCGGCGGCGGAATTGCGGGGGCCGCGGAATTCGCTCACCCAGGGCTGGGCGTCGGCGGTGAGGGTCATGGGTTCGTCCTCGTTTCCGCCACGCTAGACCTCGCGGGCGCGGAGCAAAAGTCCGGACTATTCCCCCGCGCTGATCAGCACGAAGGCCGCCCAGTAGGCGGGATGCGCCCAGTCTGCGGTCCAGCCCGCGATCCGCGAGCCGTCGGCGCGGCGGCCGCTGCGCACGGCGATCATCGCCTTCTGCAGAGCCTGGGACTTGGTCAGCCTCGGATTGGCCCGCTGGATCGTCAGGGTCTCGACGGTCAACGCCGCAGTGGAGTCGTCGAAGACGTGCCAGTGGCTGGCCAGCAGGGCCTTGGCCCCGGCGTAGAGGAAGGCCCGCGCCAGCCCCGACATGGCGTCGGCGCCCGGCGAGCCATCCGCGCCGGCGGTGTTGCAGGCCGACAGGATCACCCAGTCGGCGCTGAGCTTGAGCTGGGCGGCTTCTGACGCGGTCAACAGGCCGTCGTCCTGCGCCGTGGCCTTGACCGGCGGGGTGAACACCAGGCTGGGCTCGTCGATGCCCTTGACCTCGTTGGAGAGCAGGCCGTGCGTGGCGAACGCCACGACATTGGCGCGTGCGAGGCCGGGCGAGGTCTTGACCGAGGCCTCGGTCGCCTGGGCGCCCATGTGCAGACTGTCGGAGGAGGCGCCCAGGGCGCCGGCCATGGCCCGCAGCTCCTTGGCGGCGCCAGGCAGCGGCGGCAGGCCGTGGCGCAGGTCGGCCGGGCCGATGGCGGCGGGCGAGCCGCGGCGGCGGGGCTGGTCCTGGGTCGGGCCGGTCATCGCCGGATTGCCATAGCCGAGGAACGCCACGCGCCGTCCGGTGGCGACGGGCGCAGGGCCCGAGGCGCGCAGGTTCGAGACCGAGGGCAGGGTGGTCAGCGCATAGCGGTTGGCCAGCCAGGGCGCCGAGCCGAGCGCGCTGGCGTCATTGGCATTGGCCCGGGGCGGGGCGGTGGTCAGCAGGGCCAGCGGCAGGTCGGCCAGCGCGCCGGACGTGGTCACCAGCAGCCGGTCGACGCCCTGCAGGGCGCTTTCCACCGGAGCCACCAGATCGTGATAGAGCGCATAGGCGGCGTTGAGGTCGAAGGGCGGCAGCCGACCCACCGGCCCACGCGGCGCGGCGCTGGCGCTGGCGGGCGCGGCGGCGCAGAGACCGTCGTCCACCTGGCAGCGCAGGGTCCGCACCCGCTGGTCGATCTGCGCCTGCTGGTTGAACAGCCGGTTCCAGGCCACGCGGGTCCGCGAAACCGCGAAGACGTGGACGTCGTCGCCGGTGGGCACGATCAGCAACAGGCCCTCGCCCGGCCGCAACCGCTGCTGCACCTGCGCCAGCGTCAGCGGCGAGGGCGAGGTCATCTCGGCATATTGCGGGTTCGCCCGGCGCAGGCGGCTGTCGAGGACGGCGAGCTCGCGCCCGGTGGTGTCGAGCGCCACGCGCAGCTGCGCGGGCCGGGCCGCGTCCCTGCCGGCCAATGAGCCCACCAGCTCGCCCTCCAGCCGGCGCGCCTGGGTGGAGAGTTCCTGCCGCCGCCGGGCGGTGTCGGCGCCCACGCCGTTGGTCGCCGCCCGCGCTACCGTCTGGGCCAGCGCCTCGGCGGCCGGCGAGACGTCGAGGTCCTGGGCGGTGGTGAAGGCGTCCTCGCGCAGCCGCGCCAGGTCCGCCGGCCGGTCCTTGGCCGCCAGCCAGGCGATGCGCAGGTGGCGCGCGAAGATGCGGCCGTCGTGGACCCCGCGGTCGTCGTTGGCGCGGGCGCGGCGCAGCGCGGCTTCGCCGTCCGACCCGACCGCCCGCAGGTCGCGGCTGCGGCGCTCGCGCACGATGGCCACCGCGCGCGCCGACAGCGGCTCGGCGGCGGCGTGATTGTACTGGAGGTAGAGGGTCTGGGCGAGGCTGTCATAGGCCTCGGCGGTCTCCGGATGGCGCTCGCCGAGCGTCGAGCGGCGGATGTCCAGCGCCTTGCGCAGCAGCGGCTCGGCGGCTGCGTAGCGCTTCTGGCGATTGAGGTTGGAGGCCAGGCTGGCGTAGGCGAGCGCCGTCTGCGGATGCAGCTCGCCCAGCGTCTCGCGGAAGATGTCCAGGGCGCGGCGGTGCATGCGCTCGGCCTCGCCGGCTTTGTCCTGGGCGTCGAGGTTCTCCGCCAGGCTGTTGTAGGCCGAGCCCGTGGCCTCGCGATGGTCGCCCAGCGCCGCGCGGCGAATCTCCAGCGTCTTGCGCAGCAGCGGCTCGGCCTCGCGGTGGCGGCCCTGGGCGTCCAGGTTGGCGCCCAGGCTCTGATAGTCGGCCGCCGTGCTGGCCGGGGTGTCGCCGGGCGCGGCGCGGTCGATCTCCAGCGCCTTGCGGTAAAGCGGCTCGGCCTCGGCGTAGCGGCCCTGGGCGTGCAGGTTGTCGGCAACCGCGGCATAGGAGGCGGCGGTGCTGTGGTTGGCCTCGCCGAAAGCGCTGCGGCGGATCTCCAGGGCGCGGCGATAGAGCGACTCCGCCTCCATCGGCCGGCCCTGCTGGTCGAGGTCGGCGGCCAGGCGGTCGAGGTCGGCGGCCACTCGATAATGGCCGTCGCCGAAGATCTTGCGGTCGATTTCCAGCGCCTGGCGGTAGAGCGGCTCGGCGTCGGCGTAGCGCCCCTGGCCCAGGATGTTGGAGGCCAGGTTGGCGGTGGCCGTGGCGACCGCGGGGTGGCCGTCGCCGAGGATCTTGCGGTTGATCTCCAGCGCCTTGCGGAACATCGGCTCGGCGGCCGCGCGCCGGCCGGTGGCGTCGAGGTTCAGCGCCAGGTTGCCGTAGACTGCGGCGGTGGCGAGGCCGCTCTCGCCGGCGCTCGCCCGCGCGATCGCCAGCGCCTTGCGCAAGAGGGGCTCGGCGGCGGCGTGCCGGCCCTGGTCGTCGAGGCAGGAGGCGAGGTTGTTGAGCGTCATGCCTACGTCGGGGTGCTTGTCGCCCAGCACGGCGCGCTGGATGGCCAGCGCCTTGCGGAACAGGGCTTCGGCCTCGGTGTCGCGGCTCTGGGTGTCGAGGTTCAGCGCCAGGCTGGCGTAGCCGCCGGCCGTGCGGCGATCCTTCTCGCCGAAGGTCTTGCGGCGGATGTCCAGCGCCTGGCGCAGCAGCGGCTCGGCGTCGCGCGGCTTGCCCTGGTCCTCCAGCGTGAAGGCCTGGGCCTCGAAGTCCTGCGCGGCCTGTGGTGAAGCTTGGAGGGACGGGCCGGCGATGGCCGGGGTGAGCGGCAGGGCGATGCAGAGCGCGGCCAAGGAGCCGGCGAACACATGCTGCCATGCTGGCAAGAGGCGCCCCTGAAGCTGATTGTGGAATACACCCGACCGTCCGTCAGGTGTGATCCGGAGCCTAGTGCCCGTTAACCAGGATTCGCGCTAGTGCCTCAGAGTGTCGCGGTGTGCATCTTTTTCGCTCAGCGCCCGTACGCGCTCAGAGCAGGTCGGCCCGGCAGGTCGCGCTCCAGCCGCCACGGAAGGTGCTCAGCGCATAGACGCCGACGTCGTGGATCCGCCCTTCGCTCTCGATGGTGAACCGGTCGCCCAGCCGGGGAACCAGCGGGTCCACCGACCAGATGACCACGTCGCCGGTCTCGGCGAGGCGCTCGTCGAGGATTTCATAGACGCTTTCGGCGAATGCGCGGATCGTGAGGGTGAGGTCCGGGGACATGCCGCTGCTGCCTGCTGCCTGCTACTTGCGCCGGACGCCCCGACCGAGGCCGATCTTCTTGGCGAAGTCCGAGCGGCGCGCGGCATAGGCCGGCGCCACCATCGGGTAGTCGGGCGCAAGGCCCCAGCGCCGGCGATAGTCGTCCGGGCTCATGTCGTAGCGCGATCTCAGGTACCGCTTGAGCATCTTCAGCTTCTTGCCATCCTCCAGGCAGACGATGAAGTCGTGCTGCACCGATCGGCCGATCGGCACGGCGGGCTTGGGCCGTTCCTCGACCGGCGGCGGGGCGCCCTGCGCGAGCCCGGTCAGCGCCTGGTGGACGGTGCGGATGATGTCGGGAACGGCGTCGGCGGCCACCGAATTGCGGCTCACATAGGCCGACACGATATCGGCGCCGAGGCGCAGCAGGTCATCCCCCGAAGGGCCCTCCTGGTCGGGTCCAACGCTCATGACTCCCCCTTATCGACACGCCACACGGAACAGTCCGCAGACGGGACACACCGCGGCGGTGCCGATTCAACGCTGGATTTTGCAGATTGTTCCCCTGTGACGCGGCGGACGTTGGAACGGCGTGCGGTTTAGGGGTAAAGAGCGCTCTCCGCCGCCCCCAAGTCCACCGCCAGCGAAAGGCGCCGCCCTTGAACCTGCACGTACAAGCCGAGCCCTCCATCGACACCTTCTTTGGCGACGACGTCGCCAGGGCCGATCCGGCGATCGCCGCGATCCTGGGGCATGAGCTGAAGCGCCAGCAGGACCAGATCGAGCTGATCGCGTCGGAGAACATCGTCTCCAGGGCGGTGCTGGAGGCGCAGGGCAGCGTGCTGACCAACAAGTACGCCGAAGGCTATCCGGGCAAGCGCTACTACGGCGGCTGCGAGGTGGTGGACGAGGCCGAACTGCTGGCCATCGACCGGGCGAAGCAGCTGTTCGGCTGCGAATACGCCAACGTCCAGCCGCACTCGGGCAGCCAGGCGAACCAGGCGGTGTTCATGGCGACCATGACCCCGGGCGACACCTTCATGGGCATGAGCCTGGACGACGGCGGCCACCTCACCCACGGCAAGAGCGTCAACCAGTCCGGCAAGTGGTTCCGCCCGGTGGCCTACGGCGTGCGCAGCCAGGACCACCTGATCGACTACGACCAGGCCTGGGAGGTCGCTCGCGAACACAAGCCCAAGGTGATCATCGCCGGCGGCTCGGCCTATTCGCGGGCCATCGACTTCGAGCAGTTCCGGGCCATCGCCGACGAGGTCGAGGCGCTGCTGATGGTCGACATCGCCCACTACGCGGGCCTGGTGGCCGGGGGCGTCTATCCGAACCCGTTCCCGCACGCCCACATCGTCACGACCACCACGCACAAGACCCTGCGCGGGCCCCGCGGCGGCATGATCATGACCAACTCCAAGAAGTGGAACCAGAAGATCAACTCGGCGGTCTTCCCGGGCCTGCAGGGCGGTCCGCTGATGCATGTGATCGCCGCCAAGGCCGTGGCCTTCGGCGAGGCGCTGCGCCCCGAGTTCAAGCTCTATGCCCGCAACGTCATCGAGAATGCGCGGGCGCTCGCCGACAGCCTGCAGAGCGTCGGCTTCAAGATCGTCTCCAACGGCACCGACAGCCACCTGATGCTGGTCGACCTGACGCCGAAGGGGGTCAGCGGCTCGGACGCGGAGAACGCCCTGGAGCGCGCCGGCATCACCACCAACAAGAACTCGATCCCCAACGACCCGCTGCCGGCCATGCAGACCTCGGGCCTCAGGGTCGGCTCGCCCGCCGGCACGACGCGCGGCTTCGGGCCGGCCGAGTTCCGCCAGGTCGGCAAGTGGATCGGCGAGGTGCTGGATGGCGTCCGCGCCGGCGGCGACAATTCCGCGGTCGAAGCCAAGGTGAAGGCGGAGGTGCTGGCGCTCACGCAGCGCTTCCCTATCTACAACAGATAGGGTTTTGTAGCCCGCGAGAGGACTACATCATGCGCTGCCCGTTCTGCGGCCACCTTGAAAGCCAGGTGAAGGACAGCCGCCCGTCGGAAGATGGCGCGGCCATCCGACGCCGCCGGCTCTGCCCGGAATGCGGCGGCCGCTTCACCACCTTCGAACGGGTGCAGCTGCGCGAGCTGACCATCCTCAAGCGCTCCGGTCGGCGCACGCCCTTTGAGCGGGACAAGCTGGCGCGCTCGATTTCGATCGCCATCCGCAAGCGTCCCATCGATCCCGAGCGTGTCGAGCGGATGATCTCCTCCATCGTCCGCCAGCTCGAGAGCATGGGCGAAACCGAGCTGCCGTCTTCGGCGGTCGGCGAGCTGGTCATGGCCCAGCTCAAGGCGCTCGATGACGTGGCCTACGTCCGCTACGCCAGCGTCTACCGCGACTTCCGCGAGACCCAGGACTTCGCCCAGTTCCTCAGCGCCGAAGGGCTCTCCGAGGCGGTGGAGGAGGAGCGGTGACTCATCCCTCCTCTTCAGGGGAGGGATGGTCATGATCACCCTGAAGCTCGCCACGTCGCTGGACGGCCGCATCGCCACGGCGTCGGGGGAGAGCCGCTGGATCACCGGGGAGGCCGCTCGCCAGGCGGTGCACCAGATTCGCAGCGAGCATGACGCCGTCCTGGTGGGCGCGGAAACGGCGCTTGCGGACGATCCCGAGCTGACCGTGCGCCTGCCGGACTACACCGGCCGCCAGCCGGCCCGCGTGGTGCTCGATAGCCGCCAGCGCCTCAGCCCCGGCTGCAAGCTGGTGAAGACCGCGCGCGAGACGCCCACCTACATCGTCGCGACCACCGGACCCGACCCTGCGCTGGTGGCTGCGGGTGTCTGCGTGCTGCAGGTCCGGGCCGTCGGTGAGGATCGCCCCGAACTGAAGACCGTCGTGCAAGCCCTTGCCGACGAAGGGCTTTCCTCGATCTTCGTCGAGGGCGGCGGGCAGGTGGCGGCGAGCTTCCTGCGCTGCGGGCTGGTCGACGCGCTCGAATGGTTCCGCGCCCCGATCCTGATCGGCGGGGAGGGTCGGCCGGGCGTCGGCGCGCTCGCCCTTGCCGCCCTGGCCGCGGCGCCCCATTTCCGGCGCATCGAGGTCCGCGAGGTGGGCGACGACCTCTGGGAACGCTACGCGAGGGTCTGAATGTTCACCGGGATCGTCACCGACGTCGGCCGCGTGCGGGCCGTGCGCGACACCAACCGCGACCGCAGGTTCGAGATCGAAACCCGCTTCGATCTCGGCACGCTGGACATCGGCGCCTCGGTCAGCCACGCCGGCTGCTGCCTCACCGTGGTGGAGAAGGGTCCGGACTGGTTCGCCGTCGAGGTTTCCGGCGAGACCCTCGCCATGAGCACGCTCGACAACTGGACGGAAGGCCGCCGGGTCAACCTTGAACGCGCCGCCCGGGTCGGCGACGAGCTGGGCGGCCATATCGTCTCCGGCCACGTCGACGGGGTCGGCGAGGTGCTCACCATCGAGAGCGAGGGCGGGTCGCACCGCCTGTGCGTCCGGGTCCCCAGGCCCCTGCACCGCTTTATCGCCCCCAAGGGCTCGATCACCGTCGAGGGCGTGTCGCTGACCGTCAACGCGGTGGAGGACGACGTCTTCGGCGTGAACCTGATCCCCCACACCTGGGATGTGACCACGCTCGGCGACCTCAAGGTCGGGTCCAAGGTGAACCTGGAGATCGATATGCTGGCGCGCTATCTCGCCCGCTGGCGCGAAACCGCCTAAAGAGGCGGCCACACCGCGCAAGGGGCTCAGATGAGCGAAGACAAGATCCGCATCCTGATCGTCGAGGCCCGCTTCTATTCCGACCTCGCCGACGAGCTCCTCAAGGGGGCGATCGATGCGATCGAAGCCTATGGCGCGGACTACGAGGTGGTGACGGTGCCAGGCGCGCTGGAGATCCCCGCCGCCATCGCCTTTGCCGAGGAGGGCGCCCATCGCCCGGCCGGCGGCGCGCGCTACGACGGCTATGTGGCGCTCGGCGCGGTGATCCGCGGCGAGACCTATCATTTCGAGATCGTCTCCAACGAGTCGGCGCGGGGGATCATGGAGCTCTCCGTCGGCAAGCGGGTGGCGATCGGCAACGGCATCCTGACCGTCGAGGACGAGGATCAGGCCTGGGCGCGGGCGCGGGTCAGCGAGGGCGACAAGGGCGGCGGGGCCGCGCGCGCGGCGCTCACCATGGTGGCGCTGAAGCAGCAGTTGCTCGGCCACAAGCGATGAGCAGCGTGCCCAAGCAGGCGCGCTCGGTGGCCCGGCTCGCCGCCGTGCAGGCGCTCTACCAGATGGAGCTCTCCGCGGCGGGGGCCGAGACGGTGATCCGCGAGTTCACCGAGCATCGCTTCGACCGAGCTCTCCCGAACGAGTCGGGGGAGGACATGACGCTGGCCGCCGCCGACGAGGCCTTCTTCGCCGACCTGGTGCGCGGGGTCGTACAGCACCAGAAGAGGATCGACAGCGCCGTGGTGAAGCGGCTGGCCGCCGGCTGGAAGCTGGATCGGCTCGACGCCACCGTCCGCGCCATCCTTCGGGCCGGCGCCTATGAGCTTTCGCAGCGCGCCGACGTGCCCACCGAGGTGGTCATCGACGAATATGTCGAGCTCGCCAAATCCTTCTTCGAGGGGCCGGAGCCGGGGTTCGTCAACGGCGCCCTGGACGCGGTGGCCCAGGATGTCCGGAACTGACGAATTCGGCGAGATCGCCCGGCTGTTCCGTCCCCTGACGGGCGGCGCGGCCGGGGCGTTCGACCTCCTGGACGACGCCGCCGTGGCGCCCCGGCGGCCCGGCTTCGACCTCGTCATCACCAAGGACATGATCGTCGAGGGCGTGCATTTCCCGGTCGGCGAGGCGCCCGGGCGGGTTGCGAAGAAGCTGGTCCGCGTGAACCTCTCCGACCTCGCCGCCAAGGCCGCCGAGCCGTTCGGCTGCTTTCTGGCCGTGGCGTGGCCCAAGGCGTTCGGGCCGGCGGAGCGTGAAGCGTTCGCCCAGGGGCTTGGCGAAGACCTCAAGGCCTACGGCGTCGCCCTGCTGGGCGGCGACACCGTCTCCACGCCCGGTCCGTTCACGGTCAGCCTCACGGCCCTGGGCTGGGTCCCCGAAGGCCGGATGGTGCGCCGCGCCGGCGCCCGGCCCGGCGATGTCGTGGCGGTCAGCGGGACGATCGGCGACGGCGCGCTGGGCCTCATGGCGGTCCGCGGCGAGATCGAGGACACGGACGGCTACCTGGCCGACCGCTACCGCCTGCCGCGCCCGCGCCTGGACCTGCGCGCCGCGGTCACCAGCGCCACCGCCGCCGCCGACGTCTCCGACGGCCTGATCGCCGACGCGGGCCACGTCGCCGGGGTGAGCGGCATGCGCCTGACCCTGGACCTCGACCGGATGCCGCTGTCGGTCGCCGCCCGTCGCTGGCTGGACGTCCAGCCCGGCCGCCAGCGCGCGATGGTCGCCCTGGCGACCGGCGGCGACGACTACGAGGTGGTGGCGACTTTCTCCGGCCCGGTTCCTGACGGCTTCACCGCCGTTGGCGAGGTCTCGGCAGGCCAGGGCGTGGACGTTCACCTCGACGGAGCGCCGGTGGCCGTCGACCGCGCGGGCTGGCGCCACCTCTAGCGGAACCAGGCCGCCCGGCGCGGGTTGCCATGGCTCGCGCCCCCGCGCGCCGGACCCCCGCATGCCCAGCCCCGTCAGACTGCTCTCGCTCGCCACCGCCGCCGCGTCGCATGAGGTCACCCAGGATCAGGTGGCCGAAACCGCCCGCAGGCTGTTCGCCGGGCGCTTTGCGCAGTTCGACCGCATGTTGCCGGTGTTCCGCAACGCCGGCGTCCGCACGCGCCAGTTGGTGATGCCGGTCGAATGGTATCTCGAGCCGCGTAGCTGGCCCGAACGCGGCGAGGCCTACCTCGCCGGCGCGCTCGATCTCTTCTGCCGCGCCGCCCAAGGCGCGCTCGACGAAGCGGAGCTGACCGGGGCGGAGGTCGACATCCTCGTCACCGTCTCGTCCACCGGCATCGCCACGCCCAGCCTGGAGGCCCGCGCCATGGCGCAGATGGGGTTCCGGCCGGACGCCGCGCGGGTCCCGGTCTTCGGCGTCGGCTGCGCGGGCGGCGCCACCGGCCTGGCGCTGGCCTCGCGCCTGGCCGCCGCCCAGCCCGGCGCCACGGTGCTGCTGGTCTGCGTGGAGCTCTGCAGCATGGCCTTCAGCCTCGACAAGGCGGCCAAGGCCGACATCGTCTCGACGGCGATCTTCGGTGACGGCGGGGCCGCCTGCGTGCTGCGCGCCGGGGAGGGCGGCTTCGCCGAGGTCGCGGGCTACGCCGAGCACACCTGGCCCGACACCCTCGACATCATGGGCTGGCGCATCGACCCCGACAGCCTGGGCGTGATCCTCGACCGCGCCCTGCCGCCCTTCGTCCGCAAGCAGATGCGGCCGGTGATGGAAGCGATGCTGGCCGGCCAGGACCTCACCCTCGACGATGTCGACC
>Ga0307517_10012216_pt1 | contig 11814 bp, 10 predicted proteins | sample 23_EM_MG_FD_194515 | JGI IMG/M metagenome (GOLD analysis project Ga0307517, IMG submission 194515) | Populus trichocarpa ectomycorrhiza microbial communities from riparian zone in the Pacific Northwest, United States - 23_EM | ecosystem: Host-associated > Plants > Roots > Unclassified | place... | reverse complement strand
AAAAAATTTTAATTCATTGAATTTCATAAAATATTTTACAAAAAATAATTTACTTATATTATCATTCAACTATTTCAACCACTATCTCTATCTCATAACTATTACCACTATCTTCTCCTTTTCCACAGTTTTTTTTTCACCACACGATCACCTCACTATCATCTTCTTCATCACCAATGCTATCTTACTATCATTACTACCATGATGACCTTCTCACCACACCCTTCTCCACAACCACTGTTATCTCACGATCACCTCCTCCTTCACTACCACAATTTTCTTTTAACTATTATTATAACCGCTTTACCACCACTTTTATCACCAATCGTCATCTTACCATTACTTTCTCATTTACCATCATCATTGAAAAAAATATTTTACACAACATTTTAGTTGTAAAATATTTTATTTTAGGAAAAACAAACCCACACTTTAATATGGATGAGACAATGAAACTGAAAGCGTTATGCAATTGGATCCCATCAAGGTCATGCCTTATGTGCCATATGGATAAACAGTATGGAGGTTTTCTGCGTTGGAATGCTTTACGTTAAGAATACAGGGGGGGAATTATAAAATATTGGAAATTATAAATATATTCTTTTTGTAGTCCAAAAATGGAGAAGCATGCATGTGCACGGGGAGAGTAGTAGTATATCACGACAAAATAAAATATTACAACAGACATATGATTATTTATTAATTTTTCCGAGAAGGATTTTATGAAACCACGAAAGGTACGTGATTTTCTGGAGAGGAAATTAAAAGCTCTTGTGATTCTCATCATGAAATCATGACCGATTATTTTTCAAAATTCCGGTGAGAGTGCTGCCTGCAACTAGCCCAGTATTCAGCTACAAGTTTAGAGAAGGAGGAGTTCGTTTCCAGTAGCTTTGTCGGTTCACCATACTCCAGCAATTTCCCTGCAAATAAAAAAAAAAATCCCTCCTGACATGTCAAGCTCATTTGATGTGTAGAGCCGTATCGAAATCCATTGATGTAAATGAGTGCTAGTCCAAAGAGTATATATTGGGATTTATGTTGTGATTAAATGGAAGCTTACCATAAGAGAGAACCATAACCATGTCACTATCTATGACAGTGGGAACTCTATGAGCTACTGTGATCACTGTGCAATCTGAGAATTCTCGCCTGATAATTCTTTGTAGAATGGCATCAGTAGCAGAATCAATGGAAGCAGTAGCTTCATCAAGAACTAGAATTCTATTTCTTTTTAGAAGGACTCTTCCCAGGCAAAATAGTTGTCGTTGCCCTGCGCTCCAATTTTCTCCTTCATCGCTCACTGTCAGATCAAACAAATTAGGCCAAGTTGAGAGTTTGCAACTTGAATTTTATTTTTTCCCACTTTTTGATCTTGTTGGATTTTTGAATGAATAATGCATGCATGGTAGCTATCTACATAACGCCTTATGAAAAGCATAGTGACAGAATGAGATTCTTTGATGAAACCTGACGAGTCCAGCAGATGAGGAAGGCTGCTGATTGTTGCCTTCAGCTGACACTTATCCAAAGCCTACAAGCAAAGAACTTGTTGTTATTGATACGCAGACCAGTCTTTTATGAGGTTTCACCATAGAAAATAATAGAAAACAACTTGTAATGAGGCTGAAATCAGTTGCCTTCACCTCCCATATTTCCTGATCAGAGTGAAGTCCTAAAGGATCCAAGTTAGTTCGAATGCTTCCCCTGAAAAGAGTTGGCTCTTGAGGAATGATGCTGAGCTTCATTCTTAGATCCTTCAGACCCATAGAACATATGTCAAGTCCATCGATAAGAATTTTCCCACTTTCAGGCTCTACTAACCGAAACAAAGCACTTATCAGGGTAGTTTTTCCACTTCCAGTCCTCCCCACAACTCCTACTCTTGTTCCTTCTTTGAATGTGCAGTTGATTCCTTTGAGAACTAGCGGAGCATTTGGACGGTATCTAATCTGAATGAAACAGTAAAGGAGAATCAGATTTTTAAGTATCCTCAGGACCTCATCATAAGAAGAGTATCCGAAATATCATAAATTTATTCCATTTACAATATACTCGAGCTCTTACCTTCAACTCTTGAAGCTCTATCCTGCCGCTAAAGGGCCATGAAGATGGTGGCCTCTTGTCCTCAACAACAGCAGGAGGCTCGGGTGGTATGTTCATGAACTGTTTAATGCGTTCTACTGAGATTATGTAATTCGCCAAATTGCAATACCATCGTGTCATAAAAACTTGAGTGCCAGTTAGTGAAAGTGCATAAGACAACGAAAGCCCCACGAGTCCTGCAGGCCAAATGTTGAAGCTAATGTAGTATCATCTTTTGCCAACGCTGTAATATCTATAAAAACTAGATTGTTTCTATTCACGGAATGCTACCTGGAGGTACATAGCCCTTTGGGAGTAAAATTAGGAGAAGAGCAGCTGTGAATAAGGTCATATTCTGGATTGCCTCTGTTCTTATGACTAGCCATTCCATGGCTCCATTAGAATGGAAGAATAGCACAGCATCATTGTCTACAAGCTTTAGATAGTTTTGGAAGAACCTGTCCACCATCTTAAAAGCTCTTATTGTGACAACACCAAGTGATGTCTCTGCTGCATAATTCATAACTGGAGCCTTTGTTGTTCCATTAATTCTTATTAGTTCCCTTGCAGAAGCTAAATAATATCCCTTTTCAGAAGAAACAGAAGATAAGAGGCAATCAGCTCACCATCCAGATAGAAAAAAAAAAGGTTAAAAGTAGCCATGTGAAAATTGTGTTTTACCTGAACATATTTTGAAGCTGCCATAGCAAGGATGGCTACTATCAGAACTTGCCATGTGACTGAGGCCATAATGCCTATAGTTGCAAGAAGCTCTGTCAGAGGAGCCGCCACAAAGATGAAGGCAAAAGGAATGTCAAAATCCAGAACACTCAGGTCTGATGAAGCCTGGAAAACGAAATTATTAGTCAAAAATACAAAATAAACTGTGATTGCATAAAACAATATATAAAGGATCTCAAGTTCACTTGAAAAGGAAATGTTCTTACACGAGTCAGAATCCGTCCAACGGGGGTGGAGTCGAAGAAGAGCATGGGAGCTTTAAAAATTGCGTTGGTGAAACCAGAGAAGAAGGTTTTAGAAGCTTTTAACCCCAGACAGGCAGTAGAGTAAGACCTCCCATATACAAAGACAGCACTGAGTGTTGAAATCAGAGTGTAAATTCCAATCAAGAAGCCACTACTAATGTTAGGAATTTGGATGGCAAATGCTAGCCAGTAAGTTGCAGCTGCCTGAAAAGCAACAAAGCCACATTGAGTAAGAATGCTTAGGCATAAAAGAGGTGTTCCCTTTGAGACAGTGAGATAATCGAGGAATGGCTTCCATCCAGCATCGCCAATCTCCTTCTCTTCTTCTTCTGTTAGCTGTACTCCTGGCACACTTTTCACCGAAATCTCCCCTTCACTGTTTTCTTTAGCAGGACCAGACAGATGAGACTCGTCAGATCGAACCATGTCTACCTTCACAGATTCCCCTTGATTTTCATTGCTTAAAGGACCCAATAATGTCATTGCATCTTTATGCGCATTAATAAGCTGTTCGAATGCCGTTCCTGCCATCAAGAGCTCTTCGTAGCTTCCTGATTGTGTAATTTTTCCACCTTCCATGACCTACAAAAAAACCATACCCTTCTTATTCAAAAAACAGGAAACATGTGTTGATAAAACAAAAGTCTATGCTGGCATATTGATGTACACTCCCTTACAAGAATTCTGTCTACTGCTGCGAGGAACTCCACTTGGTGAGTCACTAGTATGACAGTCTTCTTTTCTAAAGCAGTCATGACACAGTCCTGCAATTACAGCTTTGACATTGAGTAAAACTACGAAGTTTACAGATTGTATTTCTTGAATTTGAAGAGGTATCATGTTATTCTATCTATTTTTGGATCAAAAGCAACAGAGGAAGTATATAATTCCAAGTAGTTCTATCTTACATTAAATAGAATTGAGGCAGTATGTGCATCTACTGCACTAAAAGGATCATCAAGGAGATAAATATCAGCATCATTGTAGACAGCCCGAGCAAGTTGAATCCTCTGCTTTTGACCACCACTCATATTAAGCCCTCTCTGGCCTATTTCTGTGAGGTCTCCATACCGAAAACTATTGATATCCTTGTCTAAAGCACAAACTTTTATAGCTTTCTCATATTTTGCTTGGTCCATTGGCTTTCCATAGAGTATGTTGTCACGAACCGTTCCACTTTGGATCCAAGAAGTTTGAGAAACATAGGCAATGGATCCCGTCACATCAACCTGATCGCAACCAGAGAAGAAAGTTAGAAGACGCAAACATAATGTACTATTGCAAGTGATGACAATTACTGTCTGTTCTGCAGCTTACAGTTTCTGATAGTTTAGGTATCTCTCCGAGTATAGCATATAGGAGTGATGATTTCCCAGCCCCAACTGGCCCACAAACTGCAATTTTCTGCCCTGATTTTACATCCAAGTTTACTTCTCTCAGTGTTGGCATATTTAATTCAGGATCCCAGCTGAATTTACCTTCTTGAATTGTTACACTTCGATCAGAATTCAGTGTCTGAGTTTTCTTGATATTGTCATCCTTGAGCTCATCATCAAGTAAAAAGTTATTGATTCTATCAAAAGAGACCTTGACTTGGATCATGACTGAAAGAGCCTCGGGAATCATTCTGACAGGCTCTCCCATGCCTCTTAGAGTCGCAAGAACTGTGAAGATGGTGCTAGCATTTAATGGGGCACTCCCAAAAAGGGCACATCCCAAGAAGACAACAGAAGAAATGATTGTTGGAGACATCCAATACATAAGAGTACCATAAGCCTTCTTAAACTGCATTTCTGCCAACCATTTGAATTCCTTATCTCGGTGGGATTCCATCAAATTCTTGAAGTTCTCTTCCCAAGATTGTAACTTGATGATTTTCATGCTGTTCAAGATTTCAGAAGTAGCCCTGAGTCGTTCATCCTGTGAGATCATCAACTCTGCTTGACACTTTTGGAGCATTCTTGCAAATGGCACATTAAGAAGACCGCATAGGAGGAGGGGGACTAATCCAGTAAGAGCACCAAGACCCACAACGAAGAAAAGGACACCAATTGATAGAAAGAGTTGCAATGCCAGACTCCATGTTGAATGAAACCACCAAGGAAATTCTCCCATACGATAGGCATCAACTGCAATGTAATTTACAATCTCACCAGTCGAGTGCCTTCTTCTTCCTGAACTTGAAAGATTGAGTTGCTTTTTGTATATCGCCACCATTAAGGCTGATCTCATTCTCATGCCTGATTGTCTTGAATAGAAGAAGCAATGCCTCTGAGACAGTGACTCGACTACCTTCACAAGAATTAGACCTCCAACTATTGAAAGACCTTGATGCAGATTCTGCTCATCAAGATTTGAATAATTTACAAAGGCATAGAGCAAAAGAGGAAGTGCTACTACTGCCAGTGTCCTTAAAAAAGCACATATACCTACAGAAATATTTTCTTTGAAATGTATTTTTGCCACAGCCTGAAGAACCAAGTTCTTAGTGCTGTTCGAACTCTTTTCCCGTACAAGGGAATCCCATGCAGAAGCAAATTTTTGATAGGCCGCATTGGCCTCATCCTCGGGTACTAAAGAAGGGATGTCTTCACGATCTAATGGTTTTGTGTAGCCTAAGCCAAGCAAAGGACTAATCCACGAAAAGGTCAATCTGCTAAGAAAACTGGCCCTGTATAGTTTTGATCGGTTCTTTTCATCCTTCCCTCCTAATAGAGGTTCTGACAGACTCTTGTCTGGGGTTTGTAGACAAGCAAAATGATTCAAGTTTCTAAAGGCAGAAAATAGAAGTAAGAAATTGACAAGCCAAGGAAACACGTCAAGAACCTGAATACTACGTTCTCTAGCCAAAATTTCAATGTTTAGAGCTGAAACCAGCAAAGAGAAAGACACCCACCAGATTCTAACAACAATTCTGGTCCATTTGGATTTTCTAACAAGCAATGAAACTGCCAACGAAACCCAGACTAGTCCTCTAGCAAGGTAAACCAACCAGAAAAAACCATCAAGTCTATCCTTTCCAGCTATCAGATCCCACAATCCAACACTAGTGTAGGCAATGCTAATGAAAAAACAGAGGGATGAAACAAACACAGAAATCCAGTCCCTTCTATTGCTGCCACTAACTTGATAGCTTTTCGTGATGGAACCTACAAGCAAAGACAGATAGAAGACACCTAGGAATAACAGATTTGTAACATCTATGATGATTCTTTGTGTGCAAGAAGAACTAAAATCAAGTTTCCCTCCACCAATCCTAGAAAATTCCCCTGCATAATCAAATAGGAACTGCCATGTAAGTATCTTTGTAAACTTTTACATAAAAAAGTAACATAACACAAGAACAACAACATTAAGAACTGGAAACAGAACATTAAAGCAACATGTATAGCTGCTACAGGCTAAAGTACTGCCTCAAGTTTCAACTATAACACACATAGGAGAACAAATAAGTTACGTGTATTCTTGAGTGTTTCCATTCTTTGACCAACGTAAATGAACTGATGTAAATATTCCAGAATCTTAACAACCGCTTGACACACACAGACATGTTTAAAGACGAGAGCAAAGGCAATGACATGTGGTAATGAAAATCAAGAAAATAGCGTAGTACCGAGTGAACACTCGGAGAGAGCCATTAATGCAGGAGTCTCTGTGTTGCTTCCTTTGAGATTGCGGCTAGCAGGTATGATCTCTTGTAAATGGTAAGCTAAGACTGCCTTGTCGCTAATCAATTTCATGATATTGACTTTTTTATATAAAATATATTATAATAAAAATATTTTTTTATCTTTAATATTTAGTTATATTTGATTATTAAATATAGAGTAAAAATAAAATTTGAGGACAAAAATACTTTAGAAAGAAAATTATAAATTAATTATAATTCTTAGGATTTCTATTGCATTAAAACATTATTCTTAAATGTTTGTGGTCAATGCTCTATTAATACTCGATATTAATTAAAATTATTGAGACCGATACATATTATGTCTTTTGTTTTTTATAAAATGAAGTAATTATTTTTATAAATAGAGATGAGGAATACAAAAAACTAATAAGTAGTTGTTTGTTAAATATTATACACACTAAACTGACTCACATTAAGATTCTATATAAAGAGATCACCCGTGTCTATAAAAAAGTTCATGTGATTGTTATGTAAGTAATTCTTATATTTAAAATTACCGAGTTTTCTTATATATCGAAAGTGATGCATGAGCTTTTATTGGAAAATATATATTCTTAGTTAATTTTATATTTTTCTATTTTTATTTTTCTATTCAATATTATTATGCTTTTAAAAAAAATTTCCTATTTAAATAAATATCTTTCTTAGTTTATTTTTCATATTCAATATAACTAGGGTTTCTAGTTTTTTCTATATAAAAAGTTATAATAGCAGTTTGGCAAGTGGACGATTGAAGGAATAAAAATTGAATATTTTGAATGTATCTCACTACCAGATTTAACAGATTTATCAATGAAACTTTTTGTCGGTATTTACTCTCACAATCCATTTATACGTATTTTACTAACGGGATCACGGACGTAAACAGTCCATTAGAAAAACTCTCGTCAGTAATTTATGATCTGTTGGTGAGTTCATTGATATTGTTATCGATGGATTTACAAACAGATAAAGCGTGCTAAAAACAAAAATATACCTGCTTCTTCCATTGGTAAATCCATCGGTAAATTTAATGTATTACCATCACAAAAACCGTATGTAATTCCATTGGTATTTTTATTTTTCAATCAGTAAATATAACTTATCACCAACAGGATATTATCTGAAAATCCATCGGAGAGTTAACAGTAACAGTGACATTTGTAGTAATTCGTTTCCTAAGTCCCTGGAATATATATACCGACAGAAGTGTTCCATTGGAAACCCGTGAATAATAATTTAAAATATTTTTTTAAGAAAATATATTGAATAGAAGTACAAAAATAATCATCATAAAATTATGTTTCCTCGATACATTATAATTCAAAAGTTCTGGATGACCACAAGTGCTTCAACTCATCAATCAATGGTCGAAGACAAACATCTATATTTCAACCCGGACTATTAGGACCGCATATGACCGTAGATAAAAGCATGAATTCCGATCTCATACACATCTCTGATAGCAAGTTGTAAAACGTGAGTATTATCGACTAACAAAAATAAGAAGTAGCAAATGACCCAAATGAATTGAATCCGTTTGTACATAACCCAAGACGCACGTTCCTAATCTCCACTAAAAACTGAGGATGTACACTGTTAAAGTGTTTCCAAGCATCACCATCAAAAGGGTGCATCATTACTCAATCCACAACATCATGTGATTGATGTCATGTCACGTGCTTAGTAGTCTTTGGTGACATGAATAACCTTTGCAGTCTAGGTATGATTGAGAAGTATCTAAGTTTTTTGTGTGTAACAAGAGTGCTTCCCCTATCAATTTTGGGTTTATAACAAGAATACTCACATGTTCTGCACTCGGTCAACTCTGCATTTTCAAGGCAGTGTTACATGCAAAATTTTAGACACATGTTAGTTTTCTAGTATCCTAGACTGAGGAATTTTATCATGGGGCAGTATAAAATTTTCATTTCAGCTTATTCTCTTTAGGTAAAATGCCTCTCACTCATTCGACAATTATATCATAACCAACCCCACTCAACCCAAGATCCGACTTGATGGTGAACACATGTGTAATAGTAGATAATTTATTATGATTTGTGCAGCTATCCCATAATAGTTTGTCAGAATATTTCAAAATATTAAAAAAATTGGTCGCGTCTGCATTAGATTTTTCATCTACAATTGGACATTAATCAGCATGACCCTGATTTATTCACGTCACATCCATAACTATATTCCTATAAGAATTACTATTATCATCTACAACTCCATGCACGTTGCTAGCACTAGAAGTTACTCAACCATATTTTCTACCATGGTATCATGAGGAACACATAGTTCTCTGTGTGTATACCAACACAGATATTTCCCCATGAACCTTTTGTTTTGTAGAAGATGCATCATTACAACATTTAGATCAAGAAACGTTTTATTTTTACACTTATTGCATAGACATCTAATACCGCCTCCACTAATATTTCTCAGATTAGATAGTGCGTAATTAATAAGACCTTGAACCCCATTACAATAATACATCATCTGCAACCCTTGGGGTGAATCTCGATGCATCCATGAACGATCATCCATTACTTATATCAAACCTATATAAAATAATGATGACAATATGTATTAATTACTTACGTTAACTAAATAAATTTGCAAAAATATTGGTTTAACTCAAACTTATTCAATCTATTTTAATAGTTCTCTTAATTCATTATCAATTATCTACATAAATTCAAATTTCTACATATTTACCGAAAATTACAACTCAGCAATAAAATTGATAAAAAAATATAAAATGAATCCGTTAAATAAGTCATTATTTATTTCATCACAAAACACTGAAATTAAAAATTCAACATAAGTTTCATCAATTCACAAAAAAAAAAATACAATTTACAAATAAAAAATACAAATTTACAAAATCTAAAACAAACCCTAACATGTACAAATTATAAATCCATACAATAAATTTAATTTGTATATGAAAAACTATAAAATATGTAAACACCCAAGCAAAATACATATACTACAAAAATATGCAAAACAAATTTAACATTTTGAAATTGTGTTCAAACAAAAAAAAATGATAGATTTGCTTACTTAAGGTGGAGAATCCTTAATAAAATTTTAATTAGAACACAGATGTTAACAAAACTAGTATTGTGGTGGCCGAATTTATTGTGGAAGGTTGAATTGTGTTGCGATTGGTGGGGGGTTTAAGAAAAAATACACCAGGAAAAAAGAGAAATGAGGAAGGGGAGAGGAAGGTCGATCGCAATGTCATAAATTAAATATTACCGACAAAATCATCTCGTCACTAACTTTGTTGGTAAAATATCACGTCCCCATATGATTTGCCTTTTTTAATCCCATTCTACTACCATTTGTAATTTTATCGGGAACGTTGTTGATAAGAGTTACATGTCATCATATTGTTTGACTTTTTTTATTCCTTATTTTCCCACTACAATTCCGTTGCTATATACCAACTGAAGAATTTTGTCTGTCTTTACCGATGGATACAGGGATGGAAAATTCTGTTTGGAAAGTTCACTGCATATACCGACAAAAAAATTTCATCGGTGTTTCCATTTATATTTGTCAATTTTTTGGTAGTGTCTTTGTAATTATGATATATTTTTTTGTCTTTGAGGGTTTTAACTTGTAATAAATCTCGTCATCTTTCATTTTTATCTGCTCTAGTTGGTATCAGAGCCTAACAATTTCTAATTGTTTTGATTGGAGGTCACAGAGGACATGTATCAAGGCTTAATCATTCTTGAAGGTTAGTTGTTGTATGCTGCTGAAAAAAATAAGTAAAAAAGTTCGCATAATTGAATATGCTCATGTCAAAGGGGTGTGTTGTTTTCATCTATATTAGTTTGTTATCAGAAATAATGGTGATGTGATTCACAACATAACATAACAACTCGTATAAAGATGTTTTGTTAAAGAATTTAAAATGAAGCTGCCAACGTAAAAATTGTTGTGGACTGTATCTCCCAAGAACATCCGTTACCTTGTTTGACTGGTAGTTTGAATGATATCTTATGATCAACAGGCGCATGTTCACCAGCTGGTTTAAATCACCTTCGATGCTGAAAAGGAGACCGACAATTACAGGAAAGCAATTATTGGTGTTTGTTCATCGTTGTGTTCGAGATATTACTGGTGTAGATGAGACACACAGTTGCCAACAGATGCATGTCTGGTAATAAATTCATGCACGCCACCTCCATGAATCCTTCCATTTGGGTGAAATACATGCAGTTCACAGAGCTACTTGTTTAAGTATACATACCATCCAGTTAAGCTAAACTTGTAATAAAAAAGATTGAAACAAAATAGCATCCATACTATACATATTGTTAAATTTATACTTGAATTGAAAAAATACTAAGTGTTTATTTGTTTTTAGCTGAAAATTTTATTATTGTTAATGATGAATCGTTTATTTTTCAAAAATTTATTACTTGTCATTTGCCGAAATGAACAAAGAACAGCCAGTCTTTTAAGATTCTAATGTTTGTCTGTTTGGAGTGTGATTGCGGTTGTTTTTCAAAGTGTTTTTTACTTGGAAATGTATTAAAATAATATTTTTTTTATTTTTTAAAAATTATTTTTGATATTAGTGCATCAAAATGATCTAAAAACACTAAAAATATATTAATTTAAAGTAAAGAAAAAAATAAAAAAATTTAATTTTTTTCAAAAGCGATTTTGAAACGAAAAAACAAATAAGATTAAATTAAAAATATACTAACCAAAAGAATAAGAAAAATCTTTCTAAAAAAAACTGGAACTTAAGCTCTAAAATGGAGGAAAAGGGGCAAAAAATTTAATAATTCTTCCTTTTACTTGCTCCAAAATTTAAAAATCAAAGTATTATAAAAATCAAAATTTAAAAACCGTCCGCTTTCAAGAATGAATGAAGTCCATTCGAAAACGGAATGACAATGAACAAGTGAGTATTGGCCAATCCAATTCAAATAAATAAAAATGATTTAATGTCCTTTGTGGGTCCTTTCGTATTTTGAAGTACTTGCATTTCCATCCTCGGTCAGACGCCCACGCCTCTTCTGATATTTTCTCACTATTTATCGT
>Ga0307517_10012215_pt1 | contig 11814 bp, 10 predicted proteins | sample 23_EM_MG_FD_194515 | JGI IMG/M metagenome (GOLD analysis project Ga0307517, IMG submission 194515) | Populus trichocarpa ectomycorrhiza microbial communities from riparian zone in the Pacific Northwest, United States - 23_EM | ecosystem: Host-associated > Plants > Roots > Unclassified | place... | reverse complement strand
TAGATTTTGAAAAGTGCTCCACAGCAGCACACAGCACTATGCTAGTAAAGCAAATTGAATTAATGGTAGTCAATGGTTAGTAAAGAAGGGAGGGGAATTTTTAAATCAAGAAAACAAAAATACCGAGACTACAGCAAATGTTTAAGCGCGAAGAGAAAGCCAAAGGAGAGTATTTTATTTACAAGAAGAAAATTCATTTCCAGAATTATTACATCAGCAATTATATTGCTCCTTGCCCTCATTTTCTATTACCCGACAAGAACTCCGCTGATGGGAACAGCAGCCTCCTCGGAAGGACAAAAAAGCCTGTGTCTAGATGAAACCATAATCTACACTAAATACATGCAAGCGGTAATGACTCGGATACATTGAATGCCATTAACCCCATCATTTTATTCTTATACAGTGAGCAGAAAGCATCTGCTTTATAACAAATGTGATAACTGAATCAGAAGAGAATGATTGGGGTAGTTCCGATGACGGAAATGAAAGGGTCACCAGAGAAGATTACAGCCCTGGAATGGATTCAAGATTATATTTCTGAGAAGGTGAGGCTTCATCCTCTCTGCTTTCCTGTGATTTTGGCTTCTTGATGGCGTCAAGAGTCTGTAAATATGTGTAGGAAGGAACCCGATTAGATGGAAGGACTGGATTGCTTATTCTACTAGCAAGGAGGCGTCGGATCAGGACTCTCAAGAATGGAGCCATAGTGTCTGGTTCATGTTCCAAGTAGTACATAACTCCTCCCATACATGCACAAAATAAGGCCACCTGCAAAATCACACAAGCAGCATCTCACTCAGCCATACAAGTTTGAATTGTGTTTCAGGCATTCATGCAAAATATTTGTGGTATCTACTGTTCACTGGGGACATTATCCGTGTCAGGTAAGTGTTTTAGTGTCTTTTCGTGTGTGTGTGCGCGCACGCGCGTGCATTTGAGGCAACCCTTGGGCAAATCAATTTGTTAATCTGAGGCACAAATTATGGGTGCAAACCCACACATGCAGAGACTAAACCCCAGCCATTAACTGATTCCTGCTTGTCTCCCAGCTGAAAAATAAGTTCTTTAATTACAGTTGCAAATGGCAACATCATCACTCAGTTGAATTTTTTTTTTTTTATGGATGATCCTATTGATGCCAATAGCATAATACAAAAAGAGAGGTGCAATTCAAAAGAGGTTCCACTCAAGTGATATGGTGCAGCATATTCATGCCACAACCTTTTTTCAATTAACAGATAGGATTCTAAACAGAAAATCAACGGGGAGAAAAAAAGCCAGCATCATTGAGAATAAAGCAAGCAAAATAGATAACTGCATCTGGAATTGTGTTGAGCCAATGCAAGAAGGCTATATTATACAAAAGTAATACCTCAGCATTCCTAATATTTGGAAGCAGGTGGCGGTTCACTAAAATATACCACAGTGAATCTCCAGCCCGTGGAAGAACATACAAGGCAAGTTCAGCACGTCTAGATTTTTTCTCCAGTAGTACAGAAAGGGCAGATATTCCACCTGCAATCCAATATACAAGCTTGTGGTCCCTTGTTGCTACTTTTCGATGAAGGCATATCACCCCCTTGCATCATCCACAAACTACTAAGAACATTTTCACCATTTTAAAATAAGAAAACAAAAACAAGTCAAAAGCTACCTGAAAAATTCCAACAAATGCAGACAAGAATGCCGTTGAGTGAACAGCATCTCTAAGAGCAAACCAACATGTATGTGCAGGCGCATCCATGAACTTGAAGGGAAGGATATATTGGACAAAAGAAACATTAGTTCCAGAAATGAAAACATTGATCATCATCCTTCACATGACATAAATACAATCCCTTCCAAACGAATAAAATGCGCTCAAGACAACTTTATGTGAAAAAGCATCTGAAACAATCTAAAGAGGTGAAATTATTCACAACCACAAATACTGTAATTTGAAAATTAGATATAGCCTGGCAGCTGTTTATATAATTAAAATTTTCATTTTTTAAGCATAAATTTTTGTTTCCCATTTCCCTCCCAGAACCCTGCTTAGGCAGAACCATGACTAGTTGATTGCCTTGATGTTTCTTTTCTGGTCCAGAATGCACTGGCTACCTTAATGTCTGAACATGGCATAAACATGCATTAATATCACAAATCTCTGATTTAATTTTCTACGAAGGGGAAGCATAAAAAAGAAAACCAAAAATATACATAATCAATTTGAGTCAGATTACCTTCTGCAGTTGCAGAACGACATAAGGTACAAAAGTCAATGAGAAGTAAAGTGGAAATGTTTTCCTGAACGTAGCTGATGCTGCATTAGCATTCTGAGCTAAACATGAATGTGTGTCTGGATGAATAACAGAACAAGGAATAATTGAAGGGAATTCTTCCAACTTCACAGAGTCAGGTTTTCCTCTGCGAGATAAAAAAGCTGATAATGAAGCAAGATCCACTGGGCCACATCTACAGCACTCTCTTATAGACTTGTATACAGGAGCTGCAACTGGTCCAGTCTTCTGAATGAAGTCCTGATATGCTTGTGGCAAGCTCTCAGGATGCATTATAAAGGCATACATAACCTGAGAAGCGATAATAAAAAAGATATGACAGTGACCAAAGGCATATAAGACCTGAAGAAGTTCAGCAATTTATAAAATGATGATGGAAAAGTTATGAGAATATTATTTGACATGCATACGCAGATGAATGGAGAAGAGATGGGATTAAAAAATAACTTGCTCAAAACATGAGAAACAAAGAAATTATAATTTTTCCAGCAGGGATGAAGATTTCACAACCATTCCTATTAACCAGTATATAAATCTTTGGAAGAACCTAATAAATAGTGGCTGATGTCATTCCCAGCTTGCATATTTTCCAAGGATTTAAATATGGCTAATTATCAAAAAAGAGTTCCTCTCATACAAGATTCATATAGATTTCCCTCTTATAATCATTCTTGAACTTAGATCATAAACTATAAACACATGGGCCGACTTAATTTGAGAAAGTCCGTATCTATCCAAGGCCAGTGACATCGCTACACCTTATCTTATAACAGCAACTTAGTATTGTACATTGACTTTTCTAATAAACCATCTAATTCCTCCCCTTACCTCTGCCAAATCTTCAACCAAAACTACAATACTCTTCATTGGTATAGCAATATCTTTGTAGAAGCCAAAACGTCAAATCAGTTATCCTACTTGCATCCAGTAACTGTTGTAATTCAATTGAATACATTTTAAACCCTCTGCTTTCCCATTTTACTACTCAATCATCCATCTTTAATTAGCATTCCAATCGGGCTAATTAAATGTTAGCCAGAGTTCCATCCTCCACACAAACATAGCTGGCCATGTAGCTGCATAACTAGACTTCAGTATCAACTACATAATTCTACTTGAAAGAGTCAGATGGAGCCAATTCATCCACCACTTCTAGTTCCACTCACACAATTAATTCTCTATCCAATACAAAAATGAGTAGTCCACGTTTGCTCTCTTGGTTGCATATCACACCAGCTTATTCACTTTCTGCCTGTTCCACTATTATTACATTTTGATTAGCAGGTCTGAATCATGAAGGAAACGTTCTTACAAATACATGGTCCCATGTATCAAGTAGAACTTTGATTTACCTGGGCACAAGAGATTGAAAAGAGCAAAGAATCTCCGTGTCTCCAACGGCTTCCCCAAAAGTGAAACTTGTTTTTTGATTTCGCAGAATTATAAGCACACTGATGATAAAACCTAGTGTTAAAGACTGGCAAAATAAAGATCAAAATCTTACCACTATAATATCAAATTGATTATACTCAAATACCTGAGCTACCCTGGCCAAAAGATAAAGAGCAAGAGTACGCCTCCTGTTTGAGTCATCTAATGCTAAAACAGACAACCCTGCAACCGAACCTGCTAAAATTCTGCTCCATAATCCCCGTAAACAATGTCATAACCAAGGAATAGATTGTATCAAAGCAGCTATAAATCATCATAAAATAAAAGAAATAATTTGTGTATTCAGTGGCAACTTACGCATTGAATGGCGTCTCTTTCCTTCTAAACTTCCTCAAAAAACATCTCAGTGCATGATATGATCCAGTAAATCCACCAAAAAGTAACCCAATGCGACATGACTCCTCTCTCACTATTAAATCCTTCTCCGAAACAAGTCGCTGTGAAACAAAATCCAAATTCTCACACCTTGCTAATAAAAAATCCTCCATATCCATTTCCACACCAAATTAACCAAATTCATCTCAAGATTTAACAATTTTAATGCAATAATAATAATAATAATAATAAAATTCCACTGAATTCAATCAAATTGTATAGTAGAAGAAACCAAACATTCAGATTACTGTCATTTCCAGGGGCCGCATTAAATCCAGAATTTGAACTATTTTGATGCAAACTCTCTCTTAACTTAAATTCAATCAATAACACAGTACAAAAAATTGACCCTAGCTTCCACAACAAAATTACGGGACTGCCATGAGATGTCTAAACAGTCTACCTTGAGGTCGAGGAGAGAAGAGTAAGACTTTCCTTTAGCGAGCTTAAAAGCACGAAGCAAAATGCCGATGCCGACACGAACACCGTATGTGAGAAGGAAGGTTTGACAGAGATTACCAATGGCATGAGCGGCACAGGATTCATCAGGCCCGTGATCGCAAGGAGGATAAGGACCACGCACGGCGTTTCTACTGTGGAGTTCTTCTATTGCCTCGCGGAGGCGTTCCTCGGCCTCGAGAAGGCGGCGCTCGGCGTCGGAATTGTCGTGGTGGATTTGTGGTGGTGGAGAGAAGAGTGGTTTGGCGAGGGCCGGCATTTCCTTTTGTGTTTCGAGGGGGAGAGAGAGGGAGAGAGGAGCGGGAGTGACGTAGAATGGGAGGAAATGAAATGTTTTCTTTTAAAATGTTTTTTATAATATATTAAAATAATATTTTTTTAAATTTTATTTTTATATTAATATATTAAAATTATTTAAAAAATAAAAAAAATAAAAATTCGGTTGCTTGGTCGGGAGAAAAGAAAATAAAGGAAAGTTCGGTGGTGGAAAATGGAAAGTTTATCGGGGAGGTGGCTATGTTTTTGGATTGGAGGAAAGTGATTGACGGCATTGGATATTTTGGTCTTTTAAGGAAAAGGAAATGGCTTGGCAGAGGCACCTGGTATCCAATCATAGTTCTTCTCGGATTATTTTATGTTTCAATACAAATTTATTTTATTTTTTCGACGAGTTTGAGAACATCCTCTGGTGTCTGAATAAAAAATCATAGCTATTTTTTAAAAAATAAATATTTTTTCTTTTCAGTTTAAAAATTTTATTTTTTTTCTATATAAAAAGTTATAATAATTCTTTACAGAATGAGATTTCAAACGAACAAATTTTGTGATGGGTTGACTTAGATGATATCAAACCAAATAGTAGAAAATTTTTGTGCGGTTTGGGGTGCCATGGCACCTGTAGCTCAAGCCGTAGATATGCCCTGCTTGTTTGGTTATCTTTATGCTTCAACAGCAAGATTGTGACAGTAGTGAGGTCTGCTAGCTACTGTTATTGGTGCAGTTTATGAAGGAGCTGGAGACATGGTTGCCCATGCTTTCATTGAGCTTGATTAAGAGCCATCTCGAAACGCGTTTGAAATGGTGTTTTTCAAAAACTTTATTTTCTTGTATATAACAACTGATGCACAAGGATCAAATTATCAGGATGCAGTTTCGGTCTTAAATGGCCAGTTGAAGATCACAACATATTTCAACTGGCCCAGATAATTAAGCTTGCATCCTCAGTTTCATGATAGAGTTTTCAAACACAAGTGGCAGCACATCTCCATATTGTTCTTGAAGACACATGGCCATACTGCCGTAGAAAACTTAAAATCCCTAGAAAACTTGAAAAATCTGCGTAGACCATCTTAGTTTTGAATGATTCTTTGGGATCTGCAGGTCTATTTAATGCGATTAGAACACCAGCTTAAGTGAATGATTCCTTTTTTTCTTGGCTTGTTCTAGGAGAAGCATGCTTTCTAGTTTTGAGGTTGCTGAGTGACCAAAAAGCCTGTCAAAAAGTTGGTAATTTTGAGAGCATGTTATTCCAATTTCACTCGTATATCTGTATTTGATACCGCAATCAGTTTTGTGCTGCATAGCCTGAGGCTAGCACTCCTATTCTTAACATTCGTGGGTCGCCTCATCTCTTTCGCAGCTTCTTCAATTCTGCAAGAAAAATTCCTTTGGCTGATGGCATTGATGATGTTGCTGCTACCTATGATTGAGTGATGTAGAACTAACAGCAGATGCTCAACGGTTGTGGCTTGTTATCATGGTGTAATTATTGTGTCTCACGCCTGATTTACTTGGCTATATTTTTCTATAATTTTAGCAGCTATGTATCCATTAGGAGACGAGGGGCAGGTAGCTCTGTATTCACATATACGATGGAGAGGAGCTAGATTTGGTATGGAGATATGTCAGCGTTAGTGGTTACTGAATTCATGTAGTGAGGATATTCTACTGTGGTATATGCTATGGCAGTGGCTTCGTTTATTTGATGTACAGAACATGCTGCCACAGTTTGATTGCATTATACTCGTCGGTTTATAGGAATTGAGACTCATCGTGTTCTCATAACCAGAAAAAAAAAAAAAACAAAAAAAACAAAAAGAAATAGAGTCGGTGGCAATGCACTATATAAAAGAAGGCACCTAATAAACCCTATCAAATTATTTGCCAGCCCTGAATCAAAAACGCCTACCATTCACTCACTAATCTTCTGTGTTTTGAGAGCAATCTGTTTATATTCACAATGGCAAGGAGAAAGTCAAGATCAAACAACCGTCCTGTGAAGAAGCCAAAGCTAAAGCTTGATACAGTCTTTCCTTGCCCGTTCTGCCAACATGAAACCAGCGTTGGGTGCTCCTTCAACAAGGATCTGAACATTGGCGAAATCTCATGCTCCATATGTCATGCTGGCTACGAGACCAAACTCACTCCATTGACAGAGCCTATAGACATATACAGTGAGTGGATCGATGAATGCGAGCGGGTTAACCAAAAATCGTAGCCATATTTTTTTTGTTTTTCTGAGGAAGTTAGCGTTAGTGTTTTATGTAAGGAAGTTTAACAAGCAATCAAACGTTTGCAATGTTTCTTTTCTATGTTTTCAAGTTAGTGCTTAGCGTAGTAGACTCTGAACTTGGAAATCACCCAAAAAAGAGCAAGCTTTATTATATCTTCAAGTCACCTCGAGATTCATCCAGTCTGTAATTTTTATGAAAATAGCGTTGTTTCATATATTTGTTTTTTTCCTTGCACTAAAAATCTTTTTGAGTTAAACTTTATTGAGCTTGACTAAGTGCCGTTTCGGAAAGCTTTTGAAATCGTATTTTTCAAAAACTTTATTTTCTTTTATATCACAACTGATGCACAAGGATCAAATTATCAGGATGCTGTTTCGGTCTTAAATGGCCAGTTGAAGATCACAACATATTTCAAGTGTTGAAATCAATAGCTGTAATAATGGTAGCATCTAATTTTGGTAAATGCTGATGGGAAGAATTTCAAGTCCTGAACAACTCCCAATGAATACATTTTTGTAATAATGGATTGGTGACTTCAGCTGTAAGATGATAAACGAGGCAAAAAAAAAAACTACAGCTTGAGGAGACGACTTATGCTTCCCATCCCCTTAACAGAGTGGCCCTTGCAACTCTGCCGACTTATGCTTCCCATCCCCTTAACAGAGTGGCCCTTGCAACTCTGCTTACGCCGAGAGTGAACGCACCCATCCGAAGATTGCAATCATGTGTCTGGCACATGCTCTTGATGTTATGGAAGGCTCGAGTCATGTAGTTCTGAAGAGTGTTGTTCACTTGCTGCTCATCCCACATAAAACCTTGAATATTCTGCAAAATTAGACAAATCAAAGCACGTTAAAACGCCGCCCCTCAAACTTCCTGAATCTGTTTCAACATCTCATGCAATGTGTGTCATTTTTATTACAGTTCAAGACGGATCTGATGATGGTCTAAATCTCCCTGGAGATAAATTCACTCATAACAAGCACAATCCAAAACGCATTCCTAAATTACCTAAAAAGTGCAAAAACTAGTGTGTTCTTCACTAACTAGCTGAATAAGATGACACAATAGTATTTCACTGTATTGCACAAGCACAAAAGTCAGATGTTTGTGAATCAGATTCAAGGTTTCCATGGTTTGCAAGTCACTAGAGTAAAATTTTAGGAAGATCTTTGCTTCACTTCCCCACTTCTAATCTCATTCGAGTTTAGATGCTGAGCAACTAGGTTAGAGGTATTCAGGACGCATGCAGACTCATTCAACATTAAGTGTTCTTCATAACCTTTCCAAAGCCATGTAAAAATTCTCAGCAGAACAATGTTTTTCCTTCATTTTAATCCATTACCTGAACCCATTCAAAGTAGCTGACAGTGACACCTCCAGAATTTGCATATATGTCAGGAAGTACCACGACTCCTTTCTTTGCTAAAATCTGCAATATTTATTTCATTAATCAGAATAATATTTTCTTACATTATTTTTTTCCTTCTATTTTCATGGATGACAACAGGAGTAGAAGTTCAATGCTACCTCGTCTGCTTCTGGATCAGTAGGATGGTTTGCTGCCTCTATTATGAACTTGGCCTTCACATCTGCAGCATTTTCCCTTCAAAAGCCAAACCATATTCAGGAAAAGTTAGTTTTGGTTTATCAATTTGATTAAAAGAAAAAAAAATTCTTCAAAATCTTCTAACACACAGAAGGAAGAAGCTCAATTATGTCTAACCAGCAGTGTTTTTCCAACTCAACATCTAATTTACATCATGTATGATATAGACATGGAAGAAGCTCAATAATTCAGATAAAATTATCTCAAAGTACATGCATGAGATCAACTCAAGATATGATGTGTTTTGCAAGGGAAATAAAATCACAAGGGCAACAATAAAGTTCAAAATAATATATAGAACCTTCAGTGAAGAAGGAAGAAAACAGAACATGTACTAGAAGCTGAAAAGCAGGGAGCCACTTTCGGCAAGATGCTGAACCTGTTGAGAACTCCACCCAAAGCACACGGGATAAGGACATCACATTTATGAATGAGTAGTTCGTTAGCATCCATGGATTCTGCGCCCTGGAAATCTTTCAAACTACCAGTGGTTTCTTTATGCCTGAGCAATTCCGGAATATCAATTCCATTTGGATTCTTAACTGCACCAGTGATGTCGCTCACAGCGATAACTTTCCCACCTCTCTCATGTATGAGCTTCGCTGCCCAGGACCCCACGTTTCCAAAACCCTACATGATTCATTGATAAGTTTTTTTTCCCCTCAACATGACGCTATCTAGAAAAGCAGTTATTTAGCCTGCAATTAAAATTGAGATTTATTCCAAGTTTACCTGTATTGCAAATGTCAAATCTTTGATGGACTTCCCATGTTCAGCAAGTAAAGCTTCTGTAGCAAAAACAACTCCACGCCCAGTTGCAGCCTCCCTACCCAGTGATCCACCAAGATCCTAGCATCCATGGATATGAGAGAAAGAGAGAGAGAGAGGTCATTCTGTTCAGCTTTTACATGTTATTGAAAAGGAAAACAAACTTGGGCATGACAGTCTTTAGCACTTACTATGGGCTTCCCTGTCACAACAGCAGGTGAGTGACCATGGAATTTTGAGTATTCGTCCAATATCCATGCCATGGTCTGTTCATCCATTTTATCCCCACGATTACTGCTTCTTGTTAGAAATAAAATTGGATAAATTGAATACATCAAAAGATCTATGGAAAGTTAATAGGTGACAATGATATACCTGGGCATTAGTGCCCATGTCTGGTGCTGGAACATCTGTGTGGACACCAATGAGATCGTGGATCTTCTGGGTGAAGACACGGGTTAGACGTTCTAACTCACTTTTACTCAAATCCCCTGGGTTGCATCCAATCCCTCCTTTAGCTCCACCATATGGTATGTCTGCTACAGCACTCTTCCATGTCATTAATTGAGCCAGGGCATTTACTTCATCAGGGTCAACCTTCCAAGAACAAATAAGAAGCCATCAACATCAATCTCAAAGACAAGTCCTTGAAAAAAAAAACCCAATACTGTTACAGGGACAACAGAACAAAGATATCTTCGTGACATTGCTCTGGAAAATTTGGCACATAATTAACATAAAAACAGGAAAGTTGAATGAAGATTATGTATGTGGAACATGAACTATTTCCATTTTATTTATTTTTTTCTATACTAATTTTACTCTTTGGAGAAATCTCATTTAGAACATTTATAAGTAGTCAGAAGGCCTTCCTCCAAAAGGATGCTAAATATTTTACGAGATATAAAAACTGTTCTCTCCAGAAGAAACTCTCAAGTCCTAACCACTTTCTGTAATGACAGGAAACCAAAGCAAATTGATGTGGCTCGATAAAAAGACAGAACAGCCCAAAACAAATCTAAAATGTACAACATTTGCACAGAAAAAACAACAGCATCAACCCAATGTCTGAAACAACTTAACGATGCAACTGCATTGATACAAATATCTAGTAGGGTAATTGATAAACTTCTTTGTTTCCAAACTTCCAGAAGAAAGCAGGATTCAGATCCAGCAATCAGTCAAAATTTGGCATGAATCAGTAGGGCCTTTTTTTTACTTTTCAAGCTACAATCACCTATGATTCACCAATACCATGGCAAAATCCCCAAAGAAAAATCCAAGCATGCCCTTAACTAATATAAATCAGACAGAACAACCATTTGGCCTAATAAGACATCAAATCATCGAGAAAAAACAAGAAACGCAGATTAGTACAGAAGAAAAAGAAAAGGAATGATCAGACACACCTCAGGATGATATCTAATCCCTCCCTTCATGGGCCCACGAGCATTATCATGTTGCACTCTAAACCCAACATAAGACACTAGAGTCCCATCATCCTTCGGAATTGTGCACTCCACCTGATCATAAATAAACAGAACAAAATATACATATAAATAAAAACAGTATTTTTTTCTCTGTTCCTACCCAAAGAGTTCTCTTTTATTAGTATTATTATACCTTGATCTCTCTAAAAGGGATCAAAAGACTCTTCTCAACTTTAGAGTCCAAACCAAGAAGGCGGGAAGCATGTCTGAAATTACGGCTTGTAGCAGCAAGAGCATTCATGGTTAATGTCTAAAGAATAATAATAATAAAAAAAAGCCTCAAAGGAAACAAAAAGAACGCAGGTAAGGAAAACTCAAGAAAAGCCAGGAAACAAGAACAAGACTATTGTTGAATGAAACCCCTTTCAAGAACAGTTACGAGCAGTGACTAGACAGGAAGCAAACAAGATTAGTGTGAGAGGCTTGCAAAAGGGAAGTGTGTGTATATATAGGAGAATTAAAGGGACGGTGCTGACTAGGGACGGAGCAATTTGGGTCCAAAATCCAGATGGGATTTGAGATGACCATTAGGAAAAAAAATTCCTCTTTTCTTTTGAAGGAAATCTTTACATTGGTGATGTTAAGTAGGTGAGAGAATCTTGATTGATAAAATTGCCTAATTTTAAGGAGGAGACAAGTGAATTTAAAGCCATTCTGTTTAGGTTCGAAGTTGGTTGTGTCTTATTTATGGTTTTGCCTTTTTTTTTATTTTGGGAGGAGAAAAAATCCTTTTTTTTTTTTTTTGGAATAAGAGTTTACTAATAAGTCTACTAATTAAATTTTTAAATTCAAAGTTGCAATTTAATTATTTTTGTTGTTGTTGTTATTTTATATAAGATATGATATTTTTGTATGATGTGTTTTTT
>Ga0307517_10012214_pt1 | contig 11815 bp, 10 predicted proteins | sample 23_EM_MG_FD_194515 | JGI IMG/M metagenome (GOLD analysis project Ga0307517, IMG submission 194515) | Populus trichocarpa ectomycorrhiza microbial communities from riparian zone in the Pacific Northwest, United States - 23_EM | ecosystem: Host-associated > Plants > Roots > Unclassified | place... | reverse complement strand
AAACACTGTAGATTGCTACAAATTATTTTGTTCAGTCTCTAAGTTTTTAATCACCAACACAACTTTTTTTTCCTTCATGAAATATTTGCTCCATCATACCTTTAATTTTTATTACTTATCTAGTGTTGGTTCACAATTATAACACCATCAAGTGCATTTGTTTTATAAGCCCGTGGCAGCGCGCGGGTAAGTCATCTCGTATATATTTATAACGAGTTGTTGTACAGTTTCAAGGCATCCAATTTCCTGAACTACTAATTTGTAGTATAATACAAAAATAGTTAGCTATTTTATTTGTGGTTCGAAACATTTTAAAACTTGGAATTATAGATAAACTATTAAGATTTGAAATTAAATAGTAATTGTTGTTTTTTAAAATATCATATTTTAATTTCCTCACAAAAGATATCAAGACAAGAATTCATTTGCATAAAAATAATTGAAAAGGGAATGGATATTTTTAAAACCAAAACAACAATTTCTTGAAATTAAATTGATAAATTGTTATAAAATAGAAAATGTTACTTTTCTTGAAAGATAGAAAATGTTATTTAATTTAGCAAAAAAACATTTAAAACTATTTATAGAAATATGTCAGCATAGCCAATTCAAAATAATGATTTTCTTTTAGGGTTAATGACTCAACTTGTTCTTATTATATAAGGATTTTCAATGTATTCTTGTATCTCTGAGGCAATTTTACCTATCAATATAAGTTAATTCTTAATCATCTTCTTAGTACGATTTTTAGGCCAAACTATCAAAATTAGTTACATAATTTGCGCATATTATTATTTATAAAATATCCTTTTAAGCCAAACAAATAAAAGGTTTTTTTTTATGCAAATCACATAACTAATTCTAGTGTTTTATTTTAGAAACTTATAAGAAGAATACATTAGAAAACATATATTTAAGAATAAAATTAGCTTAATTATATAAGGATAGATTAGAGAATGATCCTTATATAAATATATTAAACCATGAACCATTTATTTTAGAGATAGATAACTTGTGTTTTGATTTCCGATGCAAGTAAAAAAAATTTTGTTGTTCTATTATGAGAGAAGTCTTTCTTGTGTTGTTTAACAAGTTATAGATACGTGCCTGCGTTATGGTTATGTTTATGTTTGTATTATTTTTTTATAAGAAAATATATTTAGGAATCGCAAGTATATTTTTTTTATAAAAACAAACTCTATGACTCAGGTTATAGCATTGACTGATTATATAAGTTAGTTTTATTTTAATCAGATAATAAAATAAAAGGTATACAAATAAAGAGATTAGTAAAAAAAAGAGTTCACAGCAACTTGAGAAATAAATTTTTTTCCAGGAGCGGAAAAACAATGTAGTTCAATTTTCAACTAATTAAATATGGAAGGATGAAATTGAATAAAAAAACAAAACAATCAGTCTGCGTCAACCTGGGTTAGCATAATAAACATGTAATTTGGGCAATAAGGGTCAAGTCAGTCCGAGTTAACCCTCCAAACTTGTGTCTCGTGTTATAAGGTTGGAATAACTCGATAAAAAAATCAAAGAAAATCATAAAGCTATTTTAAAAAAAATATCTAACAATAAAATAAAATAAAATAAGCATAAAAAAAAAGATGTCTACCCCCATCAACTTTTCAAATCCATGACCTAGATCATCAGACAAGCACTATACATGGAAAAACCACGAAGCCTAATCTCCAACAACTCAAATGTTGAATGATAAAATCAGGAAAAAAATTATATAAAAAGACCCAAAATAAAATATAGAAATTAAAATAATGAGAATAAAAATAAAATAAAAAATAAATTAGAAAAAAACTACAAGTTTTCGATTGGAGGGAGAACTTGAAAAGGAAAATAAATTTAACAAAAGGACAAGAAAAAATCAAAAGAATGAGGACCAAGTTGAAAAATATAATATACCATAAATTTGGATTGAAGGATGGAATTGAGAACAAATAAAAACTTTACAAAAAGGCCAAGAAAAAAAATAGAAATCAAAAGAATAAGGACTAAATTGAAAAAAAATATATGTAAAAAATTAAGATTGAATGATGAAATTAAAATAAATAAAACTTTTACTAAAAGGTGAAGAACAAGAATTAGAAATCAAAAGAATAAGGACTGAAGTTGAAATACCAACAACAAAGAAGATCAAATTGTGAATTTTAAGGGAGAAGAGAGAAAAGAAGATAAAAAAAGCCTCATTAACAACAAATCACCCCATCACCATTGATATGCTGCACCAATAGGAAAAGAGCGTGGCGACGCTTCCAATGACATGGTGGAAGGGCATTTTTGGCTGACGAGAGGTGTCATACGCGCCACCTAAAGTGTGTGGGCACCTCCTACGTGCTAGTGTATGCCCCGCATACGATGACAACTTTTTCCATTAAAATAACAACTAATTTATATAAAAAGACCAAAATTCCTTCCATGAAACTAGAATATAACAAAAAAAAGTGGTGAAAAGACCAAAAGTCCCATGGATGCATGTTTTATTTTTTTTTTATTTCAAGTGTAATGTTGTCATTTTACGGTGTTTTAAAAAGTGAAAAAAAATAGAAACATCATTGTCTATTAATTTAAAAATTTTTAACTTTGAGGTAATTGAGTTAATTTACCGTACATAAAAAAAAATATAAGAGACATATATAGCCCTGATTAATCATTTAATGACTAATGGGTCATGCAAAAAAAACTGAAATACTGCCAACACAAAGGCATTTGAATTTTTTTGGAAGACAAATAAATAATTAATTACACTATCATAATGAAAAAAAAATGTTTCTATATACACAGTGAATTTGCTTTCCCTTTTAATATTTTTTAGTCTTAAATAGTTAAGTATCACCATCTAGCAACGGGATTAGCTCTAATGATGAAAAACATTGAAATTTTTATCATGTAAAATTTTGAATTAAATGTGCATTGTCATGGTATAATGTAGTTTTTTTTGGTACAGTAAGGAAAATAAAGAAAACTAGACTACTATATGGAAATAGGTCCTTAGTTGACCTACTAATAGAAGACTGGCAATTCCTTCTAGAGGCACATCCCAAACAATAAATCCCTGATCATTACTAGTTGCTAGTTTGGCCATGAAATCTGCACAAACATTTGCTTCCATGTAAGTATGTTGGATCCTCACATCCCAATTCCAAGCCATCAACTTTCTGATATCCCAAATAATAAGTCCCAAGTGCTATCTTTCCATATATCCCTAACCTACTTATCAATATAAGAAGCCAAAGGATCCCCTTCCAACCAACAATCATACCAAGTATAAGGACTCTCACCCCCATTCCTCCATATCTTTTAGGACAAGTAACAGTACTTCATTTCACTAAATGCCACCCCTGTTTACCCTTCTTGCTACCCCATATAAATCTTCTAACTGTTTTATCAATCATGAGGCAACTGGTCTTAAGGAGCCAAAAATAGTTATGATGAATTTACCTTAAAGAATTAAAAGTGTATGCAATGTAGGGGAAAATAGATGTTAGGATTTCAGAGACTAAGCTAGGAAGAACAAGCTATTATAAAAATGTGATGACATGTCATGTGAAAATACCTTTATTAATTATTGCAAACCTTTAAATGAAATTGAATTAAATACAAGAGGGTCTACATGTGTTAATGATATTGAGCTTATACTAGATGAAGTGAATAAAATAGAAGATGAATTACATTGAGTTTGGATCAAGAATCATATAATAAAGCTTAGCATTGTAAGTATAAAGTTGATGGTGGTAGCTAACTTAGTGTGTGCAATGTTGATGTTTATAACTATTATAATGTTCACATCAAACAAATGAAATTAATGCATGAAACAAATTCAAATAGCAATATATCATGAACATCATTATAATATAAAACATAATATTAATACATAAACAATGCAATATATTTCAAAAGATGTATATATCATCTTAAATGTTTATAGACCGCATCATAAACACACATAATAGTTTGGCACTAATAAAAAAAATCGTTATATTTTTCACTCAATGCAACTTTTATATGTTGAATGTTAAGAGGATGTACATTGAACAATATGCAAATTTAAAGAAAAGGATATATCTATTAAAGATGAAGAGGATGATGTATTAACACCCTTCTAACAGCTCTACCAATTCAACCAATATTGGTTAATCCTTTGGATCCTTTAGTAGCACCAATAAACCCCCTCATAACACCTTTGATTCCTCTCATAGCACCACTAGATCCCTTGAATCCCTTTATAATACCCATAAATCCTCTCACACCTCTATCTACAAAGACTACTAACATTGCCTCTTTGGTATATCTTGAAATTATAGCGATACTATTTGCATTTATGACACCTTAGTGTGACAACCTTTTTTCTAACATTACTAGGTCCTTCTTTTTCTTCCTTCTTTTATTCTTCTGTGGTCATCCCATATTTTTTTTTAGGTTCAGGGGTAGTACAATTATATTTTCATCTTTAAGATCTAATACAACCTCTGGTAATTGGTGAACAACCTAAGACTATGTTTTTATAATGTAATACAAATGATATAAATCTTCAATTTCAATTTTTTTTTGTACTTCAAACAAGGTACCACATGCCTTTATGGTATTCCAGTCATCTTTCATTCACCACAAAAATAGTTTTTCTTATCCAAATCAATGCAAAGCTTTATTTGACCATCACATACTTGATACTCAACATTACTAACTAAAATCATTCTCATGTTTTTCCCATTCTTAATAGACTTGTCCAATAACTTCCTCATATATGGTGTCGTTTTTATTTCCCATCCTGTAGACTATACAAATCTACTATGAAACCTATCGATTAGTTTCAATCTAATTTTTTTAAGTAGTATCACAATTGGAATAGCCTTGTTTTTCCCAACCTTAATATTGAAAGCTTTTGACAAATTGTTAGTGATATTTTCTACCTTAATTGTATTGTCAAATAAATGTCTAGCCTACGTCTCACCAGGTATTTTTTTTTTTAACCAATTCTATGCTCCATTGTTTACAATCTCAATATCCTTCATATGACTTTTGTATTCCATATTTGTATAAGCTTTTGAGGCACCTAAAACCTTCTTTTTATATTGGTATAGATATGTTTGCAACAATATCTGTGGGTTGCCTTTGAGAAAATCTCCATCACAACTTCAAAACAGACTTTATTAACAAAAAAAACATAAAAATATATGAAAACATCAAATGAGTTATAAAAAATACAAATAAAATATTTGTTGTAAAAGAGGTATATACATTTTCTCTATCATATATGATGCAGAAAGGTCTCTGATGTATCCTATGCTTGATTCATCCATAAAGTGCATATAAAAACAATCTCTATATATCATTGCTTTCATATTCAACAACAACACAAACAAGAGAAAAGAGTTCATTATTGTCATCCAAACCAACTGCAGATAATAATACTCCTCTATAAGAACTCTTTAGATGACAGTCATTAATCCTAATAAAGGGTCTACATCCATTAACGAATCTTTCATTCATCACCTTCAAACATATAAACACCATTTGAAATTTTCTTGGTGAATATATTTCATGGTTTTAGTTAAGTTTAAATCTTACAAACACATTAGACCCTGGGTTATATTATTTTAAAATCTGAATATATCTAGGAAGTCTCTTGTAAAACTTCTTTGGACTTCCTTCCACAAAGTCTTTAGCCTTAGTCCTAACTCTTCATAGATGTATTAGGTATGACTTAATCCCAAACTTATCATCCAATATTGTATCAAATGCTTCACTGGATATGTTTGGGTCATTAATAATTGGAAGTAACTTCTTTGTTATCCAAGTAGAATTAATTGTTTATTTATTTCCAAGCCTAATACAACTATACTGGTCTCACAAAGATTTAACCATGAAATTCTTGCTACCAGGAACTAAAGAAGCATATATCTGCCACACACAACAATCACCTATAATTGTAGCTCCAACCTTTTTCCTTTTAATTAATGTATATTTTCATATGATATCCATGTTTCACTTCATATTCTCTAAGAACATCTCTAAAGTGAGTGATATTAGTGAAAACCTAACATTCAACAAACTTAATCAATCCATTAGCACCTACCTTAACATTGTTTAAGGATTAAGGCAATTTAACACCTATGAGGGGGTGAATTTGATGTATTACTAAATTTTACAATTAATACAAATTACTTCAAGTAAATGCAATAACCAATAATTTAATTAAAGTACTTAGAGTAAAGAGTTAAGGGAGATAATTTGCATATTCATTTTTTAACGTGGTTTGACAATCATACATCCACACCTCAAGTAGCAAATTGTACTTGAGTATTGTATTCCTTAACTTATCCAAGCTTTAAAGTATAATTTCAACTTGATGAGTCCACACCAAGCTTTTTACACCACTTGAAGAAATCTCTCTTAAGATATTTTTCTTGGTGAGATTCCCTCACCAATAACAAGAGTTTTTACCTAACTCTCAAATATTTACAAAGAAGATTTTGTTTTCACAATAAACTTTCTCAATAGAGTGGATGACATAATTGAAATTCTAATATCTTTATACCTCGCTAGATAGCACTTATAAAATATGAAAGTGTTTAAGTGTAGTGAGAATGAGATTAAATACTCTTCGTACTATAATATCAAGGTTTAATAACACAAATTAGAGTATGATCAAGGATTGATAATTTTATAGTAGTTTTAATCTTAGAATGGCTTGCATAATATATATGTTCAGATTCTTTTACTAATTTTACAATTAGACAAGCTATATATATGTTTCTAAGAAACATTATTCATTTATAACCATTATTGTTACTCTGACAGCTAAAACGATTGACCTGTTCAAATTGGTCAAGCTAATCAATCGACTAGTTAACCCTAAACGGTTGACTGGTTCATGCAGAATTTAAGATTTGAAAGTTTAACCTAGGTGAATTTTCATAACCATCTAGCTTAGATTTTATCTGATTATTATCATTCCTTTAATGTATACAAAGTGAAATGTGTGAGTTCATTTTAATTGTACTATCAAGTAAGTATAAAGATTTATGTTTAAGCACTAAAATGAACACTAATTCTAAGCCTTCATTTTCCTCTCTTCTTGGACTTTTGAATTGAGTTCTTCACGTAATTTGTCATACTTGCTGATATGTTATTTGTATAAAACTTATTTAAATTTTTTTCTCAACCAAGCATAATATTAGTTCATTTTTTATTTTATTGTTATCATCAAAATATATAAAAACATGAATGTGTAACTCGATCAACACTTAAAGCCATTTATGCCACTTATATCCTTATCATTAGTACTAGTAGTTTCACTGCCTTCAACATCAACATTATCTTCATCACTGTTTAACTTCTATTCATTCTTTAAATCTGTTGTATCATTCAATGTTTGACCAAAACAAGCATCTCCTTGTAAATTATCAATCCATTCATCTTCATTTGCATTCTAGAATTCAAATCATTCCTTACATAATGGAATATAATCCTTGTCATCTTTACTAGAATCATCATCCTAGTAATATTTCTCACATTTAATACCACCTTCTACACTAAAACCAACCATATTACTTAATATATTATAATTTAAACTACCCATACTAGCACTTGCACCTTTACTAGAACTACCAACACCCACTTGAAAATCAACACCATAACTTCTATTATCACTACCAATATCCACAGTGGTAGTTGTACCCTTTTCAGAACCCATACCGACACAATCATCATCTTCATTGAAATCTAAACCTCATTCTTCAATAATTATTGTGACTTTATTACCATTATTGTTTATAAAATATTTTATTATATTAAACCTACCAACAACATTTGGTTTGGCTGTATAACATTAAGGCATTTTTATTATTAATAAAACAATATTAGGATCAACATCAACATAAATATGGATTCTTTTCATCTCCTTATACTTCATGCATATTCATAATTTACAATGTCAAAACATCATCAACTATTTTATTACTTCTGCCATCCCTTATACTAGACTCATGCAAGTTTATTTTATTACCTCTATCATCCCTTATATTAAACCTATACAAGTCTACATTGTAAATGATTGTGCATCAAAAGTGTCATTAAATCTCTTATTTTACATATGTATTTATTGTTTTTATTTAGGTTTTGCATAATAATTGGTATGCCTTTTGGTAATGAAGTTTGGTTTAATATTTCGATAGATTTTTAAAGCTTAAATGAATTATTTCAAATATTTTTAAGGTTAGAATTTGGAATGAAGAATTGAAGAGAAATTTAGTGAAGATTGAAGCAAATTTTAGTTCAAAGAAATGCTCCGGATTTTCCCTAAAAAACATTTTCATTCCAATCATAGAAAAGCTTAACATATGATCTAATTCAAGCATAAACTTGCTTCATGTCATGTGCAAACTTCAATCACCAAACAGTCAAGATTTCAATGACAATTTTAGCCCAAATAATAGGTACATTTGTAACCTTGTTTGATGCCTAAATTCAGCCCCCAAGACACCCTAAATTCAGCCCTAAAGAATCCCAAAAAAGCCCCTAAATTAGCCCAAACTCAACTATGATCTTACAAGCCCACATAACAATAACATTTGACATGTTTTTGGGTAATTTATTAATAAAAAAGGACAAGCACATGGATAGAAAGCTGGAGGGGACAATATTACATCATTTTAGGTCAAACAAATGAAATAAATACCTTATAAAGAAGAAAACACATGCACCAAAGTCTTCTCCAAGATGGTCTAATTTGACTTTCCAAAATAACCTTTGGTGTGTTGCCTTTAACTTTTGACTAAGATGTCCAAATGAGCTATTCTTTAATGATTTGAAAATATAACATAACTATCTATAATAATATTCCCAATAGACAACTCCAAAAACACATTAAAAAATGGTCGAATTACTATCTAAAGTTAGAGTCAGATTTGTGATAAAATTCCTGCTGAAATTGTATTGTGTTCTTCTGTATAGAATTTGATTTTTTAGTTTGTAAAACTTCTTATATTTAAATTGGATTTAAGTTATTTCATGTTTATTCAAGTGTTTATATATATAATGATGGTTGGTTAGTCTCTTTCTTGGTTCCAAATCAAGAATGATGGTAGTTGAGGTAAGTTCTTAAGGTATGAATGAACCTTAATGTTTTATCTTCTCACTTTCTTCATTAATGATTGATTATTGTAAAGAAATTTTAGAAATCATTTAGGTAATGTTATAATCTTGGATTTCTATGCATTAACCTTAGTTGTGATATAAAGATGCTTGATTCAATATTATACTTAATGTGAAACTACTTATCCATTCTTAAGCAAGAATTCATCTTCATCTTTTTGAACTTTATTGTAATATCTTCCGATCTAATATCACCATCGTTGATGCTCGGTTGATTTATCTTAAATATGTTGAAGGAATCAACAATACATCATCATTAAAATTGATTTGAAACCAAGACTTGCGTTTTTTTTTTCATTTAAAATCTATTCATATTCATTCATCTTTGAGAACAATTTCATTAATCATTTTCAACCAAGTTATTTTTAATTTAATATCTCTTGAGTCTTTCTTTGTTACCTAGCTTAATTTCTAGATCTAGCTCTTCATTGATATGACCTTGATCTTACCGAGTTAATTGCTACATTGCACACTCATGCATTTGCAAGTTAAAACAAGCCAATCAGAAATAACAGTCAAGCAATTTTGGTGTCATTGTCGAAGAGCTAGAAAGTGAAGGTAACAAATTTAGGATTGATTATTGGAAAATAATGTGTGTGTGTGTGTGCATGTGTATTCTAACATTTATTTATTTATTCTTTTTGCTTGGTCAATATTACCACCTTTTATTTATGCTTGTTATAATTATCTTCTAATGATTATTATATATGATTGTTTTAATTATCTTTTAACATTTATTGTTTTTAATATTGCTTACTAGTTGGAGTGTGGATTTTCTAATTTGTTGTATGTTTATTTTTCAGCTATTAGTTTATCTTTTACCTTTCTTTTACTTTTATTTGTATTTTTTTTATTCATATAGTCATTATATAATTTGTTTTCATCATGGCTAATGTTGGAGATGTAGAGGGTAAATGGAGTGTCCAAGGAAATGGAACTCCACCATTAAATGACCAACCTAATTTTCGAACTCTTAGAGAGTATCTTCACCCAGCAAGACAAAGTACATCTTCATGTATTATTTTTCCCTTTAACCAACAAGCTTTTAATTTGAAATCGGGCATGATTCAACTTCTTCCCACATTTCATGATATGGATTCTGAAAATCCATACAAACACATTAAAGATGTTGAAGAGGTATGTAACATTTTTATTGATAGAACATGCATTCAAGAAACTATTCGGCTTAAATTGTTCCTCTTCTCTCTAAATGATAAAACCAAGCTTTAGATCCTTGCATCCTAGGTCCATAAGCATATAAAGAGAAATGCAAACTGAGTTTTTGAAAAAAAATACTTCCTCACTTATAGGACTATAACCTTATAACGTCAAATGATAAATTTTTCTTATAGTCCAAATAAGTCATTTCATCAAGCTTGGGAAAAGATTAAAGACTTGTGAAGGTTAGTGAGTTTTTGCTATAACTCTCTTACTGTAGATTTTAGAAAGTTAATGCTAATCATGTGTAATGGTGAGTTTATAACAAAAAACCAAGTGAAGCCTTTGATTTTCTTGAACAATTGGTTGATAATATAAAGCAATATTAGGAGACCTTTCTCCCACTTCATGTTAAGTCTAGAAACAACATTTCTCATTCAGGTGGGAAGTTCCAATTGAAATAGATTGATGACCTCAACGCTAAACTAGCCTTATTAGTTAAGAAAGTAGAGTCTATTAAGCTTAAAAAAGTTCATGTTGTGAGTGAACAACAAGAGGAAAGTTGTGTAATGTGTGAGAGCAAAGGGCATAGGATAACTATGTTGCGTGATTAGTACTTAAAAGTGCATTTTAAAAAGGTTTTATATCATCATTTTGCACTTGAAGTATCAATAACTCCTTAACTAGAGCATGTTTTATAATAACAAGTCTCATAATATAAGATACCTTTAATTTATGGTAAATGTTCATTTTAAATACATGTCTATCACATAAATCAAAGGATTGATTGACGAGTTTAACTACTGAAATTGAGAAGACAAAGAGAGGGCTACGCTTAGAAAAGAGATGTTGGTTGAATTCAAATTGGAACACCATTCGGTTATTAACACAGCCAAAGAGTTGATGTCTTCTCCCAAATATAGGAGTGTCGAAGTAATAAATAACCTGGCAAGACCGGGGTCGAACCACAAGGAGGTTAACTGTATAAACTACAAATAAAGAAATAGATAATAACAGAAAAGGAGTTGAAGAGAGATTTGAGATGTGATATTGATATAAGGATTAAACAAGGATAAAATAATTGTCAAGGTTAGAGGATCCACTAATGGTATTTCAAACAAGTATAGTATCAACTCTTTTTATTACTCAACTGGAAACCACATACAAAGGAGGTTTCAATCGGATTATAAATTGGTAACATGATTACATTAGTTATCTTATTCGAATAATGCTAATACTTGTAACTGTTGTCAGGTATTCATGATTATAACTTATGTTAACAACAAATCAAGTTCCTTTCATAGCACAAGTGTCGGTTATACCATACGGTTGGGCTATGAAAGTGCCAAGTATTTGTTATACCAAGGGTTATACAACATAAATCTAGATTAAGCATTTAACAAGCAAAGTATTAAGAGTGAATAAGATAACAAATACAAAATATGTTAGTATCAAGCATTAAGGTCCATGTTGAGTTTATACT
>Ga0307517_10012213_pt1 | contig 11815 bp, 10 predicted proteins | sample 23_EM_MG_FD_194515 | JGI IMG/M metagenome (GOLD analysis project Ga0307517, IMG submission 194515) | Populus trichocarpa ectomycorrhiza microbial communities from riparian zone in the Pacific Northwest, United States - 23_EM | ecosystem: Host-associated > Plants > Roots > Unclassified | place... | reverse complement strand
CAGATATCGCATTCGCCGTGAATCGTTTGAGCGCGTACACCGCGAATCCGAGTATTGCACACTATCCAGCCGTCGAACGCGCACTGCGCTACCTTCAGGGTACTAAGCACCTAGGCATCACATATAGCGCACAAGACTCATAAATAGGGGAGGCAATCTATTCTTTGGACACGCTGATGCACTATTCGCGAACCTAGACGACAACAGTCGTTTGACCTCGGGGCTAGTCTTCATGGAAAGCGGAGGCTCCATATGTGGTCTGGGCATCCAAAAGGGCTGAATCCATCGCACTATGTGAGGGCGGCCGTGTTGCTGTGTGGATGAGCTGTGTATGAAGAGTTAGGTTTCGAACAAGCGGGGCCAATACTCATCTCTATGAGCTCACCAAAAATCCGCGCTACCACAAACGCTCGTAATATAGAAATCAAGTGACACTGGATAAGAGAGAAAATTCAAGGAGGAAGAATCGACATTGAGGACGTTGGGGATGAAGAACATACTGTTGACGTATTAACAAATTTGCACCCAGAAAACATCACCGACACATAGCTGAAGTGAGCCTTTCCTTGGCTTGAGGGGTGTTGGCGGGCAAGCGGAGTACATATGGCAGTATGTAAGATGAATAGACCTTGCACGCGACTCGGATGTTTGAGTCACTACAGAACACCCGAATAATTTCTAATAGATAATTTTAAACAGTTCTTTTGGATACATTTCTAGTATTCCCCCGCTCGAGCTGCTATCCCACAGCAAAGGCGGAAAACCAGAAGATCATATAGCACACTGATTGAAATACACCGTTGAACTACAAGTACAAACTGAGTCCATGTAGAATCGCTTCACACCATCCGAATACTAAGTTGGAAGCTTCGTAGCATTCTCAACGCTCGTCCACTGATCCTCCAACTTCGTAACCTGTGTATCGTACTTGACCTCGCAGTCATTCTGTCCCTTGTTGATTTCAAAATGGCCAAATACGCCTTTATATACACAAATGTCGATCATGGCGTTAGTCTTCATCCTGGAATCCGTGGTGAACAGAACGGAGAAAGATTGGACGGGGGTATAAACGCAGATATCCCCAATGACACGCTGTGCAGACATGTAATAGCGATTCATTACATCGTCATCTTTGCCAAGGCTGCACCCGAGGACGACTTGAGCACCCGACTTCCATTTGTTGATGACGGTGAGATTCCCGGTACGGTCGTTCTGCCCTGTGATCGTGATGGTACTATCCTCGTTAATGGTAGCTTTCTGGCCGTGCCGAATGACTGCTGCATCTGTGGTCGACTGGATTTCGAAGCCATGCTACATGCCAATCGTCAGTTGTGTGCATCAACGAGAGAATATATATACTCACTTTGAATTCGTCAGTCGTTTCAGTGACACTGTGTGTGTCCTCCCAGCTAAACGTCTGTTTTCTGGATAAATCCTTTGATTCGTAGGTATTAAAAACGATATTCCCATGGGTGATGGAGCCGCCGGGGAGTCCTATGTCCCTGATTAAGACGAGATGGTACATGCCCTTCTTGAGAGTCTGCAACGTGTGTTTCTCGATTTCGACGGTGATTGAGTACCTGATTACTGGCAGTGGTAGGGACATCTCGACGGCCTAGAAATTGCGTGAGCGAGTGTATGGTGAGGAAGGAGTCAGCATACAATGTTCAAGGCGTCTCGAACAATTAGCAAAGTTCGTTCTGAGGCGTCCTCAAAACAGAGCAGGTTTTTTAGCGATTCGATTTCCCCATTGATGGAATCTCACCAACCCTTTGGCGGGTCCGTTAAAACGCCGGAGTTGCATTACAGCCAAAAGACCCGAATAGGATAGGACAGATAAATTGACCCCGGGTCCGAATCCCATCCAATGCTACGGAAATTAACAAGAGCTGTTACAAGGCTTCTAACTTGCTTTTGGACAGGTATCTCAACTGTCAATACACCGCGTGATTATGTATGTTCTCGATGCAGAATCGCAGATAGCCTCAGGTCAAGCCTCAGGACCCCCGTTCGTTCTTCCGATCCATCTGCTGTAGAAGGGCCTCCCTCCCCCATCCAGATCTCGATCCAGCCGCCCTTCATTGCGACCACGCAGACGTCCGTGGCCATCGCACAGCCGCTTTAGTCCTGTTTTTACCACGCCCCCAAAACCGTGTTAGAAAATCATTATGTAATCTTCGGACTTTGAAACCAAGTCGCGTTGATTTCACGCGACAGCAGCAATTGTTGGCCATTTTTTTGAGAGAAACTGGTCATATGTAGCTAATTGAATGGCGAAACGAAAATTTGAGGGGAGATGGCTGCCCCTTGTGTGAGTACTTTCGTTGATGGAAATGAGGCCGTAACCCGTACACGTGATCTGGAGGTGCCTTTGCCATCGCCACCAATTTTCCTAACACTTCTACATCTGCCTAGAAGGTCCCAAATTTTTATACAGTACATATTTGGATCATTCATAAAATTTCTCTGAAAAAAATTGAAAGGACCCTTCCATCTGTGCATTCAGTGAAAGGAAAGGCAATTTCAAAGTCCGAAGATTACATACACATTTTCTAACGCGGTTTTGGGGGCGTGGTAAACAACAGACTTCATATATCGTGATCTGTAGGGCACATCACATATATCGAAGACTGTCTACGAGAGACTACAGCCGCTTCCCATCAACTCAAGAAGACCCTATTGTGTCTTATGTACCGTCGGAACCGTGACATGAGCCGATTAGATTAGATTTGTACACGTGATCTTGTAGATAGCCGTTTCCGTAACCGGGCCATCCAGATTCCAACCACAATCGTTCCTTGCCTCTGTCCATCGTGTCGTGCCCGCAGTTCTGCCGTCTCCACCGCCCACGCCGTCCGCCATGTTGCCACCTCCTACGAGCCCGCTGCACAGCTGACGCCCGGGTGGGCAGCAGCGCTACCCCCATCCACACCCTCACCACCCCAGGACGATAACCCGACAATATGGTGACGGCCTGCCCTACAACCATCCCGCGACCGAGATGGCGACGGCCGACTGCCCACACCTCGCCGCTTGCACCCAATACCTGCCTCGCTCGCGGCCCCCGTACCTCCTACCTGCCACGGCGGTATAACCCCCGGCACACCTAACGCAATACTCAATCATCGCCAGCAAGGGCACCCAGTGGGCGACAAGCTGTGTCCACTCAAGTCTCAACGTGCCTCGTCATTTCTCAGTAAGCCCCTACCCTCTTCCTCAACACCTCCGTTAACCACAGCTTACAGCACTACTAGTGCTCCCGCTTACCCTACCGTGTGCCTCCATCAATACCGAGGCACGCTTCCATGCCGGCCACCGAGGTACGCCTACAAACATCGGCCGGTACGCCACACACGCACGGAGGGGTATAATGATAACATGAGCAACACTTAGGCACGTCGTCACCTTCCCCCCGCTACCAAGAATTCTAACCACACCACCACAGCCACCCAAGATGACAAACGCCAAGACCTGTAACACACGTAGGAGGGGTATGATGACGACGCAAGCAACACCTACGTACGTCGTCACCTCCTCACTATCTGAAAATAACAAGTCCGCAGGAGCGAAGCGCCATGACACGCTGCATGCCCTTGACTTGGATCACACTGCAGACAGACATGATATATACATAAGTTTAAATAGACATATAAGATTGTGATCGCGCACACGCAAGTTCAGAATGGTCTTTCGTTGCAAAGTGTATATGAAAAAAGGCATTGTTCTATGAGCCTCCGAAATGATGAGTGGTAATGGAGCTCTGGAGTTCGGTGAAGCCGAACTGAAGACCTCCAACGGCTCTGCAGAGGCAATATTAGAGGTTTTCTTCAGGGCTTCAAGACTACAAAGAGCTGTGTAGTTGGACCAGGATTTGCTGATGACTCCTTATAGTATAAAGTCTGTTTTGGAGACTAAACAGAGCCTCGACTCAGAAATCTCGCGCGAACTTATCCAGCAAAATCCGATTCTATTTTGGATTTTCCTATTCATGCAACACTTTTTGAAATAAGCGTAGCAGGGGCGAAGAGTCGAGACGAAGGAAAAGGGGAAAGCGACGTATATTGCGTTTGACCTGGTGAGCTTGTAGGCAAACAATCGAAGAGCTACTAGAGCAATGATTACATAATGTGGCTAAAAACAGCGAAGCCTAGCTTGCCAAATTCCAACAACACTCGCCAGCGCTTTGCCCTTGACCCACCGCTGCAACTTCTACACACATCGCTAACGAACTTAATTTTTGTTTCCGAGTCACACGGGCTTAGTGCCTCAATGTCCCAACCAGATGTCAACCAGATGGAGTGAAAATCGGGAAAGGGCTATGCAATTGATCGCCGTCACTGAAGAAGCTCCATTCGCAAGGGGATCCTTTAGTACATGTGAGCAGATTCCCGTTGCCCCAATTCCAGCTAGTTGCTAATCGATAGACCCCCTTCGCGTTTCCAGCACTCATGTTATTTGTTTAGTCTTGGAGCATGTCCAAATAATTCTAAGTCAAATCGGGTTTAAATCAGGTAAGTAGTCCGACAAGCCCCGACAGCGCACATCCTTGGATACCTGATTTAGCTTAGATTGATTTGTACACCTAAACAAATGACATGAGCGCCGTAAATACAAAGCGGGTTATCGATCATTAGCAACTAGCCGTAGGTTCTCGACTCCGTGGGTGTTTACCTGTGGCTTCGAATCTTTAATTATCGCACCATCGCTCCTTTTCCAGTGTGCATAACAGATCTGGGGTACCGGTAGGTCGAAAAGTGCTAGGGCTGTGTATGCAACCTAGGCACGATGCTTGTGATTCGCAAGAGCAGATATCAGCGGATACTTTATAAATACGTGGACTTCGTGAGTCCTGGATCAAGCACATTCTGAATCCGTGAATCCTCTGAGCCTCATGCCGCCCAAGAGAATAATTGTCCTTTGTGATGGGTGCGACTCTGTTTGCATTCTCCGACTTGATTTGAACTCATTCGCTATGTGGATTAGGACTAGTCAAGATGGCGCAGTTAAAACAGAAGAAAAGCAGTCCAATATCTACGTATGGATCTGAATGGAACTTATGATGCGCCATCTCATATTATCATTTAGCGCCTCTCCAAGGTTATAAATGAAACAGACAAACAGATGGTCCAGAAGGTCCATTACATCCCAGGACCTGCTACAGACGGGAACCTCGTCGCGAAAGCTTGGGACGGTTGAGTATATTTTCACCTTTTACTTGCGTCTACGCTAAACCCCTCGTTCTTTCACAAAGTATGTTTCGGAAGCAGTGTAGGCAAGTTATACCACAATTCTGCCATCCTGTCTTCGTCTGTTAATCTATTTCTTCCATTTGTATAGCACAAAAGATCAGCGAGGCTTATGAATATATTGTCGAGTAGGTTTTCCATACCCGACAATGGACTTAATTTTAACGCACTTAATCCAATCTAGCCATTTTGAACGAGAGGACGAGGTCTGGAAATTTTCCTCGAAGAGTAAGCGGCTGATATAAACGATCCTCTTAACAGATATTTCTCTTTGGATTTTCGCGGGTAACCTGCACCTGAACTTTCTGCATTTCTTTGTTGACGAACTTTTACCAGGGTGCTTACATAGCTATGATTGTCGCCCAAATCATAGTCCGTTTCTTTGTTCGTGGTCAGGTCACTTCTTATTATCATTCACTGGCAGGGAAAAATCGGCGTTCTAGAAAAAAACGACTTCTCCGCCGAATTCAAAACGATATATGAGAATTACACAAAACTTGGAGAGGCCAAGACAGCTGGTAAATACTTTCGAAACGCTTTGGATTATCCAACTTCCGTCAACTTACTTGACCAGATAAAAGCAAATGGGTGAAGAAATTGGGACCTTGGACAGGGGCGGATGCGCCAGGGAAACGTCGAGTTGAAGAATTCTCGGTCAAGTAGGTAGTTCCAACTCAGGTCATCTTAAATCCTCTAAGCTTCTTCATTTAGATGCCTTGGGCTTTTTGATACTGTCGGTTCCACAGGCACGGACCCATTGAGGAGCGTCTTGCCAGTGATAGAGGCGAACAATACACTGGGGAGATCGCCGCACAAGACGTTCAGCGGTTCTGTACGTGAAGTTGGCGACCACATCGAGCACACATACCAAGCATTGGCCATCAACGAGCGGCGACCTGTATTTGTACGTACTGGTGCTGTACTCACTTTGATTCTTCATGTTGACGGCACAATGGTAGCCGTGTATCCGGGTGATCCGATCTCCGTCCAGAGCTGAGGTCCAGACAATGAAAGAGGTACGTTGTTTTTATTGAAGGATATGATCGCTATACTGATCGATTGGTGCTCTTCACTTCTTGAAAGTGCTGGTTTATCGGTGCGTTCAAAAAAGAAATCAATGTGTGCAATAACATATTATTCATTCGGCAATATTTTAGGCGATCACTCTGATGTACGTGCGATATAAACACTCGAGTAGTTGTTCGTGTTTATTCAATCTCCTGTAGATCGGTGGCAGTCACAAGGAGCACGAGCTTTCTGACCTGACGTTGACCTGGATGATTGTGAGTCACGACTCTGCTCAAATTCCTATGTCCCTCACATTGGTATATAGGGTCAAATCGGAGAGAAACTTTCGGTCGACCTAGTTCATTTATACAGGTTGTTCCAGCCGAAGCACGAGTGGGGGAAACAGAGGTCTCATTCGTACGTCAACCAGTACCATGACTGGGTGTCGCTGACATTTATTGCAAACCCAACAGGAAATATGACTGGAACAGGAACATACCTAACGATCCCGCGGGCGATGAGTCGAGCGCCGAAAGAAGATATCACCCATCTGTGCTCGAAATCAACAAGATTGTAGATCCAACAGAAAGCGAGGAGGATAAGAAAGACCGCGAAAAACTTTTCGAATACGTGACAAACGAGATCACAGACAATCATAAACTCCTAGCGAAGCTTTCGGGGGTGGAAGAGGCTGTTAAAGCGGGTTGGCCAAATCTGATGAAGGGCATCTACTCCATCACCGTCACCATCGATAAAAAAACTTTGGAAGGCCTCAAAAGCAGGCATTTGACTCTCGCCCTCGTTAGGAACGTGAATGTGGATGGCCAAACTCGAAGTGGAAATATCGTTTTGGCTACCAAGGACCTAAACCTGAAACAGACATTTACGTGGGCGGAAATGTATGAAGTCTTCGCAACGGAAGTCCCTTTCATAGTGAGTGATGCATTCTCTTTCTTTGATATTTCGCTCATCCAATTGCTAGAATGATCGCCTAGTCGATGAGTCAGAAACGTCTCACAGCAAACCCCGGGCCATTGAACGAGGCCAGACAGCCACCATCGGCTCTAAGGAGGTCTCGGTCAACGGGCGCGTCGACTACACCAAACCTATTACAGTTGTCAACGACTGGAAGGACAATGCTCACCTCGTCATCGGGTGTAAAAATTCGGAGGAGGTAGTCACTCCTTTTTACATCTTTCCTACTACCATGGCCTCAAAATACCCCTACGAGCTTACACCCGCCCAATCCTTCTTCGTTTTCTTCGATAATGACCCACAGACCAAGACCATGGTTGACGTAGAAGCGAAAAACGTGACCGGCCACTTTCAATTCAACGACGACGCAAAACACTGTACTGTCTCATATAAGGCCAGTGGGACCGACTTGACGACGTATTGGAAGAGTGAGGATGGTGCTAGGAAGCTTTAGTCCATTGGTAGAATGAAATGATTGTATGTATGTAAAAGTTCAGTACGCATTGCAAGTTGTGGGTGCACTATCATATGTGCTTCCTGGTTTACATGATTGTCGTCCCGACCTACACGAAGCACGATTGACTTTCCTACGTAAGCAAGGATCCTGAAGACTGGTAATTTGAATGGGACGCTCCGGCCTGGCCGCACAGACACATCCCAGCGAGCTTCGGCATGGAGAGTCCCGCCAAGATGGATCTACCAGCCGCATCGCCTGGTACTGCGAGAACCGAGGAAGAGACACAACCGGAACCATCGGACTGTATCGTGGAAGGCAAGTTTTCCTCTTTTCTCATGTATGTGCTGCCAACGAGCCAACATTGACACCCCACAAACACGCACCCCAAATTGTCAACGATATATTCGGCGAAAACGCAACGCACAAGGGTCAATCACGACATATTGGTGTGTGTTCCCCCCTTTAGAGTGTCGACTCGCAAGACGTAGCGGGCCGGTAAGGCTCCAGATACCCGCTTGGGTGTACTCATTGATGTCAAGAGGGTGAGCAGACTCTCCAAAGGTCAGTTTGAACTCTGAACACTGGCACATATTATGACAAGCTACTAAACATCAAACTAAATTTACGCTAACGGAGGGCGAGAGCAAGGTAGGGGCACCACTGCTACACCACTGCTCCTCTTCTTCACTGGCTCATCCTAATCGAGCCCACACGGGTCATCTGGAAATGGAATTGGTGACGTTTGAGACTTGGTGGTGGGGACTGGGGAACGAGGAAGAGGCGGGGGAAACCTGGGGCAATCGATCACAGAAATGTGGAGGAGGGCGCGCAACCTACAAGGCTCATTGCTATTAACTCAAATGAAACGTGCTGTGGTAATCCCCTGGCATGGAGATGCGCCGGGGCCCGTACCTTGGAGAAGGCGTGCTGGAATTGAAGGAGGTGGGCGATACTAGTGGAATCAACCTGGAATACACTTTAGGGGGTTTGTTAGTCTTTTAAATACTGTACTATTATGACCATTCGTTCACGGGGTATGACCTATGACAGCATTTGCCAGCAAACGACCTTGATTCCTGTCCTCGCCTGATCCCCCAGTTCGTATTGAACGACCCTCTAACAAGTCACGCAATTTGTGAAGAGACACGGCGGAAGGCGCGTTTCCACTTTTTTTTGTGTGGGCGGCCAAGATCGAAGCACAGCCACCACTCATTCACAGCTGTCAATGTTCAGAATACTCCAGCTGAACGTTGTAATTGAGTGGCGGCGGCGGTAGCGCCTCGACTAAGATTAAGCCGAGTAAGTGGCCCAGAATCCAGTGCTCAGCTGAGTTTCGGTCGGCCGCTACGAAACGATCGGCAATCACCGGCACCCTGAAACGCAATGGTTTTACCATCGAGGGCAGTTATTGCTCCCTTTTCCTGCAATGTCCGAGAATACAAAATGAAACCGTCACGCTTTTCTGCTACCTGCCCACAATGACGGTAGCAGCATCCCGCCCGCCCTTCTCATCCATCTGCTGTAGAAGGGCATCCGGATCTCCATTCAGCCGCCCTACAATGTGACGTCAACTTAGTCCCAGCGACCCCGCACAGAACGGCCACCCACGCCGTCCGCCATGTCACGGCCTCCGACGAGCCTGCTGCACAACAGACGGACAGGTGAGCAGCAGCGTGGGCACCGCAAAGCCCGCGTATCGACGACCGCATCGCGGCAGTTGACCGATGACGACGCCGCTGCCTCCATCCACTGCTTCAATACCTTCTCGCCAGGACGACAACATGATGACGGTCTGCCTACAACTATGCCGCAACGATGACGATGGCCGCTGCCCGCGCTTCCCTTGCGCCGACCACCCGCCTTGCTCTTGGCTCCCCGTACCTTCTACTTGCCACAGCGGTACAGCCCCTGGCATATCGGGCGAAGCCGACGCCACGGCCAGCAAGGGCACCGAGGTGGGCAACAAGCTGTGTCCGTTCAATGTCTGGAGGTGCTCATGACGCACCTTACAACACAAATTCACGACGATGAAACGACATTCGATGTTGTTTCTACCAGGTACGCCGGCTCTTTCGCAAGCAAAAAAAATTGCGTAAAAAGGGATGAACCTCTTAATTATTTAACTCCCAAGTCTCTAGAACTCTGATTTAGTAAGACCCTGACAGGTGCAATACACTTTCATTGATACCGATTATCCACCTCAATCACCACCTTTAACAACAAACACGGCATCTCAATGATATCAACAACTTCTTCCGGATCCTCTTTCGGCCAGACGCTCCAGTTTATAACCGACATAAAGCTCCAAGAGCTCGAAAAGCAGCGAGTTGCCAAGTACGAGCAAAAGTTATCGATGAAGCCAGTGCTTTGGGCGAAAGCGGTGACATAATTAAAAAGGTATTTCAATAGTTTCTATCCATGAACTCACCGCGCGCTCAATGTTCGTATCTTACCTTCAGGTAGAGATTCTGGCCAAAGCCATCAAATCATGGTCAGGATCAGGCTCCGTCAAGGATTTCAAAATTGTAGGCGGCAAATTGAATCTGACGAATCTCGAGTTCTGGCTTCAGCAGGCGAAAAAGGATCCGAGCTTTCGGGAGATCGCCCAGGGATGGGTCGAAACTCTCGAGGAGTACATCCGACACAACCTCACACCCTTTGACACTGCTAAACGGTTCGGTGACTCGTTCAACGAACGTGGAGATTCTGCGGCCCTGGTGTACCAGGCTGGCGCAGAGGACAACGACATTCCGGATGCCGCTTCGGATGGAGGGGCAAGTTCCGACTTTGTCGAGGTTGGCCAAAGGGAATTGTAGGGCAAAAAGAGAAATTCCAGTCGATTATCTTCGAAAACCATCCAATTGACGTCGAAAAGCTCAAAGACTACCTCGAAGGCCTATTCAACTCCGAAGAGGGAAGCGTTGGATAAGTTGCGCAAGGGAATCAAGTCGTTTAGAAAATGGCTTCAACGAGCGGTGATCACGACAGGCGACGTCAAAAACGCGATCCAGGGCCTCCTCGCATCCGGGCTCATGAACGAAGACAAGCGAACAACACTCAAAGCTTTCGAAGAGAATCCCACTGTGTTGGACGAGGTAGCCAGCGTCCTCAACATACGGATGGCGAGTCTCGACTCGTGGTCATGGCCCAAGGAGGGCATCGTCGTTGAATTCCGCCATCATCTCAACGGAAAATACAGGTTTGTATATTTACTTGCTCAGAAATACCGATTCTAATTTTAATCTAGAGCATTCACCGATCCCGATATCATCGACGCCCTTCTCCTTCACCATATCGGTGTTGCCTGGCAGGTCAAACTCAAGGCGGCCCTCCGCCGCATCTTCGACAGCAAAGCTTGGATTCGGCCACGACGTCTTAGTGCCAGAGTCAGGGATCAATGGAAGGAGCAACTTCGTGGCGACGATGGCTCATCTTTCGTCGAGAGCGTGTGTAATACCACTCGGCGCGACAACTTCTTCGTCGCACAGCTCCAAGACCAGACGGTCAACCCAAGACTCTATGACGATCATGTGGATACTCACCCCCTCGTTCAGCGTCTCACTATGACGTTCAACAGCCGTTTTCATAGGAAATCTGTATCACGGCTTCGTGTTGGAAAGTAGGTTCAAGCTATATCTTCTGGGACTTGAAACTTTATCGACGCTCTAAAAAATTAGCCTATTTGACGAGTGGGTGAAGTCTCGCGAGAAACAGAAGCCTCGGTGGTGAAATTTTGAAACACGGCGCTGACACTTGGATTGGAGACACCGCGGGTGGCTGGCAAGGCAGGTGCGGATTCAGGAGCTTCGTTGGACGAGGGATCGATGGTCAAACTCAGGCTAAAGGCGACTGTGACCCTCCGCACCCCACAACAACTTAGGTAAACGAGAATATCATAAAGCACATTGATTGGAATACACTGTCAAACTACAAGTACAAACTGAGGGGTTATCAGACGTCAATCTTTGTAGCATTCTTAACGGCCTTCCACTGATCCTTCACCCCACCCGAAAAAGTATCGTAGGAGACCTCACATTCAACCTGCCCCTTGGTGATTTCAAAACGGCCAGTTACCCCTTCAGTCACGTCAATCATCGTCTTGGTCTTGGTGTTGGAGACGACCAGAACA
>Ga0307517_10012212_pt1 | contig 11817 bp, 8 predicted proteins | sample 23_EM_MG_FD_194515 | JGI IMG/M metagenome (GOLD analysis project Ga0307517, IMG submission 194515) | Populus trichocarpa ectomycorrhiza microbial communities from riparian zone in the Pacific Northwest, United States - 23_EM | ecosystem: Host-associated > Plants > Roots > Unclassified | place... | reverse complement strand
TTATAAAACATTTTGGATACCTGTTAATAACAACTTTGCCCCACCCCCCCCAAAAAAAAAAAAAAAAAAAAAAACTAGTGTCCGCGGCCCGCTATAACGCGGTCCCATAATAAATAAACATTACCCTCCATGTTTCGGTTTATTTATTCATTTATTCTGGTGATGGGAGTAAAACAGTGCGTTTTGTGTGCTTTATAGGGTCGGTCCGTCCGCCGGTTCGTGTGGATTTGTCATCTATATATTAATTTACTATTATGGACAAACGATTCTGGATGATGGGGTTTGAAGGTTCAAATTCACTCGAGGGTTCTCAAACACAACTTATTTATTTTTCTTAAAAAAAAAAACAAAAAAAGGAAGAGGAAGAAGAAGAAGAAGAAGAAGAAGGGAAAGGCTAGGAGAAGAAAGAAAGTAAAAGAAAAGAAAACAATCGTGTGACTGTGTGGTGGTCATTTGGGTCAAGCATTTCCAACTCTCTCCCCTCTCTCTCTCTCTCTCTCTCATTCAAAAAAAAAAAAAAAACCTCTACCCAAACCGTCTCTTTCTTTATCCATCTATCAAGCAGCGTTGTTAATTAACACAGCGCGAAAGAGAGATTAGATATTAGTATTATTATCACTCATAGATTCTACAATCAATCGATCAACCATCAATATTAGGATTAGGGAAAGCAGCAGCAGGAGCTCCTCCTCCTCCTCCTCCTCAATCCCAGCAAGATCAGCAGCAACGGCATATGGGATGGACTAACAGAGTCCAGCAATAGAGATATGGATCTGGGTAGGTCCCTCTCTCCCTGCCTTCTCATCCTTCTTTTCCTTGTATATTCCAGTTCCCAATCTCTCCTTCTTGACTCTTTATTCCTTAAAATTGCCTCACGTACATCTCGGTCTTCTCCTCATCTCTCTCGATTGCTTATTATATACTTACTCTCTCTCTGTAATAAAAGAAACAAACCCTAATCACTACAAATTCCTAATTTGTTTCTGCTTCTAATATTCCTCCTCCAGGCTCCACTTCAGTTTCGGAGACATTGTTATTTTAGATTTCTTACATCAATTGTTTGTTTGTTTGTTTGTTAGTTGCTTAATCGCTAATTGCTATGTTATTTATTGTCATTTACAAATACAGGCACACACTCTTACTGATTTACTGTATATCATGATATGACACCGACTGCATCGGCTTATCTTTCAATTAATTAGGTTACCTTGCTTCTTCACTGTTCCCTTGATTATTTTCTTTGTTACAAGTTTTGTTGATTTTTTATTTTTTTTTAAAAAACTCAATACTAGCAGCAGCAGTAAATGTCTCCTATGATATGATTATCCCTTAACGACCGTCTTTTATTTTATGACTAACAAACAGACAATCCAAAACACCTGCTTCTGTTAGGCTACCACAACAACATCTTAGTCATGTCTTTTATTTTGGTTGCTTCTCGTGTTTTAACTTCCAACCTTCAAATCCATTAGCTGCAATTTTGCTCCACATCACCTTACTCGCCCAAGGAAAGAAAATTGTAGGAGATGCAAGCGGAGATATTATTGGGGATCAGTTGTACTCCCAATTACTCACTTTCTATTTAACTTAGTTTTCAACAACCTGAATTACCAAATAAAAGTTCAACTCTTTCTTGAGTGATTTAGCATCTTTAAGGTTTAGGGTGTGGAATATAGATATTATAAATAAATTAATGCTGCACATGCTTATATCCAAGCACCATTGATATGCCAAGTGGTTAAACTAGTGATTTTCTGGACTATCGCCAGGACCTTAGTACTTCTTGTGGCCAGCTCTGTTTCTAAATTCCCTATTCATTTAAAAGTAGCGTAAGGGAGTAAAGTTTTGCCAAATATCAGGGTTTTGGTTTTCACTTCATGGCGGAGATTTAATGGAAGGAAAAGATCTCTGAGCCTTAGGATATGGTCCCTTGTTAAAAATTAGCATGCTGGATACGTATAATAATCTTTTTTTTGGTTGTTATAAAAGTTCATGATTTTGGTTAATAATAAGAATGCACCCTCCATGCAACCATGTTTTCCTCCATCGCATTCCTGTTTATAAAACTTCAACCATGCTTCCTCTGCTTCACTCTAGATGGATATTTTATCTTCTTAAGTGTCATTGTTTTTCCAAATGCAAGCTATACTCAAATAGAAAGATGACACTACTTTTCTCATTCCTTTGTCTTACCTACTGGGTTTTGTGGTTATAGATGAATGACATAAGTATCAGCTGGAGAGTGTTCCTAGTTCAAGTTTCCTACATAAAAACTCATTAGTTAATGATCAACATTTAGATTGTGAAGCTATGACAATGGATCCCATCAATGGAGGGAACAGTCTCAACAACAATCCTAATCTTGCCTCAAAGCAACGATTGCGTTGGACTCATGAGCTTCACGAACGCTTTGTTGATGCTGTGGCTCAGCTTGGTGGGCCAGATCGTAAGTCTCATCAACATCCACCTGGCTGGTCTTTTATTTCTAACTGTGATTTTTTTTTTGTTATTTTTTAAACTCCATTTATCTAATTTTTACAAATATATTCTTTATAAAGCATCAAAAGAGCTTAAATCAGTGAAGTTTTTTTTTCTCCATGCAACTCTTAGGCGTCTCATGCATGTAATTGACAGGTTGGTTGTTTGAAGTTTTTACTTGTCATTGGATAGTTTGTTAAGCATTTTGTCATCTTTTGCCATTTTGACTGATGGAAGGGGGCAAATAAAAAGAGAGGTACTTGCCAGATAAAAGAAAAAGTTCCCTCTTCTAGAAAGAGATGCAGTTTTAGTGTTGCAATGCTTTTGGATAACCAAAGCTACTCACAGATTTTGCATACAGTTGATCATATATTGTAAAATAAAATAAAAATAAGGCCCCTATTTGTGTACATTAGCTCATGAACAAAATGGATACTCAATCACTTGTCATAGTGCTCTCATTTGATTAAAATTCCGTCTGAAGTAGGAAATTTGGGTATTTAATTGTGTGAGAACCCAACTGAGACTTATAACTCAATATAACTGCATGGAAATGCAGATCAGATGTTCAAAACATTTCATAAATTTATTTAACAAATAAGGTGTTGAATAATTACTTTTTTTGTTTTTGAATTCTTTTACCTCTCTCCAGGGGCTACACCTAAAGGTGTTCTCAGAGTCATGGGTGTGCAAGGCTTAACAATTTACCATGTTAAAAGCCATTTACAGGCATATAAACTCCATTCTCATCCTATTCGAAACTTCAAATTCCCTTTTCTTTGATTATTTTGTTTAATATCATTTAATGACTATGATCTCCTGATGTGTCCAGAAATATCGACTTGCAAAATACCTTCCCGACTCCTCATCCGATGGTAAGCCCATCTGATCTTTGCTGTTTATGTGCTTAGTTGTTCATGCACACCACACTAGTTGTGCATTGTTTAACATATCCTTGTGTAAAAAATATTGTTTCTGATTCAAATGACAATGGTAATGCAAGGGAAAAAAGTGGACAAGAAGGAAACAGGGGATGTGCTTTCCAATTCGGATGGTTCTTCGTAAGTGGAACTCTCTCATCTCTTCTCTGCTTTCTTTTTGTTATTCAAAATCATTTTATTCAAAGAATCATGTGTTGTGGATATCTTTTAGACACTCTAGACTGAAGAATTTGGTTTTGCTCCATATCATATAAAACACTTGGACACCTTGGCCTCAAAGGCAAGACTCACAAGTAGTATATTTCGTAATTTGTTTTGAATCATTTAGAAAATGGGCTTGAGCTATTTGGGGATTCTTGTTTGCAGTGGAATGCAAATTACAGAAGCACTCAAGCTGCAGATGGAGGTGCAAAAGCGTCTACATGAGCAATTGGAGGCATGTTTTCCTTGCTACTAGGCATCCAATTAGTTCATTTATTATCATTTTTCCTCTCTCTCATCAGTATGATCTTTTATCACCAACTTAGGCTTTTATACTCCTGCTTGAATGAGGAAAAAGAAATAACCGAAGTCAGTTGATGTTTTTGGAACATGGAAATCATAGCAAGATACCAATTCTTACCATCTTGTTTATTTAACTATGAAACTTCAATATTTTGCTGCACCTACGTGTGTGGAAACTTTTCTATGCACATTAGTCCCTGGTTCTAATGTAAGGTCAAGCTTCACTGTGTAATCAAAGGTTTATGCCCAACCCTATTCTTACCAGCATGCAATTTCTGTTTGTTTTGAACATAACAGGTGCAGAGACAGCTACAATTACGCATAGAAGCCCAAGGGAAGTATTTGAAGAAGATAATTGAAGAGCAACAACGATTGAGCGGAGTTCTTGAAGATGTGCCTGGTTCAGGGGTCTCTGCCCCAGTATCAGGTGACAACTGCCCAGTATCTGACAACAAAACAGACCCAGCAACCCCTGCCCCAACTTCTGAATCACCCCTCCAAGACAAGGTTGCCAAGGAATGTGCCCCAACAAAGAGCCTTTCAATTGATGAATCATTCTCCTCTCAGCACGAGCCATTAACACCAGATTCACGTTGCAATACTGGTTCCCCAGCAGAGAGCCCTAGAGGTGAGAGGTCACTGAAGAAGCAAATGGTAAGCATGGGTGTAGCATTTGGTAAACCAGAGATGGTTCTTACACACCAGATATTGGAGTCGAGCTTAAATTCCTATCCACAACCGCACTCTGCCTTCTTGACCAGAGAGCAATTCGATCCTTCATCTGGGTTATCAATGGGAAACGAAGATCAATCGGAGGTCTTAGGCAGTGACCTTTAGTTTTACTGGCTGCATGATGTGTACCCTTGTTGAATCTTTTCACTTTGCCTTGTCTGTAATTTTAAACGTATTTTTAATCCGGTCAAACAAATTGATGGTAGATGTTTGGAGATGATTAGGTTCAGCTAAACGAAAAGCAATATAAATGAGGGTGAATTTGGTTAAGTAACTGCAATAGCCTTCCTAACGATTGCAATCATGAAGCGGTCCCTGAGCCATGAAATTTCGTTCATATGTGACTACGCTCCGAAGCAAATGGTCACAAGCCAGCTCTGCTTCAGCTTCTACGATGAATGACAAAGACTCCTGTTTATCCAAATTCACCTTTTTGATCCTCAACATTAAACAACTTTCCACGCCATCAAGATTGTTAAGATAAAATAGAGGACCAGATCGCGCCAAGATATCAGAGGAGAAAACCAATGCCTACTAACTAAAAAAGTGGGGCGGATGAAAAGCATAACAATTCAAACTTGGAGGTGGATTATGAACATGTTTCTATGGTACAGAAGCTGTCATGAAGAACAATGCCTTTGGTGGTTTCCCCTCCTTAGAATGCAATGTCGTAGACGTTTGCTGAAAGCCTCAAGCTTTTCAAATTTGTCACCCTTGAGCTTCTTCGGCACTGTGAGAGCTTTCTTCTTCTTCTTCTTCTCCTTCTTCTCCTCCTCCTCCTTTGCTGGGTCTGGAGATTTTTGTTGTATGCTTCTTAGAGGTGTTGCAAATGCCTTTAGAGTCATCTAAATACAAAAAGAAAATGTCAAGGATGCCTTCCTTAGCGCTATATTATGGAGATTAACAAATTATGTAGCTGGCATTAAATGCATCAATCTTACTGTGGTTCTCAGTTCTTTTAACAGATACATAACAAATATCCATCTTTCCCCCCCCCCAGTAGGGAGGGGTGGTGTTTGAGTGAGTACAAGGTGCCCAAGCTTTTGTTCAACAAATGGAAACCTTTGAACTACACTAGGCCAGATCAACTGAAATGACAGCCATTCTTCATTTTTTTTTTCATAATAAAATTACTCAGCATATACAAACAAGGAAAAGAGGTGACACGGGAGGGCGCAAGTTGGTGTTGAAATGAACCAATGGTAAGACCCAGGGAAAAACATGAAAGAGAAAGAGACGCGACCTCATGGCTATTGTCCACAGCTCTGCATTCAGAAGGATATTCTTCATCACTGCCTCCCAGGGAGGAGCATCTTCCCCAACTCTCTCTATTAGAGCTTGTATATGAGCAACAGTCCTCACTCTGGCCATTTGACTTTCCCTGTAGAATCATATATCCCACATCCAGTCAAAGATCAGTTAAAAATCTCAAAAAACAACAGTAGTTCTCCAGCAAGGGTTTCTGTTAAAACTACAACCCAGTTTTTAGTGTTCAAGTTTCTGTTGAATGAGATCACCTGCAAATTTGATGGCTCATCGCTGCAAGGCCCAGCATTTTCGTTAGCCACAGAATCCTGAATCATCGACAAAATAACATACATTTAACACGAAATAAATAATAAGGAAAAGATTAATTATGCACAAAAGAGAAGGTAGATACCACTATATTAGCAAACGGTGCAATTTCATAGAGAAGTTCGCTCACAGGTTTCTTGGTTGGAATGCTAAGAGGAACAGAAGAAGAACTTGCAACATCGGTACAGGCTGAACGTAGGCCTGTGATTATCTCATATAAGAGGCTCTAAGAAGAAAAAAAAAGGGGGGGCGGGGCAAATAATGTTAGTTTATATAAATATCTCAAAGATAAAAGAGAAAAAATGAAAAAAAAGGCTATGAGTTATCATTCATCATGCTGGTGTAAAGGAGCACTATCATTTTTCCAATCCTTTTGGGCAGTAGATGCATTGCCAACTCTCAAGTAGTTGTCATGGGTAGTTTTAAAGTAATGATATAACAGTACAAGCACAATTGAGTTTTCATTTTCACGCAAAGCACTTATGTTGACTAAACAGTTGTAAGACATGATTGACTAGTTATGGTCATGATGTGTCTTGATATTTGCAAGAGATCTCACAAAATGAATAAATACCAACAGATTTTACATACATATTGGATAACAAAAAACCATAGATAATTATTAAAATAAAATTGATAGAATTAACAGGTATAATGCACAGCCACCCGATGGATGCGACACCCAGCTTGCTAAATTTCAAGCTCCCATAATGGCCTCTCGGTAGCAAGCTAGTGTAATGGAGCAAAAGTCGAGATGCTTAATTAGACAGAGATTCTAAGAAGCACAGATATGTTAAAGAAATTGGCGCAGACAACAGAAAAAGAAAGAGATAGCAAAGGTCTTAGGCTTGCTAACTACCAAAATCACCAACTGGGCTGTAGTTCATGTTTAAATTGTTCACAATAGCTAGATATGGAGATCACCTCATCCATGCCAGCACTGACTTTCAAATCACCCAAATCGTAATATCTCTCAAGCTTATTTGAAGAAGCTGAAGTTTGAGGAGGGTGAAGGATGTTGAAAAAGAAAATGGAAACCGAATCATAATAAAACTGTGGTCGAGAAGAGTTGTGGTCCCCATCAAATTTTATAATGTTTTTATCCCCCTGCAAAAGATGGAAACTTAGTTAATTTGTCGAAGATGAGTCAATATGGTTTGCGAAGAATGACAACTTTAGAATGATAATTACTGCATAGGAGTTAAAGATGAGGTCAGCATGGTGGGGTTGAATGAATTTGTCCTCGCTAGCATGCCCAAATAGAGCAGGAATGAATGTTTTGGGTGCTGCCTGTGAGAATCAAAAGGCATTAATATCTTTTCATCATTTAAGAAACAAAGCATTCAGCATATTAATAAAAATGGGTGTATTGAGTTCATAACATAGAAATAAACAAAAATAACACAATGGAAAAAAGCCATGTACAATCTAAAAAAATTAGGCTTTTTTTCTGGTGGGGATACTATAAGAGCCATAGCAGGGTGGTATGAACACAACATTTAACAATCTAAGAAACAGAGACATACCTTTAGGCAGTTAAGATCCATAATATCAAATTTTGCCTTCTTCTGAATCACTCGTCGCATGTACTGTACAGCCATCTTAACCTGATTGCAACAGAAAGTGTAAAAAGTTGCAATTGTATAAGCCGGACATAAAGGGAGAAAAATTATGTTTTGAAACTCCAACTAACTTCATATTTCTTGATTGGTTATGTGTGATCAACAAAGATGAAATTAACAACATCCAAACCCCAAAAAATTCCTACAACCACACTGGAGAAATCCTCAAAGACACAGATACAAATACTTCAATGGGTAAGGAAAATAACAGTAAAAAACTCCAAGGCCTGGGAACCTAGTCAGTTACATGGTTGCATGCAGTATGCAGACAATTTTTTAATTTCAAGATTGGTCAGTGAAGATGCTACATACAGTTATCCAATTCAAAAGGAAATGCAAATTACAATACTAACACCAATAAATTGCAAAAGTAACAGAAAGAACAATTGACAAAACCAAACAAAACAATATATAAAAAGTATTGGTGTACGAAGAGTGGCTAGAGCTTCCAACAGTAAGGGGCAAAACAAAAGATAGAGAGACAGATTCATACTGTAAATTTTGGAAGCCTGATTTTGTACACATCAACAAGTTCCATCATTAGATCAAATAAATTTGCAAAGGCACTATCCAGAACCATCCCAGCTATAGATGGATCTTCTGCTCCATAAAGAAGGCTGAATAATATCACAGAAAAACCACGTATCAGCTGTGTTAGGAGTCCTTAAAAAGGTATTTAGCATCTCAGTCTTGTCCTCTCTTTTTTCTTTAATTTTTTTTTTTTTAATCTGACACTCTCAAGACATCAAGAAGGTGATCCAGTAAACATAAAAATAAAACAGTACCTAGTGACTGCACCCATGGATCGTCCCCAGAGGCCTATACGTGATATTTGTTTGTTGCTTCTTAGATACGAGACCACTACTTTGAGGTCATCTCTCTGTCACAGGGGCAAAGGAGCATGCAAAAAATGAAGGAGGCCAAGTTACATATGAACATAATAAAGCAGGGACGTACCTCATGCCAACCAAGGCTCACATGATCACCATCAGATAAGCCAGAACCCGAAAAATCAAGAGCAAAAACAGTGATATTTGATGGAAGAAGAATTACAGCAGCCTCATTTGCATCTGCTCTACATCCACTGCATTGTTGTGCAAGTTGGTAATTGAGTAAGTTTTCCACCCTTGAACACTATCTAACAGCTACTAATTCAGGGAAAGGATGAGGAAACACAATTCACTGTTATATACACACACAGTACATTTCACTGCAGATATAGATATTATAACTTAGCCCATGCTGACTTTGTTGTTGTGTCAAATTGAGCACATTAATCCCAAAACAGGATAAAGGAGAAGACTTTTAGTATAATGACAGCAAGTGCAAAACCACTTTAATCATATGGATGCAAATGATGTCACAGAAACCTAGTGGTGCATTGCATCAGAGTCCAGAAGTAGTGAAAAGTAGGCTAAGGTGCTGTATGGTCCCAGAAAATGAGAAGCCACATTAATGCCTGATTATGAGCCATAGAAAGCAGTTCCCCATTGTTTAGTGGAGAGGTGCGGGTAATGAAGTTAGCTGGAGAGAGTGGGATTAGTTTCAGGACATGAAATTCCAGGTCTTCAATGAGGAAGTGAATAAAGTCAGTGGATTTGATTGTGGGGAAGAGAGCCAACATGGCCTTATTGTAAAACCAGACTTTCAAGTTAAAAGTATGTTACTATAGAACTGAGTAGCAATAATGATACGATACAGGCAAGGTTAAATTTGGATTTTGACATAAAATGTGCAACTATCCAGTCTTACGACAACAATCATAATTCTCAATCCGACCGTTGGATTGAACTGAAATTTTACGTGGAGTCTCCTGACATGTTGTCCTACCTTGGGTTAAAATTTCAGATCAATCGGAGTTGGGGAAGGCACCACAATACTAGTCAACAAAGGTTGTACGAATTTTGTAATTTATTTTCTTTTGACTTGTGGACTTCCTATTTGGCTAGGATTTTTTCCCTAAAAGAATGTGAAAGCTTGTTTTGGGAATTCGACCATAAAAAGAATATAAAGAAACAAAGGAGAAGATTAATGCAGCCTACCTTAACAGTTTGGTACTAAGGCTTACTTCAGTTGAGTGGCCAGACTACATAGAAGCAAAATTACATGGAACAGTCAGAATGATTTTTGCCTACCTGTTTCCATGACAGTATATAACGCAAGGAAGGTGAGTATCTTCAGGTAAAGGCGAAGGCAAGTAATGACTGCATCGCAAGGTATGACCCCTTGCATTGGTAAGCTGAAAGCAAGCAAAAACACAAAGCCATCAGGCTTAGAAAATAGAATCATCATTGAGGAAAAGCAAGGCATAAAAGGCAGTAACTAGGAAAGATAGGAGTGAAAATTAGTGTGAACTGATCATGCCCATGCTTGCCTCCAAGTCTTGTCTCTTGTATGCTCTACCAGCAAGAGTGAAATCCTTCTCCCATAAATACTGATCTGGGTTGTAATCCGCCCTGTACAAGAATATATGGAGATGAGCCAAATATTCAAAAAGAAGCATATCTTGATTAAAGAAAAAGGCAAACAGAAATAGCTGTGAAAATGAGAGTACCTGGGAGGGCGAATTACAAAATTGATGAACTGATCAATCATATCATAGAACTAAACTTGGTTTCCAATTGGGCATATCCAAAAGTATATCCTTCCCTCCAAAAAAATGGAACAAACTTGAGGCAAAACCAGTGAGTGAGCGATGAAGAGAAGCTCAAGTCAACCACCCATTTACTTGTCTAATTCACCTCATACCAGTTTTCAGGGTTTTCCTTTTTTTTTTTTAAATTTAGAGTAAGAGAATGTGACCACGTCTGTGACTGCCTGAAAGCAAAAGGAAAAGGAAAGGAAAAATTTATCAGGGGATCTCAAGAGGAAGGAAAATTAGAATCTCAATTCCTCAACTAGCTAAGCCAATCTATCATGCTTGCAAAGGAGAATGAAAAAAAATAATCAGATCTTAGAACATTAAAGACCTCAAACAACTAACAGCCATTTGTGAATTATTCTAAAAAAAGAAACTTGACCGAGTAAAAGTTGAAACAAAATGAAATCTTTATGAAAATGGTTTCCTTAAGACCTCAGAGAGAGAGATAGAGAGAGAGAGAGAGCAAGTTGTCGTCTTTAATGACAAAAATGTAGACTAATGAAAGCCAAAGAAGAAGAGGAGGAGGAGGAGGAAGTTTTTTGACCTCGTTGCTTGCTGTAAGGGTTGTGGTTGGGTCGTTGCCGGAAACTGGGGGTGGAAGAGTGTAAGAGAGAGGAGAGGACAGAAAGGCACAGCTTACCAAATCACTTTCTTCTCTTTTTGTTTGATTGGATGTTTCTTCTTCCTCTTCTTCCCCTTTTTTTTTTTTTTAACTTTTATTTTATACACCATAAGTACCTGTGTTATATTCATCCATTTGCATTATTCAAGGAATAATAATGATAATAAATAAATAAATAATAAAAGAGATAGAGAGTGAGGGAAAGAGTCCAAATCTTTATTACATTTACTAGGATTTTTACTTGCATCCACCCATGTATGTATCAATGGGTGTCTGCGTGTGTCTCCGTCCTGCCCTTTTTACCTTTAACAAGGCTCTTCCTCCTAGGAGATGAGCGTGTTCTTATGTAGTGCTTAGATTTGATTTCTACTTGTACAGCTAACTGAATCACGAGCACCCCTACTGTCCATTCACATGACCTTCCTTCCACTTTTTTTTTTTCCCAATCCGATGTATCAACACTGCAGTATGTGTGTTGTTGTTGTTTAAATAAAGAAATATAATAAAGAAAACAACAAATTCCCGAGCTTTTGAACAAGAAATCTATACATCTCAACATGGATTGGGAAAAAAATAAAAAAAAAGTCTAGCACGTAAGGGGCAATAATGGGATTGAATTGAAAAGGGAATTCCCCATCTATACAGAACCAGCCTCGTTGCCCTTCACAAGTAATCCAAATTCCAATCTAAGCTAAAACCTAT